>Ga0126342_10014010_pt1 | contig 14172 bp, 17 predicted proteins | sample Cyp1metagenome_FD_92528 | JGI IMG/M metagenome (GOLD analysis project Ga0126342, IMG submission 92528) | Coral microbial communities from Lord Howe Island, Old Settlement Bay, Australia - Cyphastrea 1 metagenome | ecosystem: Host-associated > Invertebrates > Cnidaria > Coral ...
ATTTTCCACTGACCTTATTGGTCCAAAGTGGGAGGGCTGTGTACACGTACTTGAGCTGCGCAACGGTGAAAAGCGCATGGCTTAGATCCTGGGATTACCAGGCTCCTTGCTACGGAGTTGTGAATATATATATATATGTATACACCTTATATATATATACATACACCATATATATATATATACACACCACACACACATATATATACACCTTATATATGTATATATATATATACACCTTATATATATACACACCTTATTATATATATATATACACATACATACACCATATATACCACGTTGGAATTTCATAGGCGCTCAGACTGTGGATAAACACCGTTTCAAACGGTTGCTGGGTGCTTTGGTTTTCCGTCCAGGAACGGCCCGCGTTTTTTGCAGAAAAAACTCTAGCCTTGGTGGTTCTCTTAACCTTTGTTCCTTGCTTCAGTCGCAGTTACGGCAGTTCAGTCGGCAATGAAATCCAACTGGGGCATCTCCTGGGATTGCCCTGATAGTCGTGCCAGCTGTGCGCAAACCTTTACAAGTCTTTCTGCAGCAGTTCCAAAAGCGGATCAGGCGGAAATTGTCCACATGACCCACGGTCTGGGGCTGACTGATTTCATGCAGGACTATCACAGCCCCAATGCTAAATTTCAGGTGTTTCTAAGCATATATATATATATTGCATATATATGACGGGCTGACAACATGGCTTCAATTTCAGAAGGACCTCAAGTAAAGAACCGCAGGACCTCAACTCCACTTAGCTCTGGGGCAATCTATTCACAATGGGTCCACAGCCAAACGATTCAACTTTGGTATATTGCTTTAGTGTTCAAGTTGAAATTGCAATTTCCTGGCCAGTGAATTTCGGGCCCAGTCACCCTACTCAGTATTTTCTTAAGCGCTCCGCGCGCCGCGCTTGCGCGCCATGCCTGTGACCGTGCTGCAAGCGCGTAGCCGTGGGCCATGTTCATGGTGCTGCAAGAAACTCAGGTACCCGTCGTTTTTTAGATGACCTGAAGCATCATCCTGGGGATGAAAGAAAAAACCACACATGTGTTGAATTTGTATTGACATCTTTGGCCAATTGAGGTTTTTTTTAAACATTCACAGCATCTGACATGTATTTTTTATTTCCGTCTTGGGCCTCAAGGATGTTTCAAATATATTGCCGATTTGGATTATGTTTGGCTTGGTGCAGCCCCAGGTTGAGAACCTTACCAATTTTGCGCATCAACTCCTACCTTTCTTAGGATACAACGAAACATTGATTTTGCTTCGCACCTTTCTGATGATATTTGATGACATTCTTGCCTGGTGGTACCGAATTTCCCAAGATTTCAGTTTGGGTTGAAATTGGTCGCCATTGGGAGATGTTGGTCACCGGAGAGGCTGTTGAAGTTTCGCATTGATCAAAATGGGGACGACGAAGTGGTGATTCGACTGCGCTCGCGCATTGAGGAGGCAGGAAGTGGAAGTGGCTGTTTTTCTCCACAGGAAGCCAATTGGTTGGCCGGAAACGTGTTGAGTTGTGCAACAAATGCTAGTCGACTGCTAGTGCTGCTAGTGAGTGTCGCTGGTAGTGGAACCCTTGAACATTTGTGATTTACAGGACGTTGTTGACAGTTTGCTAAAGAGTAGGATCGGATATCTTTTGCACACAGGGACTCGCCGGACAAGATTTGGAGATTGCCCGCAACGGGTCAACACCCCAGATCCACCGGCCAAAGCGGATTACGTGGATTGAGGAACATATCTACTCTCTGCTTGGGTTTAATGAAATTAGATGCACTATAAGTGGCGGATGCTTCGTGACGTGCAAGATTTGTTCATGGCTTGGATATGGGTCGACACCGAAAATGGATAGCTCAAGTGTTCGAAAATATGACCCCATTGGTACCCCACTTTTGACCCACATCCATCTGAGAGTTTGTTAGAAAATAGAGTAGGTTTGAAAATAGATCAGTCCATTCCATCTCTTGAGAAAATCATTTTCCCTATCTTAGATAATCTTAGAATGGACAAACCCAGATTAGATTGAGTTTGGCTAATCTTGTGACTACCAGTCCTGCTAACTATTGAGCCCTTGTGATCAGGATTTTTTTAAAATAACGTGAGAAGCGCGTGTTATTTTTGGTGGTGGTTTGGTCAGTGTAAGTGGATGTGTGAAAGAGAGGCCGGCTGGGCTACGTAAGTGGATTTGTAAGTGGATGAAAGCTAGCATCAGCTAGCTAAAGTTACTCTTGCTTTAGCAAGGAATATGGTAGGCGAAGCGGGCCTGTGAGAAGAGTTAGAGTAATATTTCCATCTCCATTTTTGTGTCCTCAGTTCATCATACACACGTATATGTATACATGCTATACATATAGCCATTATTGTTGGTTGAACTCCCAATGGAGATATCCATATGCCGTATTATATTGTGGAGGCCTATTTTTTTTCCCCACCATTTTGTTTTTTGTTTGATTTCTGTTTCCCTGCTTCTTTGCATTTCTGCTTCTCTTCTTTTTGCTTTTCTGCTTTTTCCTGCTTCTTTGCTTACCTGTTTTTCTGCTTCTCTGCTTTTCTGCTTCCCTGCTTTTCCGTCTTTTTGTATTTCTCATACTGCAGATAATCCTTGAGAAACATCATATAATTTAGCCCTAAATCAACCATAAATAAACCCTAAACCAACCAAAGAACCACTAAAACAACGCTAAGTAAACCCTAAACACTCCCTAAGTAAATTTGAAATTAATCCTAAGTAAACCTTACACCAGCCCTAAATAGATCTTAAACCAGACCTAAATAAATCTTAAACCAACGCTATACACACCTTCAACCAATCCGAAATAGGTCCTACATCAATTCTAGATAGATCCTGAACCAAACCTGGATAAACCCTAAACACACCCTGCACCAGCCCCAAATAGATGCTCACCCAAGCCTAAATAAACCATAAACCAGCCCTAAATAGATTTTAAACCAGGCCTAAATAGATCCTAAACCAACCCTCAACAAACTTCAAACCAACATAAACCAAGCCTAAATAGGTCCTAAACCAACCATAAATATATCTTAAACCGAGCCTAAATAAAACCAAAACACACACCCTAAAAAAAAGAGCTAAACTAACCCTTTAAGAAACCTAAATAAACCCTATCTCTGAAACCAACCCTCAAAAAACTTAAAACCAAACAAAACACCTAAACTAACCCTAAAACCAAACCGACATGAACCCTATAGTTGCAAACTATCATGTTACATGAACAGTTCGAGCAACAAAATGTTGCAAATTCCATCGAAAATCAAAGGTTCGAATTCAAAAATGCAGCAAATACCGCTGAAACGGCAGCTTCCAGCTCCAAAATGCTGCAAACAGCAAGCAAAATGGGCAGAAAAACAGATCCAAAAAACATCAAAAACGGAAAAACAAATAATCCCAAAACAATTCTGGACCCAAAAAAATATTGTAACCCAAATATTCGAGTCGCTTCGCGACGAGTACCGCCCGCACCCAATGAATCGGAAATTGCGCCGAGCTCGGATCAGTTGGCTCCAACGTGCACCGCCCAAGTTGGAGCCAATTGGTCGAGCTGAAGTTGGGCCCGCGGCCCCGGAACCCCAAGTTGAAGCCATGCTATGCACATGTAGGCCCAAGTCAGGTCCAACATGGCGCAGCTTGGAGCTGTTTTGGCGGCAGCTTTGCACCAAGTTGGGCCTAACGGAGACATAAAATGGGGAACATTACTCATTTGAAGCATCATCGATACCCAAAAAAACGTGGAAAATACTAGTGAAAACGTGTGTTTTGAAGATTTCGTATCGGGCCGGCAATGTCCCCTGTGTTGAGCCCAGGTGGAGCTCAACTTGGGCCGAAATTCCTCCTAAATGCGCCCAATGTTGGAGCCAAGTTGGGCCGAAGTTGGAGCCAAGTGGGTCCAAGTTGGGCCGAAGTTGGGGCCCCAAGTTGCGGCCATGTTGGATCGAAATGGAGAATTTGGATGATGTTGCGCCGATATGCAACATGTGCAAACTACCAACAGTCCTGTGCACTTTTTGGCAGCTCGTACGGGTGCCTCCCCCAGCTGAAGCTTGCTCCAGTTGAACAGATTTGTTCGCAGCGTCCGCTGCTAAATACCACGCCTCGGCACCCCGCCCCCGATTATTACCCCCAAAAAGATGCAATAAAGGTTATAGACATACCACTACTTTGGGATTGGATGTCAGCAAAATCTACCGGTTGGTGGTGGTGGTTTAAAACAAGATTTGATACCCCATGTTTGATCATTTTAGTGGGTCACTGGCCGACGCCCAACTGTGAACATCGTCAGATCTCGCCGGACCATCTCTTCTTAATACTCCCTCCACGCAACTTGGCAAAAGCGGTCTTCGCTTTCCAAGGGTGATGGCGTTGGAATTCTGTTTTTGTTTCTTTGCTTCTCCAAATTGTGCTTCTCAAGTGATGGTAGCACTGACATCTTTTGTTGATCTTCAAGTATTGCCAAGAACGAAAGAAAATTGTTGTTTTGGAAAGGGGAAAGGGATAGCATGAAATGGGTACAAAAAAGTTTAGAATCATGGCTAGCGATAATAGTTGCACACACTTTTCATGTTCTTGGGGGTTCCAAAACAGCTTGAACTGGGATATGCATCCCATTTAGTGATAAACATCGCCCCATATCTATGGGGTACTAGTCCATTCCATTCGTAAACCATGTCAGCCAGTTGGTCGGTTGGGTCAGTTGGGAAGCCAAACCATAGCCCCAGCCAAGGGCACATTAGCGAGTTCTTCCGAGGCTTGGTCGCAGGGTCGCAGGGCCCCAGAGCACTGTTGTGTTGTGTTGGGTTAGCATGCCCTAAACCTACCATGTGGGGATAGTTTATACCAGCAATTTTTGAGGGATTTTCGGCATCATGGCATTGGGTGAACCCCACATCAGACCGAAAGGAGTGAGTTTTCCATCCCTTGCCGCGTGGATTGTGCAGATTTAGTGCACGAGCTTTCTGGTTTAGTCCATGTGTTCGCGGAGAAATCAATTGCCTACTGAAGGGCCTACTGCTTACGGCGTGTTCTTGGCGGATTGCGACGATGTTTTTCTTGATGTGCATAGCTGAACAATGTATTCTGGCCATACACTTGTGCTGAATCTTGGTTGAAAGCAATCCAAAGTGACCGTTAATTCGGTCACCTCCCATGTCCTTACTTCAAGTAAAGGATGAGTTGGATGGAGCGGGCATGTTGGTGCCGCTGCAGGGTGCCGGTGGAGGGTGCTGTTCAGGGTGCTGCTGTTAGAGTGGCGTGTGCGCTTTGGAGCTGGCTTGCTGGTGCTGCTGCAGGCTGCCGCTCCAAGGGTGCGGTGCACGGTTACTACTCAAAGCTGTTTATGCTTTAGCAAAAGAGGAGCGCTTGGTTGCCACCCAAAAATATCTTTTGCTATCTGGGGTCTTTGGTGGCCAATTTCTTCATTTTTTAACATGCGCGGACTGATGCTTCTAAACAAAATCCTTGGGCTCACAGCCCCTCCAATTTGGAGCCATTTTGGGTGATGTTGGACAGATTTATGTTGCCCAAGGAATCGACAGCACGATTGGAGAGGGCGGCTTTGGAACTGTTTTTAAAGCCAAACCAACGCCAGAAGGATGCAAGCTGGTTGCTGGGACTATCCGTGAAGAAGGGAGGGCCGGTTTGGGATCCAAGCTGCCCTGAGAACACTTGAGTTTGTTTATTAAAATTGCAATTTGGAGGTACACCATTTTCAGACATACCAATTTGACACCGCGGTACGATCCGATGTGTCTTCCATGCCGCAACTACTGAGGAGCATCAGGATGTTGTTGCTGCTTGTTTTATCGCGTTTCTGTTGCTCCTGAGCTGCCAATGTTGTTATATAGTTGATAGTGTTACTTTTTCTGCACTCTCACTGGTAGCTGCTGTTGCCATTGCTGCCCCTGCTGAGGTGCGGAGATTTCAAGCCAACAAACCCTATGCAGCTGGGTTACAGAGGTCGAACCAGTCGACCGCAAGCCAAATGGATGTCTCTGAAATTGAAGGTTGAACAATGGGCATTGAATGGGGTTTAATGCAGATACGCTGCGATGCGATATACGACCAACCACAAATTATTTGGGTGGGGTGTCCCACTCCCAATTTATGGCAATTTCCCACGGATAACGATGACCAACTCGTGGTCGTTTTGGGATGTTTAGGGTTTGCCCCAACATTTCAGACAAAACCAAACGTGAAGAGGGCTTGATTGAAACTGCTGAAGGGCATGTCTCATAGGGGCATTGAATGCATAGCCGGAGTACCTGAACCGCTGACACCGAGGCCATCAAAATGGTGAAGCTGCAGAAGAAAGCCGGCCTGGCTGAGGAAGCTTCTTGGTGCCATGTTGCTGCAAGGTGGGAGTTGAAAGCACTTCGCATGCTTTGATTCGTCCAAACGACTGGAATAGGTGGGATTCATCAACGATTCGCCGATTCGCGGGCCAGTTGGAACTTTTTTCCTTTGAGGTGCGACAGGCAATGGAGATAAACAGCCATGAGAATCTCACAGTGGCCAAGTTGTCAGCCGGCAGGCTCTGAGAGCACACGAAACGCCCTCGAAAACAAATACTGTCGATACTTACTATGCCTTTGTATATTCTTGTATATTGCTGGTTCAGGATTACTTCAAAACACTCCAGGATTTCAATTTCCAAATCCAAATCCGGTAGATTTGTTATTAGTTATTGCCTAAAAAATGCCTACAAAACATGCCATATTTTGGAAATGGGTCAACTTTGGGATGCTGGTAGCCTGAAGGACGGATGATCTGCGGTCCTCTTGAACCCTGACCCAAACCCTTGTTGGCAGAACAGCAAGCTCGCCACTCAATCCCATCTTCCTGATTCCATAATTCTCTAATTTTTGTCCCTCCGTGGGATTCACCCAATGCCACCTGCACCATCCCCAAGTCATCACCATTTTTATGGGTGAAATTTCAACCATCCCCAGTCATGGTAGTATGGCAGCCTATGGCAGCCAGGGTTTACCACATCACCACCACATCAGATCCAATATTGACGCAGGGTTTCTTTTGGTGGGCCCCCATGGCGCTAGCTGCGCTGTTTCCTCCGCCCCTGGCGACAACGCCGGCGCTTCCTGCACTGCCTTTGTCAGGCAGGATGGCTGGTTGTTCGTTATTTGTGGGGTTCTACTATGGTCTTATGAGGATCAAGTATCTTGTTCGCTTCATATGGATCAGCAAAGAAATCTGGTACTGGAAAGTCTTTTCTATCTTTTTCTATTCAAGGGAGAATGATCTCCAAGACGGTTTTTTACATTCCAAGCTTGATCACCCAAGGATGCATCCACTTGTTGTGTCGGAAGTCGAAACAGCAATTCACAGATCAGAGACCTGAGTAGAAACATTGCTAATCAGGTAAACTGTTTCTCCAGGTTCTCATTTTTTAGGGCACCTGAAAGCCGTTGCTCCAATAAAAAATGATAATGGATGGGAGATGCTTTTAAATGATTTGTCTGTCTCCCAGCTTAAGAAACACCCGCAATCTTTGAGTAGGTGCCCGCTGCATGCCCGATGTGGTGCCCGCTGCGAACCACCGCGGATGGCTTCCCATGGCAGCCTTAGGAGGCTCGTTCTGAGTTGATTTAAATTCAAAATGGCCATTACAAGATATTTTAAGGGGACAGGAAGTGATGTTTGAAATCATGGAGCTTGGGGATTAATCCCCATTTTTGGACAAGCCCACACCCACATGAGCTCGCATGGAGTTTTTGATCCAATCAACCAAAATGATCACACACTCACACAACAACTAGGGTGGAAGACAATCCTCTCCCAATTGCCGTATACGTTATCAAGTCCCGCCCTCAACTGTCAGAGAATCCATGGCTGGGATGGATTCTTGAATCATAGCTGATGAGACTGACTGAATATTGACCAAATGTTTCCAACTTCCGACAACATGGACGGATGAAGCAGCAGAGGTGCGAACAGTCAGAGAAAGAATGCGTCAGAAGAAAGAAGATCAAGGTGCGCAGAAAAGTCGCGAAACACGGTGTTTTCCAATATTTTGTGGCTCCGGAGGCTCGAAAAGTAGGCTCGCTAAAGCTGCGGGTGCGGAGACATCTGGTTAGATGAGCGATCAAAAATTGCACGTGGCTGTGGCGCGAAGCGCATTTGGAAGTCAAAATGCACGAAGTGCACGCGATTGTGGCGTGAAGCATATGTGGCGGTTTAATCGGTCAAAGCACCTCATGGTTGGAGCACTTCTGGAAGTTGAGATGCCCAAAAAATGCACACGGCTGTGTTTCGAAGAAAGCACCCCAGCCTCGGAGCACTTTTGGAAGTTGAGATGCTCAAAAAAGTTGAGATGTTCAAAAAGTGCACGCACTTGTCATTTGGAAGTCAAAAGTGTTAAACATGGACGGTCTCGGACCACTTTTCTTTCGAAGTTTTGATGTGGTATTGCGTGGCAGGCGCAATGGATTCTGCACCTTGCCAAAAGTGACACAAACGTGAGGGTTTTGCAGTAATTGCAAAAACGATGGCAGGCATGGGCACCTGAAGATGCATGTCGCGTGGCAGACGCAGTACAAGAGGCATCTCCATCAGAAAGGTTAGGAGGCCAGGGTGGTGATTTCCTCAGAGATGTAGCATTTTGGAGCATCAGATCTTCAGGTTTGCTAAGACAATTTTGCCTGACAGGTGCAGCACTTCGTATGACTTGGCATCACTTTGTCCGGGCAGGCGCAGTACTTTAGACAGATGAAGCGACAAATTTCAAAACGCATTGGTACGAGGCCGTCAGCTCTGCACTCAACTTCCCATTTTTGAAGGAAGTCTCACAGAGTTGCTTCGTTTTTGACGTTGTCAAGTTCAAAAATTGAGGATGTCTTGCAGAATAGCTTGGTTTTTGATGTTGTCAAGTTCAAAAAATTGAGGATGTCTCGCCGAATTGCTGGCTTCTGATGTTGTCAAGTTCCAAAATTGAGGATGTCTCGCAGAGTAGCTTCGTTTTCAAAGTTGCAGACAGACAGACAGACAGACAGACAGACAGACAGCCAGGCAGACAGACAGACAGACAGACAGACAGACAGACAGACAGAGATATATAGATAGAGAGAGAGAGAGATAGATAGATAGATAGATAGATAGATAGGTAGGTAGGTAGGTAGATAGGTAGGTAGATAGGTAGATAGGTAGATAGGTAGATAGGTAGATAGGTAGATAGGTAGATAGGTAGATAGGTAGATAGGTAGATAGGTAGATAGATAGATAGATAGATAGATAACCCTTTCTAATGCATATAATATCAGTCAAGATTCTGGGGCCTGGGTTTTAATTTTTGAGGGTTTCTGGGTGTTAAAATTGATTTTGAATGGTGCAGGATACATATCAAAACGGTGTTCGCGCAGCACTATTCGTTAGTGGTGCTTTATCCAATTCTGCTCTGGTTTACATATGCGTGGTTTCTTCAGGAAAACCCCGTCCAGGTCGGCCCAGGTCACCTAAGCCCGCCCAGGAGGAAATCCCCAATCGTTTCCACTTCCCGGAAATCTCACAAAATCATAGAAAATACCATCCAGGTTCTCCCAGGAAATCCCGGACCCCCCATAAAATCGTAGAAAATACCCCGGAAATCCTACAAAATCACAGGAAATCACCAATTTCCTTGGAGAACCTGGCAACCTGGGTGGAAACAGCTGGGATCGGGGATTTCTCAGGCGGGCCTGGGAGAATCTGGGAGAACCTGGGGGGGACCCGAGCTACAAAAGTTAGTGGCCCGCTATTTTGACCCACAATCTAAAGGCTTACGCCTGACAGCCGGGTGCCGGCCAAGCAACGATGGTTGGCTCATGTTGGGCCAAGTCGGGCCCATGTTGAGCCATCTTGGGCCCATCTTGGGCTTATGTTGGGCCTTTACGGTGTATTTTGTTTGCGGTGCTCAAAAACATCGTTTTTTTTTTACGGTGTTTCGGGCCCTTCGGCGGCAAGGAATTTCATTCTGGCGGTGTACACCCAAACATGGCCCCAACATAGCTCGGTGGGTCGGCTACCACCGAAGGCCTCCAGCAAGGACACGGGCTGCAGCCCATTGGCCAGACACACTCGGGACACACGTGCACAGAAGGAATTGGAGAGTGAGAGAGAGAATCAGAGAGAGAGCGAGAGAGCGAGAGAGAGAGAGAGCGAGGGAGGGAGGGAGGGAGAGGGAGAGAGAGAGAGAGAACGCAAGACTCAGAGCCTCAGCCACGTTTCGATCCATCAGTTCGCTCTGCCATCGATGAATCACAACAACCCACCTCTCCTGTAGGTTTCCTATCGTTGAAACTTCCGCGACCGCCTTGTGTGGTACTAAGTACTGGTATGAATGAATTCGATGTTGTTCTTTGAACTTATACGTTGTTATGCATGAACCAAATTATACAAATGGGGCCATGCAATCCTTCTACTGGCGCCCCGACTCACCATCCAGGTGCTGTTGGTCTCGCCCAGAGTGTCGGGGCGCCTCTCAGGGCGCGGCGCAGATCGCACCGCTGGCGGCGGCCATGGCGCCTGGTGAGGAAATTCTTTAACTTTGGCACCTTAGTGGCAAATGTGGTGAGTGGTGACTTGTGTGAAGCCAAGACATGGGGGATTTCATAGGGTTTTCATGCGGATTTAGTGGGATTTAATGGGACATATGGGGGATTTCATGGGAGGTTCAAGTTTTTTTAAATGAAATATGCATCATGATATGCCTTCCCCGCAATACGACGGAATATGTTTTTGTCTGAAAAAAGTATACCATGGTATACCGTACACCGTAAAACCTTCAAATCGCAATCAACTAAGGGGAAATGATTATCATATAATTATCGAAGGAAGTTTAGGAGTCAAACTTATGACAACATGGAGAGATGGAAAAGCAGAGGTGGGAAGAGTCAGAGAAGAGAAGAGAAGAGAAGAAGAAAGATCAGAGAAGAGAAAGAGTCAGAGGAAAGAAGATGCAGGTGCGCGAAAAGGTAGAAAAGTCGCGAAGCACTATGTTTTCCAATGATTTGTGGCTCCGGAGGGCCGAAAAGTAGGCTCGCTAAAGCGGCGGGTGCGGAGATGAGAGATGAACAATTGCACACCGTTGTGGCGCGAAGCGCATTTCGAAGTCTAAAAGTGTAAAAAACTGATGGTCTCAGACCATTTTTGGAAGTTTTGATGATGGAAAAGTGCACGCCGTTGTGGCGCGAAGCACATTTCCAAGTCAACATGTTAAAAGCACCAAATGCTCGGACCACTTTTGACGGTTCAGATGTTGTTTTGCGTGGCAGGCGCAAGGGATTCTGAACCTTGCCAAAAGCGAGCAAAACGTAAGGGTTTTGCAGCAGTTTCAAAAGCGTTGGCGGGCCTGGGACATTTGAAAAGGAAAGACGCATGTTGCGTGGCAGGCGCAGTACAGGATACATGTTCCTCAGAGATGTCAGGAGGTCAGGGCGCTGATTTCCTGAGAGGGGTTGCATTTTGGAGCATCAGATCTTCAGGTTTGCTAAAGTGATTTTGCGTGACAGGTGCAACACTTTGTGTGGCCTGGCCTCACTTTTTCCTGGCAGGCGCAGTACTTTAGACAGATGAAGTGGAAACATTTCAAAACGCATTGGTACCAGGCCGTCAGCTCTGCACTCAAATGTCCGTTTTTGAAGGAAGTCTCACAGAGTTGCTTCGTTTTTGACGTTGTCAAGCTCGAAAATTGAGGATGTCTCGCAGAATAGTCTCGTTTTTGACGTTGTCAAGTTCAAAAAATGAGGATGTCTCGCAGAAGTGCTACGCTTCTGATGTGGTCAAGTTCAAAAATTGAGGATGTCTCGCAGAATTGCTACGCTTCTGATGTGGTCAAGTTCAAAAATTGAGGATGTCTCGCAGAATAGCTTCGTTTTCAAACTTGCAGAAAGCCAAAGACAGACAGACAGACAGATAGATAGATAGATAGATGGATAGACAGCTACAACTACAATTGCAACTACACTACGCTACCAGTACAGAACAAATACAAATACAAATAAACTACGCTGCGGTAGAGTAGCACAGTACGCTACACTACACCAATTACACGACACTACGCTACTTACACTACACTACACCAATTACATTCGAACTATAACTATAACTATAACTACAACTACTATTACTATTACTATTACTATTGCTATTGCTATTGCTATTACTATTACTATTACTATTACTATTACTATTACTATTACTATTACTACTACAACTACAACTACAGCTACACTACACTACATTACACTACACTACACTAGACTACAGCTACAGCTACAACTACAACTACAACTACAACTACGTTACAACTACAACTACAACTACCCTACATTATACTACACTAGACTACACTACAGGACACAACACTGCAGAACACTACAGCACACTACAGCACACTACACTACACTAGATTTGATTTCACTACGCTCATTCCACCACACCACAACTACAACTGCAACTACACTACACTAATTACAATACGCTACGACTACAGCTACAGCTGCGCTACAGCACACTACATCCAGCAGTTGTGGGTGAGGTGACCACTGCAACCATTGCAGGCACTCCAAAAAGCACAACTCCAATCACCTTTCCGTCCATCAGTGGATTCGCTTCGCCATTCGTATGTCACAACAACTCACCTCTCCTATAGTGCCCTATCTTTGAAACATCCGCCACCGCCTTGTGCGGTACTAGTGGTATAGGCAGTGGATGTAGAGGCACCCCAGTTTCCAACAAACCCACGGCCATCTTCGGGGTTAGGTCAAAGATGGTGGATGATGTGGATGCGACCCAATTTTATGGCCATTAAGAAATGGGGAGAAGGATTTCTTAAACCGGGGGACGGAACGGGGGATACGTTAATGCCTTAAGCGGGGTTTATGGTTTGCCCCAAAAGATGGCGGAGATGGGATGGCTGAGGCGGCGAGGCCAAAGTTGATAACAAAGTGGGCCTGGTCTACGATTCCAAAATGGCCAAGCATCGAAACTTGGAGGATGGGCATCTGGGTGTGGATGCAGTACACAGCACAAACCACTGATACCCAAGGCTACCCAGCATCAGCGTTTCTAATGCATGGTGTTTATTTTTTGAGGCGGAGTTGATGAAGGGTATGGGGTTCGGTCTCACCAAGCCTTCAAGTGCAGGGAGCGCAAACACAAGAGCGCCGAATGAAGAGATTCGAGATTCAACTGAGAAAGAAAAAATTGAATATCCATGGGCGCAAAGGAGTTCAACTTGCGTTAGGAATCATAAAAGAGGTCCTTCCCAAATGATTTTTCCGATCCCGCCATGGAACTGACATTTCATGAAATATCTCGCAGTATCTAGTAGCCTAAATCCATCCAAATCTCCATGATCCTCCATGGAAGTCGGACCCCTGAGCCAGGATGCATCTCACCCTGAGCAACCTTTGCGAGTGCTGAAGGTTTATGAGCACTTAGAGAAGCAGGGTTTCTTGATGTCAACCTTCGATGCGCCAAGTTGGTTTCCGTGCTCCTTAATTTTCAAGGAGCTTGTGCTGTGGGATGCACAATCCTAAAATCACCATAATCAACCCCGAGTATCAACCCTAAAAGGGGGCTATCGAAGTACCGGGCAAGCCGGAGGTGCAAGTTTCAGGTCAGGACCTATAGACGCTGGTGGAAGCTATCTCTTGACATCCCTATCTCTTGGCATCTCTTTCTCTTGACCTTTCTTTCCCTTGGATTCTCTTTCTATGACATCCCTTCTCTCGGCATTTCTTCCTCTTGGTTCTTTCAGTTAGCATCTCTTTCTCTTGACATCTCTTTCACTTGGCATCTCTTTCCTTTGCACCTATTTCTCTTCACATCTCTTTCTCTTTCTCTTTCTCTTTCTCTTTCTCTTTCTCTCTCTCTCTCTCTCTCTCCCTCTCGCTCACCATCTCTTTCTCGTCACAACTCTTTTCCGTGGTATCTCTTGCTCTTGGTATCTCGTTCTCTTGCAATCTGATTCAGGTGGCATCTCTTTGTAATATTTCCTCCATCTTTAAGCAGCACAAGTACTTTTTCGCGCAAACACCCCGATTCGCCCACACCCCTTCTATGCTGTACACTTGGGGATATCAAACATTAGACTTTACATTCAATTGGGAAGATCAACAAGGGTATTTAGGGAATATAAATTTCCCACC
>Ga0126342_10014011_pt1 | contig 14171 bp, 13 predicted proteins | sample Cyp1metagenome_FD_92528 | JGI IMG/M metagenome (GOLD analysis project Ga0126342, IMG submission 92528) | Coral microbial communities from Lord Howe Island, Old Settlement Bay, Australia - Cyphastrea 1 metagenome | ecosystem: Host-associated > Invertebrates > Cnidaria > Coral ...
ACTTTCCTATCTTTTCGCGCATCTGCATCTTCTTTCTTCTGATCTTGTCTCTTCTGACTCGTCTCACCTCTGCTTTTCAACTGTCCATATTGTCGGAAGTTTCACTTCTAAACTTCCTTCGATCATTATCATGTTTTTAATCATTATTATTATCATTCCAAATATCAGAACCATTCCAAATATCTAACATTATGAAACATTATGAAGCTATTGGCATTCTATCAAACTATCGAAACTATCCGTGGAGATTGGGGGTTTCAGGAGACATGGATGGGATACACAGCCGCTGATTTGCCGCTGATTTGGGATTCTGAGCAGAACTTGTCATGATCTAAAACGTTTTTGGTCTTTGCTGATGGAGTATTATATCTGATGGAGTATTATATAATATTAATTAATATTACATATATATACGTATATATATATATATGTATATGATTCATATTATATGATACTCTGATTTTTGCCATTGTCATGACCGTTGTGTAATTTTCGAGGGAGGTAAGTCACGTTGATGGAAGTAGGTGTCATGGAAAACTCGCCCAGAATCCTAGTTACTAGTTGCTAGCTCCACTTTCCAGCAGTAATCTCAGGTTTTGAAAATCAGGTGAAACTCGTTTGGTTCCCCTGAATGGTGTGGTGGTTGTCATCTTGGGAATTTCTGTGATTTTGCAGGGTCCATATCTCCTCTGAAGAGTTGAACATACATACATCCTTAATTTTTTTTTTTTCAACAGACTGGACATCTGATCCTCGTTGTTGTTTTTGGCTCACTGGCTCATCATAAACCATAGACCATAAATAACCATAGTTTAGAGATCATCATAAAGATCATGATAATCATCAGACACAGTTTGTGGTCAGCAAAAAATGTCAAAGAGGAGATATCACCCTTTGATGATTATTCAATAGAATAAACTTTCTGAATATTATATGCGTTACCCTCTGGTTATTTAACATAGCCATGGTATAGATGGCCCATTTGTGTCAATTATTTTCCCACTAATTAAAACCTCCATTTATTTGGTGATTTTCCATGGCTATGTTAAATATCCAGATGGTATATAATAAACAATAATATTGATAGATTTATTATTGTTAACCAGCCATTATATTATGATGGTAACAGGCATTTACAGATGGTAACAATATGTTAACAACCTGTTGTCAGCCTGTTGTATGTTGAACGGTTTGCAGGATCTCGGGATCTCTCAAGTCTCGTCACTGGTCGCAGGAAAACGTATCAGCAGACCCGGCAGGCGAGCAGGGAGAGGTGTTTGAGTGCAAAAACTGGGAAGCTAACATGGGAGGCTGGAAAAATAATACACTATTATATATATATAAACACAATACGGCCATACATACATACATACATATGTAGAAATAAACTAATGTGTATAAATATATATATATATATATATAATTATAAATATATATATACATAGTCATGTATATAATAATATTAAAATGTATATATTATAGTTATAACAACACAATCATATAGCGTGTATATGTAATAGAACAAATACTTATCATATTTACATAGATGTACATACAATAGTATGTACTGTATATATAACATATTATGTTTTATTACCTAAATTGTTCGAAGCCTGCCATGTTTGAAAACAAGGGGTCAACACGCTAGTGAAAAGAGTCCATACTCAGGGTCCCAATTTAGACCCATGGCCCATATCCAACAATCTTGATAGTTCGAAGATTCATCGAATTTTGGAAGTCCTTACGTGGAACCATACCGAACGATTCCATTCAGCCAAGGTTCAGAAACCACACGCGCAGAAACGAAATCGTTTCATTCATACTATTCGTACTCAAAAAGAATAAGAAACATGTGGATGTCACGTTCAGCAATTCCAACTTTGGAGTTTTGGAGACTATGTTTGATGGGACTTAAAAAAACACATTAAAACTCATTAGATAGGAATGGACGCATGATCCAACTGTTGACGCACCTGGGATGCTTGATCATTGGCCTGGTGAGTTTGGGCAGGGTTTCCCTTGCCCGCGCCCAGTTCATCGAAGAAGATTTAGAGTCTGAGGTGCCCGTCCGACCCGTCCGCTGATTGGACCAGTTATCTACAGCTGGTTGTGTTTAAGAGGATTGGTTTCATTGTCATGTTTGATTCTCAGGGAGCACTAAGAATGTATTAAGATGTATTAAATACCAAGGAGACAATAAACAATCACGGAAACTATAGTAGGGGTAACCAGATCCCTTATGTTGTCATTACAGTGATTCTTATTTGGTCATTCCACTATTTAATTGGTTAGTAACTATGACATAACACGACATCAATCCACCAAACAGGCCATGATTTCTGCTATGTCCGAAAACTGAGGTTGATGAACCGCCAAAGTAGTAGGAATAAGACGGTTTTAAGTTCAGGCTTCCAAGCTGAGAACTGCTGAGCCCTTGATGGGTTTTTTAATTTTCTGTAGGCATGGTCAGTAGGTCACTGGATGTCACCTATTTTTTTCATTTTGTTTCTGCTTATCTCCTGTAGATTCAGATGTTTTTTTCGGGGCTTGCGATTTGAGATCCTCTTCTGCTGTCTGCTACACCCGAATTTTTTCATTTCTGCACCAGGTGGACCCCTTTTATCCCTTCAAATTTTCATCACCACTAGTCACTAATCGTGGTTGCTATATGGAAAATCAATGAAAATCACCATGTTTTCAAAAAGGTCCATGGGTTACATATGGGTTACATCCTCCCACTCCGCCGGAAAAGCGCCAGGGCTCCAGCGAAGATCTCGATGAAGCGGTGACCAGTGTGACCAGTGACACGAGTGACACGGCCCTTGGGCGGCAGCGAAATGGGCGGGGGACGGCTTGGGAAACATCTACCCGGCCTGGTTATGTCAAAATAGCTATTGAAAATGGTGATTTATAGTGGATTTTCCCATTGAAAATGGTGGATCTTTCCATAGTTATGTTAAATTACCAGAGGGTACTAAGTAAGACCTCTATAGAGTCAACCCTGGATTGATAAAACCCCTGGCCCAAACGACTGTTTTTCAGTGGAGTAGCCATTGAAGTATGAGATTTTTGTATCGGAGTATCCCATCATCCGAGGCTGCTCAGGAGTCTGGAAGGTGTGGAGGGCGGCCTGTTTGTCGATTCAAGGGAACATCCACGACATGAAAGCCATGCTTTTTTGGGTTTTTTTTAGCTCCGCATGGGGGGTCAAAACCTATATGAATTTACCACATGGATCCATAGGACTGGGCAACAAATATCCATTAACCAGCTATTTCAGGGTACCTGGGGTGCCAGGGTTTTGACTCATAGCAGATCTGTGAGTGAAGCCAGATGATTTTGTTTGGAAGGGCTAGTAGACATGCTTGCTGTAGCTTCAGGAGTCCAAAGATATGTGTATATAAGATTTGATCAAAAATGTCTATGAACCCAATACATGGGTTGCTCAGGGACTAGTGGACCTTTTTGGCATTCCAAAGATGTGGACCTATCCCCAGATGGTTTATAGCCTTACAGTTTATGTTTTAGTAATTGGTTGTATTCGTTGGCAATTCAAGCACCATTGCTGCTGGTCCAAAATGCAAATCATCCCAAAGTGAACATGTTTGAGGTTTGTGGGATCTTCTCATATGCCCAGTCTTACCATTGACCCTACTTATTTTGCTCGTAATTCGGTATGCTCCTGTCTTTCTGACTATTCTGCTTTTTATTTACAACTGAACTTGGGTCAAGAACCAATCACTACAATATCCTTTTTAATGGCTACTAAGAACAGAAACTTGTTTGTAAGTGATCAGCTGCTAATATGCCAAATTATTATCCTCATTCACACGTCCCATTCATATCCCGATTGATATTAGGTGAGACCCGTATATATATATATATATCATTTGGATTGGAATCTAATGAGATCTTCCTGGTTGCGTTGATCTACTTGTCCTAATCATCCCCCCTCAGACCCTGGAAGTGCTGTGCATTTTTTGAGGGGTCAACTAGCATCTTTATTGGGATCATCTTATCTATACCTAGGCAAGAACCATGCTTATCAAGCACTGATCCGCATGTTTGTTGGGTTTATCACCATCTTTGCTCCTAAGAAAACCCAACAGTTTGCACATTAGACCTCGAAAATCCTCGAAATCAATATATATATATATATTAATATGAGGTACGGTTAAAACTGCTTTGTGTCTGGTGTGTGCACGAAACACTGTGTAGCGCTAGGGACCCCCAAAAGCCCTACCTATAATTGTGCATAATATCCACATCTGAAGCTGTTTTATATAAAGTTGCATACATGCAAGAGGTGAAATGAGCGATGCCCCTAGCGATACCTAGCGATACCATGTGCTACCCTATTCTTCAAAAAGAAGCCCCATACCACAGACAGATCCTTTCCTCCTTTCCTTTCCTCTTCCTTATATATCTTCAAAGCATTCCAAATCCAAAACAATATTGATAGATATTGATAGGGTTATATTCTATATCAATGGGATGATAATCATTGGATGACTATATCAATATATTTCCAATGCTTTCCAAAACATCCCTGTAGAATCCTATAGACATCTTCCCATTGATAGTCCCCAGTCCGGCCCACATGTCGTCAGGCGTTTGTCATCGTTGGCTAAACAGCTGCCGCGGAAGGACACAGAGCTGCCCGCTGCTGCCATTGAAAAATGCTGGATTTTCCTGGCAAAAATGGTGATTTACCCAGCAGAGATGTGATGTTACCTTAAAAAATTGCAGAAATTTAAGCAGCAAACGTACGTATGATCAAACATTGATGTTTGTCGGTAAACTAATTCATCCACTTGTAGTCATGCAAAATCTGCCATCATGTGTAGGCCATCATATCCGTCGGAAACAAGATTTCCATATCCGCGTTGGATTGCTGGCGGGCAACCACCAATGGGGATCGATCCTTTATATATATATACATATATGTATAGGGAGATAAGAAGCCGAAGAGTATTGAACCCAAGAAGTGAGGTGATGCGGGCCTGGAAGAAAGGAAGAAATCCAGCGAAGCATATACAGCACCATTGAATCCAGTATAAGCATGCAAAAATCACACCTTTAACAATCTAACATTAAAATCACATAGGGTGATTCAAGTACTACCAATGCGTTTGCTGTTCTTAGAGTTGTTGGCTCACGACTAAGCACTGTCAACACGGATGTTTCGAATTTATATAGCTTCATCCAAAATGGTAGATGTTGTGCGGCTGTAACATTGGAAAAGAAACATTTGGGGCCATCCAGCAACGCAAGAGAACTGGGACACCGGGTCACATGGGTCACAACTGGTGCCGAGAATTTGGTGCCTGGGAAAACAGATGTTTACCATTGTTTACCCTCTGGTAAACGTAGCCACATAACTATGGACAGAAATCAACTATTTCGACTGGGCCATTTTCAATAGCTGGCTGTTTGTATGTTTACAGATGTTTACAGTATTTTACAGTACTCATTCGCAAAGATGACCAGCTTCAAGTCTTTGTGTCCCACAGTTATGTCGGGCACATCGCCAGTCGACCGGCTTGGCCAGGAATATTTATGGAGGAAGGTCCAGGTGCGTCACTTACATGCTTTGTTGTTTTTGGGGGAACCTTAAAGCCCTTGTGATTTGGGTACGGCTTAAAATTCAAAGATCCAATTCTGGAAGTAGAGCTCAATTTGTGTTGTGTTTTTTTTGTCAACCTTTTTTTTTCTTGGCTGGGATCAGTTTTCAGGGTCTCAAGCTCTTCGAAGCCATTGTTCGGCGCTGCACCGTCATACCACTCTATACTATATCACGGTAGCAACCCGCAAAAAGATCGGACAAATAAACAGTCAAAATAGAGCCTTCTGAATCTGAATAGTGATGAATTGTGTTTCTCTACCATAGTTCTAGTATCATCTACTGTAATACTCTTTCAGTAAGTTATTGGTAGCCCCAGATGTGCAGATTCTGCAGGCTGTTGCCTTTGGTACCAGAAGAGCCATGCAACAAAGACATCGTCTTTTGAGCACTGTCCGGTGCTGAGAACATGCGAAGCGACGATTTGACTAAAGGCTGTTGAAAGATTTGTATCGGATGGTGCCCATAGCTAAGTTGGTTATGTTGGTTTACACATATAGGTTAACTATGGTTACTATGGTTTGTGGATGTTTGTGGTGGATACTCGTGGATCATGAATGATCGTGATATTATATCTATCGTTAGATGGGTTTATAAGGCGCACCACCTAGGAATCCAGCCACTCCCAAAACTCGGATGGTGCCCAGTGCAATCATCACCTGTAATCTGGTCATTCAAACATTAAACAATGAATGGCGGCGGAATGACGGTGTGTACCCGGCCTGGTAATGACTAACAGTTTGCTATTGAAAATGGTGATTTATAGTGAGTTGTCCCATTGAAAATGGTGATTTTCCATAGTTATGTGGCAGTTTACCAGAGAGTAAGTAACAAGATAAGAGATGATTCTCACTTGCCCAGACTTGACTGGGTTTTACCTGGGTGACCTTTCATCTATTTATGGGATGTTGACCAATCACAGAGAGACAAGAACAACAAGCCCAAGGCCGTAGGGATTCGACATGATTAAAAAACCTGCCCGTTTTACTAAGATGGATGTGGAAATGACATGGTGTCCTGTTTGGAAAATGATGTAAATAAATGGTGGTTTTTCCACATCTATGTTGGCTTACAGACTCAGGGGACGCTGTTTCCAAGCAGGCTAAAGAGACTCGTTTTTTTGAAGTGAGCGACTCTGTATAGCAAGGAGACTTACCATGACAATCCAATGGGCTGGTCGCCCGCAAGTCATGGGCCGTCCCCATGCTAATTTTAACGACCTATATGACCTATTCGCATGAACCTTGGTTTGAATAGGATCGGACGTATGATTATATACATACCATCTGATCTTTTTTTAAATGGTGGTTCCCAGCCATTCCCTGGGCATTTGAGGTTTTTTTGGGGGACTTGTGGACATTCATTTGGACCAGCGGCTAGACTAAACCAACGTTGGGGGCACCGAGTCTGCCTCTCACCGGCTCAGTTGAAGATGTCAATCCAGGAGACTGTTGGGGATGACCCGATGACCTCAACAACAGGGCGCTGGAGATGTTGGCAAAAAATCCTGGGGAATCAATGCAGCCCATACCCCCTGATAAACGTAGCCACATAACTATGGAAAGATCCACCATGTTTAATGGGAAAATCATTCCACTATTTCTATGGGCCATGTTCAATAGCTATGTTAAATTACCAGAGGGTATATGCCAATATACTATGAATTTCCCGATGGCTGGCAGCCACTAAACCAGGGCTTCTGGGGAGGCATTTAATATCATAGGGGGAACTGGCTATCAAATAAAATCTACTGTGACCAATAAACACAAGACCCCAAGACCCAGCCGCCCGAACCCTTAGTGCTTCCCGGTGCTCCTGTGGTTCTCTTGCCTCCGGAGAATGGGTCACCATGCTGTGTTTTCCAGAATGCGCAGCGAAGGGTTCTTGTTTTCTTGGGAGGGAGTTTGGGGGTGATGTCTTGTTTGCGCTTGTTGCGTTCCGCGGGTCTCTAAATCGCGTCGCCGCTGTGCCACTGGCGAATGCTACCCACATGGGAACAATCATGGAACATATAATTCAGTTTGACGGTATTGAAAAAGGTCGCCAAAACAACAGGCCATTCAATGTAAAGGGGTGCCCTAGAGATCAGGTTAGCCTACTCGGAGCAAAGCAGTTTCATTATGTTGTATTTGTTTTGCCCAATGATACGCTATGTATCCCATATACTCAATGACTGCTTGTACGCACGCTTAGTATGAATTTCAGCTTATGTGCTCAATGTCAATCAAATTCAAGGGATGAATATTTTTGGGGGAGTAGCTGCCCTTTAGGCAAGCGACGGGATCTAAACCTCAGTTTCTTGCTGCAATTGATCCCTTCTTGTTTTGAATTGATCCCCATGTTGTCCCATTTTATCCTTATCTGGTTCGTGGTTTGGAACATTTTTTGTTTTCCATAATATATTGGGAATGCCATCATCCCAACTGATTAATATTTTTCAGAGGGGTAGGGCTCAACCACCAACCAGCAAAAATGTTTCGTTGGTAAATCGCCATTCTTGACTACCAGATGGCTACAGCACTGAATACAGCTTTGTTTGACAATGGTATGTTTCAAATCCACTGGTGAATCATCAGCCCTATGACATGTCCATTTGGCATACCGCAGTTTCAGGCGCATAGCCTCTGGTAAACTGCCACATAACTATGGAAAATCACCATTTTTAATGGAACAACTCACTATTTCTATGGCCATTTTCAAAAGCTTTTTGTATGTTTACCAGGCCGGGTATCACAATTATAAGGGTACCATTGGCCCATTCAATGCTTTCAGAATCAGGCCGGATACGTTGCTTTGGACGGCGTGAACAATCCCCAGCTTTGATGGAATTCCCAATCATCCCAGTCCATCCTTGTTTGTTGGGAACATGTTGGGGTATCCCCCACTGAAACAAGACGGTGAAGGCAAATGGTGGGACAATACTAAAATTGTGATAATCCTGGTGACCGGCAATGTGGATTGGGGGAGAATGAACCCTGGCTAAATCACCCAGAATGTACCAGTTTCTGTAAGACATTTCCTGTTTGTGTTTGTGAGATCCTAATGTTTTCTCGTTGTTTTCCCATGTTTGATAGGTGAATCCGGAAATCCCAAATTTCATCCCGTTTCAAATCAGCGGAAATCGTCAGATTTTGTGACGTGGCAGTTCCCAGCCTGTCCCTTAGTTTTTTTTGTTTACGGACAATGGATGACAATGGTATACAATGGTAATTTATTTGGATAACCACTAGAAGTGAAACGAACTTCTGTGAAGGGGAGCTGGTTCCTTAACTGTTGGATTTATGGTGATCAGAATACATTATTCGAGGCCCTCCAGTTCAAAGTTGATTGTAATTATACCCCATTGTATAACTATAGTTCTTTCCCCAATAAACGATAGTTATCCAAAAATTATAAAACAAACTATCGATTCTAGAGGGCCTGACCGTGTAACCATAATTGGATGGGTAAACATAAAGCATTTTATATACCTAATTGAGGGAACCAGGGATGATCCGCAGGAGTGTGTGGAGCGACAGCGTGTGGCCAAACGCATCCAGGATGGGGCCCACTTTAACACGGGGCGCTTTTATGGGAAATCCAATGCGGAGATCAACATGAAAAAACATAGAGAAATGAATGGGATATGAATGGGATATGGAGGTTTCCCTTAAAATGATGTTTTTTTGACCCCAAACTAATTATGGGTTTCAATACTAAAAGGATCTAAAAACTTGGATGATTTGGAGGTAACCCCCATTTTAGGCAACTCCCATATGGATTTCTCTGAAAAGGATGTGCACCCAAAAAAATATGGCTATTTTTTTTGAGAAAATGATGATAAACCACTGGATTCAGGGGCACCCTATTTTCAGACAAACCCAGAGTTGGGCATAGAATTGGGTATGTCATAAAGAGATGAGAATTGGAGATTGGGTATGAGATAGTTGGGTATAGACTATTCTTATACCATTGATAAGGACATAGTTTGGCATGTCATCACATGAATCACGAAGAATATGAGATAGTTGGGTATAGACAGCCAGTAAATTTTAAGGGGAGGATCACCAAGAAGATTGGAGAGGGCAAATCGGGAAAATGACGGAACATCACAAAATTGGAGAAAACAATTTTGTGGTTAATTGGTGGTTTGAAATATGTGGTTGTTTTATTGATTGCTTTAGCATATTTTGGATGATGAACCCAAGTGACATATTTCTGGGATGGGTTGAAACCACAAGCACCAGAAATTGGACGAAACGTGGATCGAAACCAGATGTTGGATAGACACAACAAACAATGAAAATTGATTTTACATGACAAACAAAGTTTTTTTGTTAAGTCTGTTTCAACGACATATAAATTTGACTTGTAGAGCAAGTTCGCAGAGACCCTTGTTGGGTGCTATTTCATCTTAAACTACTTGGTTTCATGAGGCTTATCACAAGCAGTAGAAGGCGATGAACACCTGCAGTTTCATCATGTCTTGTTAAGTGAACATTAAAGAAAAATTGCTCTCCAACGGGTCCACGGCATGGCCCAAATATGGGGTTCCTAAGGGGGTTGGGTATGAGGATTTTGGCAGTCGAGTCAAGTTTATAAAGTTTAAATAACTATATATATATATAACTATAAATATATATATATATAACTATATATATATAACTATATATATATATAACTATATATATAACTATATATATAACTATATATATAACTATATATATAACTATATATATAACTATATATATATCAATATCTATAGATTAGATATATACATTATACATGAACCAAACGAACACTGGCAATCCACCACTGACCGGGGATACCAATAATTCCCATCGTGCGGACTTGCCCAATTTTTGTTGACGTCCTCTTAGCGGACCATGGCAGGAAACAATGATGCAAGATGAGTCGGGTAAAGATTTGCTGCTCAGCCGAAGCTTCAATTTTTGAGTAGTTCATCTGGCACATATTTTTTTTTTGGAACATGTTGAAGAAACAAAGATCCAGCGCAGGTTGGTTGAATCTTCACGATGAATTGCTGGTAGGACCCTTTCCCAGGCCATCAGAAACAAGTTGTAAAGCCATGAAGAACAGAACATATGACATTCAAGCTCCATAAATATCCATACATGGGGGTTTCCATAAATGGGAGTACCCCTTTCAGCTCGCATTGGATGGTTAATGGAAAATCCCAATCTAACATGGATGATAACTAGGGGTTCCCTCTGGTAAACAGCCACATAACTATGGACAGATCCACCATTTTTAATGGGTAAATCACCATTTTCAATAGTTAACTGTTAGTTTACCAGGCCGGGTAATGGTGCAGCCGCCTGTGTTTTGCCGCAACCCAAATATCAGCTTGTTTGTTGATGGCTAATGTTTGTGACTTATTTTTTTTTGTGAACATTCCCAACTTGATTGAAATTCTTTAAATGGCTGGGACAATGGTGTTGTTTTTTTGGTGTGCATTTTTCTGCATATTCAAAAAAGGGTGGCACATGTTAGCCAAGCAGCAAGGCTGTGATCTTCAGCCGTGGTAAAGAAGCCCAGAATATGAGGTCTTCACATGCAAACCAGGAACTTTTTGGAGTAATACATCACACAGTTGATATTTTGTTGATAAAGTTCTCTTATTTTATGCTGGTTAGATATGGGTATGGGTCAATACCTATAGATACATTTTTAGTGGGATGAACATCCATTTACCAGCTATTTTGATGTTCACCAGGGGTACAAGGTTTTGACACACTGCCATATCCTCTCAGCCAGTTGAAGCCAGTTGTTTTGGTGAAGAACTCGCTGCATTGGAAGATCCACAGCCGCAGCGAGGTTGGCGGGCTTGAGAACGAGCTTGGATGGTACCTCTATCGAAGCTTGGACGGGTGGCACCATCGAGTTAAATGGTTATATAATGTATATCACTGTTCATAAATATGAGCTTAATAGATCTTAATAACTCTGGTGAATAGAACCTAAACCTAGAAAAAAAACGTATTTAGTTTTCAACATTGGTTTATAAAGCCCAATGAGATTTAACGGGTCACTCAAGATGACAAAAACCTTGGTTAAGAAACCATTAAATTGTGGGTAGGAAACCGGGTTTTTCTCTTATCAAATAAGTTTCCCCTCATAGAAACTGTATAAATATCGTATCCAACATATCGAAAACCTTTTAACTACTTGACTATCTAGGCCGCTCCATCATGGTTCAAAAGCATGGTACCCTGGCCAACATGCAAACAATGTTGCTAGAAGTATGTTTCCGAAGGTGCGAGCAGCTATATACCCATTTTGAAACGATGTGTTTGACTGCTATTTCGCAACCATAGGTTCCACATATATATATATAATACATACACCATCAACTTGGGTTTTGCCGTGATGCTGCCACGTGCGCAAAACTCTAAACAAGATCAGCCCCAAAAAGATGAACAAGTCATGGATTATAGAGATTCTATATAATCTGGATATTTCCATGGATATTTCCATGGATATTTGATATGTCTATGATATTTCCATGGATATTTCCATGGATATTTGATATGTCTATGATATTTCCATGGATATTTCCATGGATATTTCCATGGATATGTCTACTTAATATGCTTTGCTTTGCGCAACGCGATCGATCCCCAGGAGATGTTGGAGGAGATTCTCATGGAAGCCCGGAAATTTCAGGCTGGAAACTCGGGAGACTTTAACAAGGGCGGTTCGTTGGTTCAGGTTTTGTTGAAACAAAAAAACACCACATGATTTGTTTCAAGGAAAAATTGTCGTGATTTTCACCTCTTAAGCTACTTTGGGTGGTTCAATCCTCACACAAAAATATGCTATTATATGCTATTTATCTCCATGTTGTTGGCGATTATATGCTATGATCATCTAACCAATTTTCCTGGTGATGTCCAAACATCTTTGTTGCTACAAGCTCTGAACAAAAGTGCCGGCGGATGCCGGGGGCTAAATCCTCGTCAATGGTGAAATCTCCCGTTTCTCTTGGTGCAATACTCAGTTCTCTTGAGTCAACCCCATGTTTTCCTGTTAATATCCCAACTTCTGTTGTTTTACTGCTTACATAGGTCCCATACTTGGTGGTTGGTTTTGTCTAAACCCCCCAGTTCTATGTGTTAATTGTCTCAATGACATCATTTTCGGAGAATCCGCATTCTGATCACCTTTTTTTCCAGCCGAACTGGATCATCTGGTGAAAGTCCCCATGTGTTATTTTCGCATGGTTTAAACCTGGCCTTTTCGCTAGGTTTTGAAGCTTCCCGACTTCGTCCAGATGGTCCTGGACCATGCCATGGGCGATTCGGAAAAAGCCCAGCAGCTCCTGCAAGACAGCAGCTGGGCCTGGATTGGCCTGGATTGGATGGGATTTCTTGGTTTTTTCTATGGATTTTTGATGGTTAAATATATGACATATTGGCATCAGCGGCTTCATGGAACCAATTGGGAGATCTTTTTTTGGATTTTTCATAGTCAGCATCATCATGGTAACGGAAGCTCGGATCTGATTATTGAACTACAGTATAGTACTAACTATGCGAATGACAATTATGATATGATTGTTGTTTGAACTACATATAGGATTATATTATATACTATATATATATATATACAATAGTATAGTATTATAATTACTATCATAATGGTAATGGACATGGGAGGTCAAGCAAAAAAAAAGGGGTTATACTGGGTTCAAATGGGATAGATGTGGTGGACTGTGGGGAGATCTGTTGGGATTATAGGGAGTGTACATTTTATTGGATTGTGAGAACAATAAAAACATGGTAGTCATGCAGAATTTACTCTCTGGTAATTTGTTACATGGCTATTAAACATGTCACAATGTCCATTGATGTTGTTGTGATTTGCCTATTAACATGGTAGATTTCCCATAGCTTTTTTGTATGTTTACCAGAGGGTATCTAGTTCCAAGACACATCTGTTTCAAACCCTAAAGGTTCAGGTTTTTTTGGGCAAACGTGGGGAATCTAATCGACTTGGAATTGGGAATGTTCGGCAAAAAAATCATAAAAAATCATTGAACATTAGCAAAGAACAAAAAGACATGGATTTGAGCAAGCATTTGACAATTGAACATGAATGGTTGAACTATGACCATGGGGGAGTTCAGCAATTTTTTGGGGATGCAATGCAGAGGATTCTGCAGATTTCCATGTTTTTTTTTTCGCAAAAGCTGCAGCAAAGTCGACCCAGAGAGCTTGGTGATGTGGATGGACTGTCTCAAGCCTGAGTCTGTCATGCTGTACCCTCTGGTAAACTGTCACATAGCTATTGAAAATGGCTATTTATAGTGGATTTTCCTATTAAAAATGGTGATTTTCCATAGTTATGTTAGTTTACCAGAGGGTAATCCTATTGGAATGATGGGATTTCTTCTCAACTTCTCAAATACTCACTGGTGTTTACAAAAAAAAAAATAAAGGACCGGATAACCCCACATGTTACCAACTTCTTTAGACTTAGACTGACCATAGAAGAGCAAGAAGGGAAGAGGAAGTATAAGAGTGATGGAGCGGTGATGGTGGGTGAG
>Ga0126342_10014012_pt1:2500-14171 | contig 14171 bp, 17 predicted proteins | sample Cyp1metagenome_FD_92528 | JGI IMG/M metagenome (GOLD analysis project Ga0126342, IMG submission 92528) | Coral microbial communities from Lord Howe Island, Old Settlement Bay, Australia - Cyphastrea 1 metagenome | ecosystem: Host-associated > Invertebrates > Cnidaria > Coral ...
AATGGGTTGGATACCCATAAAATGGCCATGAAACAAAGGAAAATGTGGGGAACATGAGAAGAAAGCATCTTCTTGTTGACTGCCATATTCTAAGAGAAACATAGAGAAACTCAGAATAACTCAGATATGTTGAGCTTTAGCAGATTGGAGTGCAAGGTTTGTGTTGCCACTGCCACCAAGTGATATCTCAGCTGCGAGCCATTGGAATCTGGGCTTTACCAAGGAGAATGTCACGAAGGTGGATGAAGAGTCCAAGGTGTGCTTGCTGGGCTTGGTTTCCATGCAGTACTACTTCGCGCACATGCTGCTGTTCGAGATCGGTAGTTGGGGGCTTAGGTGATCCGTGTGTGGTGCTGTACACCTTTGCATCACCTAACCATATATTGAAGCCAACACTGGTACGCCTGGTACGCCTTGGTTGAGTAGATTAGTTTGTTCATTTCTGGCCACACATGGAGATACCGTATATTTCTAGGTGTTCAGCTATCATTCTCAATATTGAATTCAATTATAATGTACGAAACCAGCTGTAGATGTTCACTATAGATGTTCAGCAGTCTAATATTCAACATTCATCAATATTCACCAATAGTCAATATATCAAGCTGGTATTCACTATCAATTAGAATGTTCATGAATGTTCATGAATGTTCACTATTGAATATATAGATATATATAGTAACATCCATCTAATCATCACCAGCTACAAACATCTGCGAATCGCTCGCCTCGCGAAGCGACCGAGGCGTGGAAGCTGCCGCAGATGCCTTTCGGATGGTGGACGAGCACAGTGGAGCGCTTCATCCAGACCTGTTGGACAAAGCCGCTGGCTACGGTCCTTGGGACGGCACCGGCTGACATGGCGGACTCTGCGACTTCGGGGGAGCCCGAATTCTGGTTGAATGTGGTGATTTCAAAGATTCTGTTCTGGGAATTTCCGGAAGATATCAAACTTCAACTGATGTAGACATATGTAGACTATATTATCTATATTTATGGGATGATGCTCCACAATTTAGAGTATCTTTCAGGGGGCTTGAAAGCACCAATCAGCTCAGATTTGTCGGGGCACTTGATGGTACCATGAGGTTTTCTCTCGTTTTCATTCAACGCATGGATGAATGATCATTTGGTATTCCAGCAAGTTCTTCCAATTTGGGCTGATCTCACATGGCAAGGTGATGGTCTGATAGGCCTCATGAGTTGGCCGTGCAGCGCACTGACAGCCGCTGTGAGGCAAGATTTGGCCGATCTCTGCCGATGGGCTTGACAGCCTCAGGTGCCGGGACCACAGTGGCTGTCCCAAGCTAGTGGTGATCACTTTTTTTATTTTTTTGGTTTCTTGGGCTGTGGCTGCAATATCCCATCCACATTTATGATCATTTATCATATTCATGCGATTTGTCAACAGATTCCAGTGGCTGCTTGGTATATCTCATCCATTTGAGCCTTTTGCCCAGAGCTTTGAATTGTTGACGTAGCCAGTTTTCATGCTGCGTGTAACTTCACCCGCTGGCAAAGAAGTAGCAGTCCTCAATGCAGCAGAGTTTGATGAGCTGATTGGTGGCAAAGACAGATCCGTCGTTGCGTTGAAAAAATACCTCTCCAATCAAATTGGTCGCTCTAGATTCAGACAACGAATTCTCAGTGAAACCGAGGGTGAGTTTTGTGATGAAAAGGAGATTAGCCTCCCGCTGGATTTGCAACTTGTGATTCTGGATTTTTGGCCATCTGAAGACGCAGATGCCGAGTTCATTTCTGCATGCGCGCAGAACGAGATAGACAAAGTTGAGATGATGCTTCAACGACCGCAGAACCCTGACACACGAGATCCTCATGGCTGGCCAGCCCTGCACTTTGCAGCAGAGGCGGGCAACGAGAGCTGCGTGGAATTGTTGTTGGAGTCTCGTGCTGATCTGGAAATCACGGCCACAGAGGATGGCTCCAGAGCATTGCACTGCGCAGCCAACAACGGACATGTCGGAGTGCTACAACTGCTCTTGGACGCTGACGCCAACCCAAACAGTCAGATGGCTGAAGGAGCAACAGCATTGCAATGTGCGGCTGAGCGAGACAATCTGGAAGTAGCGCGATTGCTGTTGGGAGCAGGTGCTACGGTGAATAGTGCCAGAACAGATTGTACAACGCCGCTGCATTCTGCAGCTTACTATGGTCACCTGGAAGTGGTGCGATAGTTGCTGGATGCCGGTGCTGAGACAAACAGCGCCAGGACAGATGGCGCCACGCCATTGCATTGTGCAGCTGCCTGTGACCATCTGGAAGTGGTACGTTTGCTATTGGAAGCTGGGGCTGAAAAGAACAGTGTAAGGAGCGATGGCATGACACCTTTGCATTGTGCAACTGTCTGTCATGCCTGCGGTGGCCACTTGGAAGTAGTCAGGCTGTTACTCAATGCAGGCGCCGAGAAGAACAGTAGAGCAGCAAGCGGCGAAACAGCTTTGCATGCTGCAGCCTACAATTCTCAGGTGGCTGTGGTGAAATGATTGCTCTTGACCGGTGCTGAGACAGACATCAAGACAGAGTTTGGTTGCACAGCTTTACACCTGGCAGCAGGGGCGGGCAACTTTGAAGTAGTGCACGTGTTGCTAATTGCTGGCGCTGAGAAGAACAGCGCCACCACAGGTGGTGAGACACCTTTGCATTTGGCTGTCAAGAATGGGCACATGGAAACTGTGCGCGCATTGCTTGCTGCCGGAGTCGAAAAAGATTGGGAAGCTGTGCCTCTGGCTGCTTCCCATGGACAATGGGAGGTTTTGCACGTGTTGATGGATGCTGGCTTCAAGCGAAATAGATCGCTGCTCACTGAAACCACAGCCAGCACGACTCCTTACGATTTGGCGTGCTGATATGGTCTGTCTGTTCCAGTACGCTGGGGCCACGTTCCTCATGTACAGTCTTTCTGACTTCAGCGCGGGTTGCCAAACAAGCTGCCCTCAATTTGTCTCCCTGACTTGTGTCATAAAATGTTCCAAACCCTTGTGGGAAATTTGGCTTCATGTCTCTTCGAATGTACTCAATGTGTACACAGGGATTCTGCAGAGGTGCTAGACTCCTCTCATGTCTCTTGAATCCATCAGGCCCATCAGGCATTCTTTGAATGTTTAGCGAATGTTGGTTCATCATGTTCATCTTACTCCAATTTCTGAAAAACCCTGCAGAAAATTCTCCAAACTCAGTGGCACTCAGTGGATCATCCGATATCATCCATCATTTCCCATGGCTCCCATGGGAAAACTCCCCTGTCCAGGCGCGCCTTGCTGCGCGCCTCCTCGGGCGGTGGCCGAGGCGGCCCGGAGCGGCGGCGGCGCTTCAAGAACGCCTTTGGGCTCCATGACGAGGATTGGAGCAAGGCCAGGCTTCAGGGCGGGGAAAAGGGGGCAAACGGAAACTTCTTCAAAATCTTTCTGGTAGAGCTTAATGAATTCAAATGTAAAAGTGAAGACATGACGAGAGTTAGAGAAAAGCTGTTATAAGGAATAATGCATGACAGACATAGAGGTTAGGAAGCAGGTGTAACAGAAGGCTTAGGCGTTTTGGGTGATTTTCAGAACCACCTAAAGTTTTTTTTTTTTGGGGGGGTCAAATTTGGTGAAATCACGGGATCATGTTTTTCTTGCAAAGAAAGTTGGTGAAACTATGGGATAAACCCGGGATTTTACCAGCAACCAGCAACAATGGGAATATGTGGGATGCTTATCGCTGATACAACCAAGAATGACTAAGAATGGAATGTAGTGGGTATTAATCCACACATGGTTTGTTCATAGGTTCACAATTTGCCATACTAGCTTTCTATCCTTGCCTCTCCTGGTTGGGGTACCAATGGCGGAGCTCAAAGCCGCCCTAGCCACCGGAAAATGCAGCAAGGTCCTAGCCACCGGAAAATGCAGCAAGGAACAAGTCTCTCCCCTCAAAACCTGTTCAAAAATGAGGCTCAACAAATTTGACGCCAAATCTAGAGATCACATGAACTACATAAACTGTTCATATACAAAATATATCTATATATAAATATAAATTCAAATATAAATAGACATATACAGTAAATACATATATATATATGGATACAAATAAATAGATAAAACCATATAAATATAAATATAAATAAAAATATAAATAAAAATATAAATATACATATAAATAGATAAAAACATGTAAATATAAATATGAATATATATATATATATATATATGTATTTATATAAATATCTAAATATGATCTAGCTCTCTGCCCCCTCTACTGAACACCAGGCTTTCCCCTGCCAGGTTTGGGGCTCCTGGCGCCCCAGGGGCGACCCCTTGGAGCCTTTGTCGCGGCCCTGGGGCGCTGCGCAGTCGGGGGCGCCCAAGCCCAGCTTTCGGGTTTTCGTGGGGGGACCCAGGTCGGGCTGGGGACTTAACTTTTTTGGAATGTTTGGGTGATTTTGGGATTGAGAATCTCAGACTCCCAAGAAAAGAATCTCAGACATGTTGCTGGTAAGTTCTTGGATTCATCGTAGAAGTTTTGGAGTTTCCGAACGTGTTGACGCAGAATCGCAGTCCAAGGGCGGTGGATTCTGATGGATGATGGATGATGATGGACATTGGTTGTTTTATTGGTTGTGAGGAATGAAACGACAAAGTCTGTTCAAGTGGGTGAACCCCCCTGCTTTGAACACAGCATTTGTTATGCCGACATGGACAGACAGTTGCTGGTCGATCTCATCGTTTTTGTTGGTGAAGATATGTCATCCATCTCCCCATTTTCCATCAGTTCCCATGTTTTTTCTTCGATGTATTTTCCAGGTTTCCTTCAGGGGGAAGATGGGTTGGTTGCGATGTGGCACTGAGGTTTACGATCCCGACTCGATCCCAGCATTGAGGCGGGGATGGCTGTATATCCAATGGCTTTCCAAATGGAAACACCATGATTTCCACCACGGGTTTTCGGGAACACATTGATGCACCTGGATGCCGCAACGAGCTGAGGGCTTTGACTCGTGGTGGCTCCTTCTGCAAACACAACCAGTGGGGCATGGAGGTGGCTCTGCACGACTGGTTTCTGGCGTGTCCCTGCCGGACAGATAACCCGGAAGACACTTGGAGATGAAATGGCTTGGGAATGCTTGGGGTGTGTGTACCTTCGGGGCACAAGCCAAACAGTTTGAATCGTGACCAATCCTATCCAATTGTCTTATTACAAGCGAAAGCCTCTGACAAATTCTGAAAGATCTCCCGTGGACTTGCTGTCCATCACCAGCCGCTGCTCAGTGCCGCTGTGCTGAATCCCAGGAGGCCGACTTTTTCTTCGTGCCGCACTACACCTCGTGTCTCATCAACCATGCAGATACCTTTGAGGGCTGCGACACCAAGCAGCTGTGTGGGCCAACCACGGAGCTGTTTCAGCAGGTGGGGAATCAGCCAAGGTTGGTAGATGTTGGGAGGTTTGGATGTTGGTTGGATTCAAAGGTGATGGAACCTGAGATCTTGGAGTCCAAGGAATGAACCCAGCTTGATAAACAGCCTTCAAGGTGCAGATGCCATCCCCAGGTCCTTAGCAGCTCCCAGCACTACAGACGTGTGGACGGAGGTGCCGGCGGATGAGGAATCCTATTCTCACGACCATCATCCTCACCAAGCAGACAGTTCTGCTGGCAATCCACTGTTTGTTTCCTGTATTTTCTAAGCTTGACCGGTTGGCCCCGCATTTTTGCTGGTACTAGTAGAAGGATATGAAACCATACATACCATACAATTCCAGGTTTTTTGGGGTAAACTCAGCATTTTTCCTGCCAGGGCGGGACCACATCTTCGTGTGGGGCTCCGGGATGGCAGCAGATGGGCCCTTCGCCACTTGGCGAGACTGGGTGCCCAACGCCATCTTCATGATGACCGAGCCGGAGCTGTGGAATCCCTACAAGGAGATCCTGGATCCTACGGGGAGGTTGAAAGTTGGCATTTTTTCAATGAGAAAATATTCCCCTGGAAAAAAAATCTCTGCAAGATCTTGGAGCGCGTGCTCCAAATAAATCGTTTTTTAAATTAATTATGCGCTTTGCCTGCCTTGGAAACTGGTGTTCAGATTCTATAGAGTCATAGAGGTTCTATAGAGTTTCGATTTCCTGGTTCTTATTGTATAGAGTGTCTCTTTTCGGGTTTTCGACCAAATATCATCGAGATGGTGGTTCTGATTCTATAGGGGGTAAAATCTTGCTTTAAAAGTCTGAGCAAGTAAGAAGATCTCTGCTTTCAAGACCCTTTGAGTGTTGTCAACAATGATTGATCATGTCAATGAATAGGACCAGGATTTGAGATTTGTGCCCCTCCCTTCTCATGCGGTTCCTTGCTTGCTTTTCCAAATGCACATGAAGGGCTGTTTTCTCACCTGCATCTCTTCTCACAAAAACCAAGCCACAGGAACCACTGAGGCACCAGAAAGGTTCACGTGGCTTGTTTTTCTGGAGAAGAGATGCAGGTGAGCAGGGTCCAAAACAAGTGTCTAGCAAGAGTTGTGTCAGATGGCTGACCGGCGCCAGCAAAGCACTCCTGTCAACATGTCCTAAGCGGCTGCGGAAGCAATTCTTTGCAGGAAAATCACATTTGGGGCAATTCAAGTCACGTAACTGTTGTGTAAGACCGTCTCACACCCCAACCCCGGCAAAAGTAAAAATTGTGGCCGCCTAAGTAGTGCGTAAGCGCACGCTGCATTGAATGCGTAAGCGCACGCTGCATTGAATCACACCTTTCAATATAGAAACAATATGGAAAACATAGGAAAATAATAGGAAAATAATAATGAAATAATAGGGAAATAATAGGGAACTAATAATGAAAAAATAAGGAAATAATAGGGACACATAGGGAAAAAATAGGGACATCATAAGGAAACAATAAGGACAAAATATGGAAATAATAAGGACATTTAATAGGGAAACAATAGGGAAATATATAATAGGGAAAAAGTAAAAAAGGAAAATAATAGGGGAAGAATCGGGGAATAGTAGGGAAGATAATAGGTAAAAAATAGGTAAATAATACGTAAATAATAGAACAATAGTAGGGAAAAGTAGGGAAGGACATAATAGGGAAATCAAAGGGAGGTAATAGGAACATAATAGGGTAATAATAGGGAAACAATAGGGAAAAAAATAGGAATAGGGAAATAATAGGTAAATAATATGGAAAAAATAGGGAAATAAAAGGGAACACATAGGAAAACATAGGAATATGGAAATAATAGGTACATAATAGAGAAAAAAATAGGACAGAAATATGGAAATAACAGGGAACTATTAAAAAAATAAGGACCCACTCAGGAACAAAAAGAAGAAAACAACAAATGCAAATAATCAAGAAAACATAGGGAAAAATAAGGAAATAATAGGGACAGAATAGGAAATAATTAAAACAAGGGAAATCATAAGGAAATAATGAGAAATAACAGGCACATTATGGAAATAATAAGGAAAAAAAAGGGAAAATCATGGGAAAAAAAGAAATAGGGACATGATAGGGACATGATAGGGACATAATAGGGAACTAATAAAGAAAGCATGGAAAAAAAGGGAAATAATAGGGAAACAAAATAGGAAAAAAATAGGGAAATAAATAAAGGACACATAGGGAAATGAATAGGGAAATAAATAGGGAAATAAATAGGGGAAACCATAGGGAAATATATAAATAGGTAAATAAATGGGGAAATAGATAGGGAAATAAATAGGGGAAAAAATAGGGAAATAACTAGAGACATAGATAGGGAAATAAATAGGGACATAAATAGGGACATAAATAGTGAAATAAATAGGGGAAAAATATGGAAATAAATAGGAAAATAAATAGGGAAAAAACTAGGGAACACATAGGGAAAACACTAGGGAAACAAATAGGGAAATAAATAGGGAAATAAATAGGGAAAAACATAGGCGAAAAATAGGAAAAAATAGGGAAATAAATAAAGGACAACTAGGGAAATAAATAAAGGACAACTAGGGAAATAAAAAGGGAACTAACTAGGGAAAAAAAGGAAAAAATAGGGAAATAAAGAGTGAACTAAATAGGGAAATAAATACGGAAATCAATAGGGAAATAAATAGGGAAATAAATAGGGGAAATAAATAGGGAAATGGATAGGGAAATGGATAGGGAAATGAATAGGGAAATAAATAGGGAACAAAATAGGGGAATAAATAGGAAAATAAATAGGGAAAAAAAATAGGGAACAAATAGGGAAATACATAGGGAAATAAATAGGGAAATAAATGAGGGAAAAAATAGGCAAATAAATAGGGAAATAAATAGGGAAATGAATAGGGAAATGAATAGGGAAATAAATAGGGAAATAAATAGGGAAATAAATAGGGAAATAAATGAGGGAAAAAAATAGGGAAATAAATAGGGAAATAAATAGGGAAATGAATAGGGAAATAAATAGGGAAATCAATAGGGAATAGGGAAAAAATAGGGAAAACAATAGGGAAATAAATAAGGAAATAAATAGGGGAATAAATGGGGAAATAAAACGGGACAAAAATAGGGAAATATATAGGGAACTAAATAGGGAAATAAATAGGGTAAAAAATAGGGGAATAAATAGGAAAATACATAGGGAAAAACATAGGGGAAAAAATAGGGAAATAAATAGGGAAATAAATAGGAAAATAAATAGGGAAATAAATAGGGAAATAAATAGGGAAATAAATGGCGACATAAATATGGAAATAAGTATGGAAATAAATAGGGAAATAAATAGGGAAATAAATCGGGGAATGAATAGGGCAATGAATAGGGAAATAAATAGGGAAATAAATAGGGAAATGAATAGGGAAATGAATAGGGAAATAAATAGGGAAATAAATAGGGAAATACATAGGGAAATAAATAGGGAAATAAATGAGGGAAAAAAATAATGAAATACATAGGGAAATAAATAGGGAAATGAATAGGGAAATGAATAGGGAAATAACTAGGGAAATAAATAGGGAAATAAATAGGGAAATAAATGAGGGAAATAAATGAGGGAAATAGGGAACTAAATAGGGAAATAAAAAGGGGAAAAACTAGGGAAATAAATAAAGAAAAAAAATAGGGAAATAAATGGGGAAATACATATGGAAATAACTATGGAAATAAATAGGGAAATAAATAGGGAAATGAATAGGGACATGAATAGGGAAATAAATAGGGAAATGCATAGGGAAATAAATAGGGAAATAAATAGGGAACTAAATAGGGAATTAAATAGGGAAATACATAGGGAATAAATAGGGAAATAAATAGGGACATAAATGGGGAAATAAATGGGGAAATAAATGGGGAAAAAACATAGGGAAATAAATAGGGAAATCAATAGGGAATAGGGAAAAAATAGGGAAAACAATAGGGAAATAAATAAGGAAATAAATAGGGAAATAAATGGGGAAATAAATGGGGAAAAAAAGGGAAATGAATAGGGAAATAAATAGGGAAATAAATAGGACAATAAATAGGGAAATAAATAGGGAAATAAATGGAAAAATACATATGGAAATAACTATGGAAATAAATAGGGAAATAAATAGGGAAATAAATAGGGAATGAATAGGGAAATGAATAGGGAAATACATAGGGAAATAAATAGGGAAATGAATAGGGAAATGAATAGGGCAATAAATAGGGAAATAAATAGGGAAAAAAAGGAAATAGATAGGGAAATAAATAGGGAAATAATTAGGGACATAAATAGGGAAATAAATAGGGAAATAAATATGGACATAAATAGGGAAATAAATAGGGAAATACATAGGGAAAACATGGGAAATAATTGGGAACTAAATAGGGAAATAAATAGGGAAATAAATAGGGAAATAAATGCGGAAATAAACAGGGAAATAAATAGGGAAATAAATAGGGAAATAAATAATGCAACAAATAGGGATATATTTAGGGAACTAGGGAAATAAATAGGGAAATGAATAGGGAAATGATGGGAAATGAATAGGGACATAAATAGGGAAATAAATGGGGAAACAAAATAGGGAAAAACATAGGGAAATAAATAGGGAAATGAATAGGGAAATGAATAGGGAAATAAATAGGGAAATAAATAGGGAAATAACATGCTAGCAGTTAGAATAATCCAAAATATTCCGTCAGTTCCCATCTTGGATGTCCCATCTCCTGTGGTAAATTCGTCTTCCCATCTCATGACCTGCCACTTTCCATTTTGGACGTCCGTGTTTTCCTGGAAGTCCCATGTCATGTGTAAATTTGATCACTTATTCCCATGTCATCTGTCAAAAAAATGGAAAAATACCTGCCCGTTAGGTCGGCGCATAGCTCCCATGTCATGTGTAAAAAACAAAACCATAGCAAAATCAATACATAAATCCCATGTCATGTGCCAAAAAACCTCGGCTAAATCGGCCACAAAGTCCCATGTCATCTGCGCCTACTATATATAATCTTGCGCTCTTGTCCAGGTTCGCGGTTGGTACCTGTTTTTCTTTGAAAAGCGATTTGAAATTCAAGGTTAGCAAGAGGGTGCTAGAGATGCAAGAGAAAGATTCAAGAGCAAAGAAAGGTGTTCTAAGATCCCGTCAGGGTTTACTTCTTTCTATCTTTTTTTTTTGGCTGTCGTTTGCTTTCGTTTGCTTTCATGGGAGAGCAATGTATATATACGGCTTTAAGGCTGTGACCTTAAGATTCCAGTTTGCTGAAGCTTTGGTTACCAGGGCTGCAAGAGCCTGACGGTTCCGTCCGTGAGTAGTTTTTATCGGCGGTGCACGGTGTGGTTGGCGAAAGATTCCAATTTTGAAGGCTTCGAGATTCCGCGGTTCTTTCTTTTTCTTGTCTTCATTTTCCAAGCATGCAAAGAAAAAGGTCAAAGGATAGCAGGCTGATTTTTTTTCTCACCAAGCACTGTTCCTTCCACGTTGCCCCTTTGAAAAATGGGAATAATGAATGATTACCAAGGGAGGCGCGCCTAGCTAAAATCAGAATAATATAAACGGCGACGCCAGGCAAGGTAATCATTATATAATTACATTATGTAATCATAATGTTACGTTTCATTCCAGTTAGATATCTTCTATGTTGGGTGGTTCTACTTTTGGGGCCTTATCTACGCTTTTGCTTGTCTTTTTGCTTTTTGACTGATTTTTTCCCATGTATATTTTTTGGGAGAAACGGCAGTGTGCTTATATGCTCTTTGCGAAGACCCCTTTCGCTCCTCACCGTTTCTCCCTTACCGTATAAAAATCTATCTTTTGTATTCATAATGCGTCTATATCTAGCATGTCTGCATCTGCCGCCCGTGGGGATGTGCCTTCTTGGAAACTTCCGCACCCGGAGCGCTTCGCTCCCCCCACGGACGGTCAGATGATAAAAAACAAAACGACCTCTCATATCTACTGTATCTAGAAAAAAAAGGATCTCATGCCAATAATGGACCCGCTGGGAATTTATCTGGGCTTGATTGATCCCTCCAGCAACTTCATACTCATGAGTTATCAAAATTCGCTACTTCCTATGACCATTTTGTTAGGGGGGCACCGACATCGAATTTATTTTCATGAGGGATCAAAATTCGCCACGCTTTATAACGAATTTTGACGAGGGTAATAATATCAACTTAATCTTATCTTCACAACGGATCAAAAATTCGCCGCTGACGACATAAGGGGGGTTGAGAC
>Ga0126342_10014013_pt1 | contig 14171 bp, 12 predicted proteins | sample Cyp1metagenome_FD_92528 | JGI IMG/M metagenome (GOLD analysis project Ga0126342, IMG submission 92528) | Coral microbial communities from Lord Howe Island, Old Settlement Bay, Australia - Cyphastrea 1 metagenome | ecosystem: Host-associated > Invertebrates > Cnidaria > Coral ...
ACACATACACACATACACACATACACACATACACACATACACACATACATACATACATACATACATACATACATACATACATACATACATACATACATACATACATACATACATACATACATATACACAGACATACATACATACATATACACAGACATACATACATACCTACCTGCCTACCTACCTACATACATACATACCTACGTACATACATACATACATACATACATTCATACATACACATGATCGTTTTTGTATATGGTAGACGCAGGTTTTGAAAGACTGTGTAGGCCTTTTCACGTGTACATACATAGATAGGTACGGTAGATACATATATGCAAACATTAGAGCTGCAGGACATCGTTGAAGCGGTCGCTTGGCGAAGTGCCTGGTGGAGCCCCAGAAAGACTGACAGTTTACAGTTTTTTCTTTTTTTATGATAATGTATTAACCATTGCAAGCAGATGAAACTACAATATGATCAGCATGTTTTGCCAGATGTATGTACATATATAGCATATTCAAAGAAATAACATTTGTGCATATAATGAATCTCTGTGCATCACCGATGTGCATGTATCCTCCATGCAAGTCAGACCTGTTTGGATAGCATTTTGATGCATTTTGTAGTTCGCTTGCTGGGGGTTGTTCGTTGGGGGTGTTGTTTTTTCAATCCAAACGCATCTGCAAAGGGAGACTAAAAAGTACATCCCGATTATATGCCCTTTTTCATTGTTGGTTATAGACATGAATTTTCAATTTCGTTAGTGAAACTCCGTTAATTAAATGGCTGGGTACAAGATATTGTTTCATCATGTTTCATCGAGTTGGACCCAGTCCACAGTTGCAACTTTGGGCTCGCAGACAATTTATATGACTAGGCTCCAGAATTTGCGCCAACGCACAATATTCGAACAAAAGACACAACCCAAAAACGCACCCAAAGACAGCTCTTTACTGAGAATTTGCTGCTATGATCTATCCTCCCAGGTCAGCAAGAGCGCCATTTGGTGAGAAAGGATTGCAGGACGGAAGTTGTGCAAGTTCGCAGCCCACCACGGAGTAGTGCAGGTGGAACTTAGCCGTATCTTCCAGCAGATGCCAATCTTGCGAATGACAGAGCTATCAGAGCTCTCTTCGGAGTTTTGGCCTCCAATGCGCAGACGATTGCAGAAGCTTTCACGGATCTTCTAAGTGATCTTGGCTGAGATTAGTACGCAGCAGGCAGGACCTCAGCTAGCTCCAGCTCGCAAACCGGCCTTCAAGCTTGTCACTCGATAATTAGAGATATTAGAGGAATAGGAGTGATATTTAGAACCTGGCGCAAAAAAATGTGTAGGGTCCTGGGTCCATCACCATAGCCAATGTCAACTGCAGGGTACGCCAGCCTGTCATGATGCATACCTGCTGGATTTTCCCTGGATGAATCTGCGGTGTTTGATGTGCTTAAAGCACTTGTACTGCTGTATATATACACATATATATATACTTATAGCAAAGAGTCAGTAGGTGCCTGTAGATCCTGATTTCTAGGGGTGATCCAATTAATAGTTGACCATTTAAAGGGTTCCTGACTGGATACTTTGTGACCTTGTATCCTCAATCTTCTTGACGATATCACTAGAACTGCAGGTACTTGGTACTATCAATGTTTGCTTCAAACCCATGTCTTCAATGATTAATGCTTATCATCAAGTTACTTGGGTGTGTCCCCCAAATCCACTGGTTACCCACGGTTACTCACTATAATTATTTCCCAACTTCTACCAGCTAAAAATCAGAGGCGCCCCCATGTTCAGAATTGGATCCATCGAAGCGAACTGAGTTGGGCGACGCCTGCGAGATGAAGGCCATGAATTTGGTACAAGAAGGCCGCTTCAGCAATTGGGTCCTCGACTGACTTTTCAAAGCAAAAAATCGGGGATTCAACATGATTCAGCCATCCACAAATGGAGATAGAACAGGGATCTGGTTGGTGGTTTGGAACATTTTTTATTGGTCCACCTATTCGGAATAATAACTCCAACTGACTTTCATATTTTTCAGAGCGGTAGGTATACCACCAGCAGGGATATAATGGCTGGCCGATGATGACCTGATTGTCCATCGGCTGGGAAGATTGACGATCTGTCACAGGCATCAATGGGATTTTTGTTTACTGTAGATCTCTAAAATAGAGGCAGTTGTATATACACGTACCAGTCAAATTCACATAAATTCACATAATATGTATAATATAATATATATATATATATATCATATACATGTGTCTTATAGTACACATACACATACGTATATCTTTCAAAAGGATTTGAACATGTAGATGAGATGTGTGTAAGAGGTCTACACGAAAGTGGGGGGTTATAACTTAAGAGAACTACAGTTTATGGTAGATATCTACAATGGGGTTTGTAAACCAACAAACACAACCTGCATTTGAATCATACAAAGTAAGTTGGTTCATATCTACATTGACTACCCTCTGGCAAACGTTTACATAGCTATGGAAAATCACCATTTTCAATGGGTCAATCAACTATTTCTATGGCCATTTTCAATGGCTGTTTGTTTGTTTACCAGGCCGGGTAGGATTCATGGTGGGTGTAGCTATAGTTGGATGGTGACCTCAACGCATCCATCCTATCCCGAATGTGTGGCTCCTTGATGGGCTCCTACCACAGGAAATTTGGATTTCAAACGCCAAGGAAGTGCAAAAAAGTATGCCATATGTTCCACAGAAATCCATATGATGTGATTTCTATGTTGTGGCTGATTGATGTTGATTGTATATCCCATGTTTATTCCCACTGCGTAATTATTTTATTATCTATTCATACAATGACAATATACATCCATTAAAAGATAAAATAAGTCAACATAATTATATTAACACCATTGAACTAGTCCCTAAGCCCACTTCACCGCTGCAAGCATACGTCCCCAGAACTTGGGAAGCTTGCCATGAGCAGGTTTCATCCGGCTGCCATCCTGGTCTGCATCGGATTTCAAGACGTTGAACATGGACGCTGGGCAGACCATGAAAGCTATGTAAACCTTGGTTACCCTCTGGTGATCAAACGTGGCAGGCTGCAAGAAACCCAAGCGCACCGCATGTACTTTAGGGCAGCCATGTGTTCTTGATCAATCATGCCACCAGGTACAGTTGAAAGAACCACTGGGCACCGCAGCCCAGCTGTGAAAAGAACTCAAGCCAGTTTTCTCATGGTAGCGGAGCTGGTCACTGGCCGACCGGTGAATCCGCAGGAGGAACCACAAGTTGAAGTTGTACCAGATTTGGTAAAGAAAAATGAAAGCATGGAAGACTTCATGAAAGAACTTGAGGAATTTCACGCGGAAATGGAAGAAGCACGTCAAGATGAAGTGGGAAGATGACGCCTTGGTAAATGGGTTTCTAAACTGACATGCCGCCTCAGGAATCCAATGGTTTTCAATCCGCAGGCTTTTCCTGCTATAGGAGACATTGGAGGCGGTAACGCTTACGAAGTAGACATCTCAGGGGGGTCTGAGATGGTTTGAGGCAAGGACTGAATGATCTTGGTTTTGAACCCTCAACAAATTCATGATAGCTGATCAAAATAATCATAGAACATGTGAGAAAATCAATGACATTTCACATGGGCTGAAGTGTCATGGTTGGTTGCCGTTTTTGGGAGTCCGGATATCAATCCACTTAGTGCGTTTACTGGGTGCAGAGCATTTTGCTATTTGTACCGAGGTTCTCTTGTTGGCATTGCAAAGGCAAAACCAAAGCATGACAGAAATGTGTCTCCTGACATGGAGTGCAAGCCATGCATTCCATACGGAGTGGGAGGCACTCACTCAGTACTCAAAGGAACTTTAGAAGGAAAGCCATGCACTCAAAACAGAGTGGTAGGCAATGATTCTTTTGGGTCGAAACGACCGAGCGAGCCCAATACGAGCCCAATCTAAGTCAAAACAAATGGAATGGTGAAGCAAAGGTTTACAAGAGCATGGTTTGGCGCCATGATTTAAGGAGGGTGCAAGAAACTCATGAGAACAGCATGTACTTTAGGGCAGCCATGTATTCTTGTAAATCATACCACCAGGTACAGTTGAAAGAACCACTGCGCACCGCAGCCCAGCTGTGAAAACAACTGAAACCAGTTTTCGCGCAAACTTGAAAATACACCATGTCGCTTGATGTTTCCCCAGCTAGATTTTTTTTGTGGGATTTTGCATTGCCACGTTTGATTAGCAGACAGGACCTGACTAAATGAAGCAATATACTAGGATTGGTAGTAAAACAAAGTCTTGTGCAGGATATCTATACAATCTATACAAGTTAGTCCAAAAAACATGGTGGGGAAGAACTGGTAAGGCAAGTCCCCCAACTGATGTACGTATAGCAAACCCCGAAAGAATGGATCAGAAAGTAATTTGCATAGATTTGCCATTATTTAAGTAGGGTTTTACATTTCTCTCGGGTTGTGTCATTGAGTCAAACCCTATATAATCTTATATAGTTGATTGGTTATAACAACATACCAAATAGGTAAACATGAAGATTTTTTGTAAGGCATCTAAGGTTGGCCGCGTGGATGGGTTGAAACCGCCAAACATTGTTTCCCTGAGAATCCTACTGTTTCCCCAGGAAGAAAACGAAGAACTGAAGAATCGTTTGGCCAACTGGTTCTTGACTGTGGCTTAGCTGCATGGGACCTAGCTGCTGTTTACCACGCACTGTCCCTCCTGCTTGGAATGAGCCACCATTGCGTGTCCGTTTTGGGTATGTGTTTCTGAGGACATGTTTAGGGGATGCCAGGGCGTGACATTTGATCCTTGATTGATTCAAAAAAAACATTTTTTTCATTCACGACCTTCAGGACATCTTAACATCTTCAAGGAACACCTAGTACCTTGTATACGTTTTCCCCGGAGAATTGCAACACCCAAATGTAAATAGAAAACTGACACCGGGATGATAAAACCTGTTTTTTCCAGTCCATCATTGAGCCAATACCCATCATATTATGTGCTATTGGCAAGTTGCATGGTTTACTTTCCCATAAAAAGGCATGGTCAAACCCCCAAATCAATAATGGCGGCTAATATACTCATTGTACCGAATCCCTAATGATGGTGGGATGATATATTCTAGCAGAGGTTAATCCTTGAAAACGAAATGAAGTCCCTGATTTTTCATGGTTGATTCCACGTGTTAAGTTGGGGTTATATCCCAACTTCATGTTTTTTAATCCTTGATATTTCCCAGGGTAACAGAGCCATGAAACCAGATACATTCCACTCGTCCCCAGGGGCTCACCCAGAAGTTGGCGCATTGCTTTGATTGCTGTGGTTTCTGGCCGCCGAAACTGCTGATTCGTTCGACATTTGGAATGCCAGGGATTTCCTAGCAGGGATTGGTTTTGAAAAGAAACCAGCCATTGAGAATTTTGGGTTTATGGTTGATGATTGGGTTTATCACATTAATCATCATTAATCCATTTGAAGAGTTTTCAACAAAAAAAGGCAATACGATGGAGGTTTAAATCCATTTGTGGGGGGATATAAACCCATATATGTGGTTAAACCCTCCATATAGTCGATGCATGGGGGATTCGAACAACAAAAATACAGAGGTTTACAACCAGCAATACTGAGACAATGGAACATAATGGGATATGTCTATATAGCCAATCAACTTGATATCATGTTTGAAGATATTTGGGATTTTAGGGGTGTCTGAAATTTCCCAGTTATGGCCATTTTAGGAGAAATAATGATGATAACACAGTGAGTGGAAGGGGATATATACCCTATTTTTAGACAAATCAAAGTATTTGCAGATGAAACGATTAACTGAAAATTAGCGTCATTTTTGACGGGACACATGACTTGACCCTCTGCAATCGTCATCATCTTTGGAACCCCAAGCACTACCTTTGCAAAATGACGTTCGTTGAAATCTTGTTGTCTGATGTGTTGCCATGACATCTCACTTTGGCACAACTCAATGCACTCCTGGAGACGACAATCCTCACTACAGTACCCTCCGGTAATATGGCAATGGTTACGACTCCCATTATCGCTAATTTATAGAGTGCTTCTTTTGTCCATTCAAATGTCCATTGGGATTTCCCGGCTTTAGCCATGTTTGATTGCCTTGTTGGTGGCATGTTTGCCGTTAGTCATAGCCAACTTCAGTGCGTAGGACGCCAAGGGTCAGCTGGCAGCCGCACCGAGGTTTTTTGACACGCATGGATTGTCTGGAAGAGAATGGAGAGGCAAGCCGCCAGGATATGTCTGGTCATTAAACGGATAAAGAACACATAGTGTTCCAGGCCTATTCAAAATAACAGTGTTTGTTCTCAAATTTCTCAACTTGGGTTTCAATTGCTGGGACTGGTGCATCATGGATGGAAGACACACAAAACAAGAATGGAACCCGTAACCTGGAACCTTTGCTGCTGTTGGGTTCGAAAGCTGGGACTGTTTCTAGATTGTATACCTCTAGACATGCAGAAAGTCAAAGGGCCACACGGGTTCCTAAAGGTGCTTCGTTCACAGAGAGTCAGCAGCTACCCCTTTGTTGAGGGATTATGGAAAAGGTGGCCAACCTACTTGGATGTGCATCACAGCATCCCTGCCAGTAGGTGGTCAATAACCTTCATAGATATCATAGTATGGTCCAGCTGTACATGAAATACTGTATCTAATATATCACCATATATCACCATGTAGACAATATGGGTTATAGTATGTTATAGTTATATGTGGGTCATAAGGTCATCATCAACCACTTACTAACTGAGACGCCCCCCAAAGTCGGGAGGATTACCTTGCCCTGTCAGTTGACTCTTACTGCTGCCGTGGCGGTGTCCTTGCATGCAGGACCGCTTCGGGTGTGTCTGAAAATGAGGGATTTAACCAACAAGGTTTATAAGAAGCCATAATGGGGATATGATGGTTGTATGATGGGATGTATGTTGTATATTCGTATTATATACGGTATATATATATACGTGTGTGTGTAATATGTGTAATATATGCACATATATATATATAAGCACCTTGATACAGTTTTTGGTGTGGTCTGGATCTTAAAAATGGGAGATTAACCCTCCCAAATGGCATTTTTTTGTTGGGGCAGGGTAAATGATGATTTCTGCGCAGTCGCTTCGACCAAGCCAAGTGACATGTGTGTGTGTGCCAAAGGCAAGTTAGCCAGAGGCTATTTGTCCCAACCTGGATTTTAGAGTTGAAAGTGACATAGTCAGAAGCCTCTAGGATGGATATTTTTCAAAATATGTCCTTTTATATTTTGATATGATTCAGATATGATTTGTTGTGATTTGTTTCTGGCCTGGTTTTGCAATTATGATTTTGATATGGTTTCACTTCTGATTTTGATATGGATCAAAATTGTGATTTTGATGTGGGTCAAAAGTGGATTGAAAATAACTTGACTAAATCTTGAAAACATACCAGAAACATATCAGAATCACATCAAATTCGCTCAAAATCGCATCAAAACTGTATCAAAACCAGATCAACATCATATCAAATCATATCAAATCATATCAAAGCCACAAAAACCCTCGAGAAATTGACCAAAAGCCTGTCCCAGGGCTGTTTTCTTTCCTTGTTTGAAGCCAACTCACCGGGAACCCTGAAAAGGCGCTCCGTTCCCAAACCATATTGAAACCATATCTAAACCATCATCTAAACCATATTGGACACATCACAAAACTATATCGAGACATCAAAACCCGAAATTCAAAGCGCATCAAAGTCATATCTTAAAGTCATGAATCAAAACCATACTAAAATCATTACAACAAATAAGTCTTGAATTTGGTTTCCTAGAGGGATTTGATGTCATAAGCATAGTTTGCTCATGTTTGCTCTTATTGTCTTTCACATTAGGGTATGGGTTTCGTTCGAGCCTTACGGCGATCACACAAGACCTGGTGGCCCCTGTGGCAGTGGCAATAGCGGCTGAGTGCTGATGCTGTCTCAGACTTGAGCGCTCAGATCAGGTCCGGCCGCGCAACGCTTGGTTCGCTTTGTGTGTTTTTCATGGACCTAAGCGCTAGATTGCAGTGTTCCCCGCCGGACCTCCGCCGCAAGCTCCGGATCAAAGTGTTCCCCGCCGGACCTCCACCGCAAGCTCCGGATCAAAGTGTTCCCCGCCGGACCTCAACCGCGAGCTCCGGTGTTCACCTCAACCACAAAGAATCTCCGAAGATATATCAGATAGAATGCCAGAAAGAATGTCAGAATGAATATATGCCACAAAGCATATCAGAATAGATGCCACATAGAATATCAGAAAGAATGTTTGAATATATGCCAGAAGGGAATGTCAGAATAAATATGCCATGTGCACTTCCAGATGGTATGTCAGAATCTATGTCAAATAGTGTTTCAATCCGGGGATCACTCGCAGAAAGTATTTTTTCAATGGATGGACGTTGTTGAGACCATGTTCCTGTTCACAACGTTAACGACCTCGTGTCGCAAGGTCACTGTAATGATTGTAGCTTGGGAGAAGTTTCGCCAAATGTCTGAACTGTTCAGCTTCGTGCATGTCTATAATCACAAGAAAAAAACTTCATAAATCATCATAAATCCATGATACTATAGTATATATTTGCATATCCATGTATATCCCACTTGTGCCCAGTTCATTTGCCCAGGCTTGACGCTGCGTGAGCTGGTTCGGAACCCGAGGATTTGGATCTGGGGAAATGCACGAACTAAATGGAGGATTGTCCGTTACGTTTGATTAGCAGATGGTAATGTTGGTTGATAGATGTTTATAGCTAAGCTGACGGGTTTGTGGTAAATAGATATCTGTAGTTATATAATATTATGTTAAATAAAGTTGAATAATGTTATATAATTGGATGTGTAAACGAACAATATCTGGGCACCACCCCACCTTGTAAGTTGTTGAGAAGACTGGTGATTTCATGTTCATGCATGTTCTATCTTTCCATTTTCTCATCGTCATCGTCATCGTACTTTAATACTGGTGTCTGTGTGTGAGAATGGGGCATACAACTTAGTCACATGGTGATTGTCAGAAGGAATCATAAACCACTGGATTGTTGAGACAAACCCACATGTTTCCTCAAGGAAAGCGGGGGTCGCACACCTTCAAAACCGGGACGTCCTGGTGGTTGTGGAAGAACTGGGTCAGACTTGGATACCCTCCGTCATCAAACATTGCCAGCTGGGAGATCCCCGAACCAAGTGTAGGTTTATAGTTTGGAAAATTATCTATACAGTAAATGGATATAGATAAATGGTGGATTTTCCAGCTGCCATGGAGATGATGACCGGACGGTAGATAGTTTGGAATTTTAAGGTAGGCGGCGTATAGAATAGGGTTTGTTTTTGTAGCGCATGGATGTCTGAAAACACTGTGTGTTTTTGTTTGAAGAGATGTTCTGTCAACATGTTTGAAGGTCTAAAAACTAATTATATGTGGACATGTGTTTTTACCCACTGTGCCACACGCAACAGTTTCTTGAGTTCGTCATACACTTCGTGCGGAAGGGTCGGTGACAATCGGTGACATCCATGCACGATACATCCAATGATATTACCCTCTGGTAAACTATGGTAAACTAACATAACTATGGAAAATCACCATTTTTAATGGGAAAATCCACTATGAATGGCCATTTTCAATAGCTATGTTAGTTTACCGGAGGGTATCATCTTGTCAAGCTCTGGGTGAACAACACTTCAATGCTGGACCCTAAGTTTTCTTAGAAAAGAGGTCCCAATGAACTCCTTCAGTGACCGCCAGTGCCGGTCTAGGCATTGCAGACTTCAAGGAGTGTAATATCAAATGAGGGTGCAAGTGCAAGTGAACTTCAAGCAGCATAGCAGCTTCAAATATCAGCAAATGATATCAAATGAGCGTGCAGATGCAATCCGGTGTTACTAGCCCCGCCCAACCCCACCCTATCCCACAAGTTTGTGCAGACGTCACTAGCCCCCCTTACCCCACCCAACCCCCACCCCTACCCCCACCCCACTATGATGAACATGATGCTGATGATGAGGATCAACAATGAATAACGTGCTTTAAGAGCAAGCAGCGCTCTACTCCCCAGCAGCCAACGACAAAACTCTACAACTGACAATATCATACATGTTGTTTGCACACCATCCAAGATTGGCAATGAATAAAAAAGGATAACCTGCAGTGGACAGCCATATCTATAGTACATAAAATTTAAATCAAATTCTGGAACTAGCGTCATTGACCAGTTCCGAAACTGGGACAAGCATCCAAACACCGTTTGTGCAACTAACTACCGGTTTCTACGAAGGATTCTGCTGAATGGACACTTAAGAACATGCGAGCAAGGCTGAATATGTATACTGGTGTTTGTTTGTATTCATGATATGATATGTTTGAAATTGCAAAACCAACAATAACATAGTACGATCTCAGATCTCCGTATATTGTGTAACAGTTTGAAATGATGAAACAGCACCAGCAACATGAGATAACCCTCTGGTTATTTAACATAGCTATGGAAAGTGGCCAATAGATGTTAAACATGATGATTTACCTATTAAAAAGTGGTTATATTCCAGTTCGCTACGTAAAAGAAGCGTATATTCCAATGATTGATTATAAACATTTATAAACCACCATTGTTGTATCATGGGAATATCATATCTTCATCATATCCCCATTGGTTCAAAAAAGAGGTCATGGATGCCACCAGCATGGCGGAGAAGAACCAGCTGCTTCGGAAGAACTTGCCCACTGTGAAGGGTGCCCCGGCGGGTGTCGGGAGTGGTGTGTTGATGCTGGCTGTAAGATGGTTTTTCGATGGCCCTAATCGAAATAGATGGTTTACCTAGCTATAAAATGGTGGATCTTTCCATGGCAAACTGTTAAATAACCAGATGGTAATTATCTTAATTATCTGGTTGGTGGTTTGGAACATGAATTTTATGACTTTCCATATATTGGGAAGAATAATCCCAACTGACGAACTCATATTTTTCAGAGGGGTAGGTCAACCACCAACCAGCATTGAGTCGTTTTTGCTTTTTTATTGGGCATATCAACAGCTTTCTAACATGTTGCACTTGATTTGTCCTGGGTCTAGTTTTGTTTTCTATATAATCATACTTCTATCTGGGAAGGTTGGATGCTGGAACACTACTTTTGTCCAACGTCGATGTATTTGCCAAGAAAGTCATTGTTCAACTTTGTAGATGGACTCAAGGTGACTCGGGGTGGAACATTTGATGATGTTTACCCTCTGGTAGTTTAACATAGCTATTGACAATCACCATGCTATTAATGGGAAAATTCACTATAAATGGTGATTTTCCATAGTTATGTTAAATTACCAGAGGGTAGATATGTTTGGCCTACATTGAATTGTGTTCCTGTTTGGTGTCTTGCTTGTTGTGCAAGCTGCCAAGTCATCGCAATGTTCATTGTTCACACACAGAGAATTGGTAAGTCGGGTACTTTGCCTCAAATCAATGTTCCACCTCCCTCCACGTCTAATATAGTTTTTGGAAGAACACATCTCTAGCGATGTGCAGAGGCTCTCACTACCAAAGTTGCTGAACAATTGGTGTGCGGATCCACGCCTCACAAACACTGGTCATTAAACATGACTTACAGAAACAAACATTAATGTTACATATCATTTTACTATCTATTTTACCTAATTAGACATACAGTTTTATAACATGTTTAATAGCCCACTTAATAGGGATTAGCTATCAACCAATCAGTATCTACATGCACCGATCCATCCCAAAGCTATGAAGGTCCAAGGAATGCGACAAAGTCTGGACCCAGGGTTTGGCCAAAGGTGGACCTGCGACAAAATAGAATTGACAGACTCTCCCCCAAGCCGCATTCTTAGACAATTCAAATTCATTCCAGCAGGTTTTTATATGATGCCAAAACTATTTGGTGGTTCTAAAAACATTGTTTATGTTCCATGCCCAAGTAATGGCATATGATCCTCAATGACCCTTATATTCATATATGTGCTCAGGATTTTTTTAGGTGAGTTGAAACTTGTGTGACTTTGAAGAGCAACGAAATCATACTGACTGCACTGGTGCCAAGGGGTTGAAACAGCGAACTAGAAAACTACAGGAAGAACTCCCCCAGCTATAAGTTGGTGTATATATATATGTTTATCTGTAATACCTGTACATAATTATAGACATAGACTTAGACATGTTATATACACATATACCATAGACATAGAGGTGTTATATGTGTACTATATATATATATATCCATATCATTCCATATCCATCGTTACAAGCACCAGTTCACCTAGATACAAGTTACAAGCCAACGTTCCCTATCGTTTGGGGGCCGCCTTCCTGTGTGGCCGGGGGCCCCAACCGCTGAGCCATGGCCGGTCGGCGACGCCGTTTTAGGATGGTCACAGGGCTGCTGGTTGCAGGCGGCGCCGCGGTACCCACGGTTGAGTACCCGGCGGATTTTAAGGCCAACCCGTAGTTTTCGCGTTTCTTGGTGGATGTGTTTTTATCTAATTATATACGTATATATATATATATATTATATATATATATATACATACACATATTATACACACGTATAACAGCAGTTCTGATGTTTTTTTAGTGAGAGTCCCTGCCATGGAAAACCATCCCATGTGGATTCGACAAAAACCGCCCAGGGCTAATTATTCAAGGGACCTCTAACAAGGAAGTACCGACACGGATCTTATTGTAACTGGGAGAATCCTCCAAGTACCATCAAGTACCCATGGTTGGCTTAATTGTCCCCTTGTCATCATTATCGACTTCTTGTGAGTTCGATTCGCATTTTTGCTGCCATCCTTTCAAATAAACAAACATGGAAAGGGATACTTTACTGTTTGTCGATGATTTTCTTATTCTTGATGGTGATTTTCCCTGCTACACTAGGTGACCAGAACTGGTTCGTGGTCCGGAACCAGTTTTTGAGTCTTATAGTATCTTATAGTTTTTCATCCTAAGGTGGAGAAAGATCCCAATCCAATCAAATTAGCTAGATTATAGCCCATAGGATCCATGTATGCTATATATGGTGACATTTACCATCAATATACCCTAAATGTTAGCATATATACCATACATGGATCCTATGTGTAGATGATTATGGATGTTTACGGAGCCCTTAAAACTGGAATATTTTTGGAACCCGCTCACACCCCAGCTCCCAACCATTGATCCTGCCCACAAAATCAGCGCTTCGTTTTTGCGCTTCAAAAACGCGAGTTGGTTGGTGATTGTGAAACTATAGAGAATGGTCTTGCTCAGAATTATCATACCCTCTGGTAATTTTACATAGCTATTGAAAATGACCATTTTTAATGGGAAATTCCACTATAAATATCTATAAATGGCCATGTTCAATAGCTATGTTAAATTACCAGAGGGTAGACCTAATCCATTACTCCCCAAGTTGCCATGATTTTGGGTCATTTTCCAATGTCGACATGGAGCCTGTCAGGACTTCTGGCTCCATGTTACCTTGGTGGCGTTGGCCCGTCGCCGCGTCCTTCGGCTGTTGAAACCTATGGAATGCCCTGGTGAAGATCTTAAAATAGCTGGTGAATGGGTGTTCATCCCCCCCAATATGGTACAGTAGGTTTTGATTCATTCCCATTTCAAGCCATTTCCAGTGGATTTTGCTTTTGTGATGGAGGTCTACATGATCGATTCTTTTTGTGGCATGGCTATGGCGATATGAATCATTAAACGCGGAATTGTGGGGGTACATAATTTGAAGAAGCACTTTTCTTGCAAGATGGCCAACGGCGAATTGGACATGTTGATTATCACTAATAATGAGTGAGCATATGTTGATACATTATACATACACATTCTGACCAGATAAAACAGTGGATGGCGTTCTAGAATACTTCGGCAGGTGTTCAGCAATCTGACTGTCAAGTGCATGGTTGGTACGGTACGCAACAAGAATAGAGTTTTGAGGGACCTTCCAATGCCTTGCTAAGATGTTGAACTCAAATAGGCAGTGTAACCTCTGTTCTTTGATTGTGATAGTTTGGTTTTTGAAAATGATAGTTTCATTTTGTGTGCCATGGAAAGTAAAAAACACAACATTTTTTAGAGTTTTGTTTTTAATGTGCTGGAAATGATAT
>Ga0126342_10014014_pt1 | contig 14170 bp, 20 predicted proteins | sample Cyp1metagenome_FD_92528 | JGI IMG/M metagenome (GOLD analysis project Ga0126342, IMG submission 92528) | Coral microbial communities from Lord Howe Island, Old Settlement Bay, Australia - Cyphastrea 1 metagenome | ecosystem: Host-associated > Invertebrates > Cnidaria > Coral ...
ATCTATCTTATCTATCTTATCTATCTTATCTATCTTATCTATCTTATCTATCTTATCTATCTTATCTCTCTTATCTCTCTTATCTATCTTATCTATCTTATCTATCTTATCTATCTTATCTATCTTACCTATCTTACCTATCTTATCTATCTTATCTATCTTATCTACCTTATCTACCCTATCTATCTTATCTATATTATCTATCTTATCTATCTTATCTTATCTACAGTATCTTATCTATCTTATATATCTTATCTATCTTATCTATCTTATCTATCTTATCTATCTTATCAGTCTTATCTATCTTATCTCTCTTATCTCTCTTATCTATCTTATCTATCTTATCTATCTATCTATCTATCTATCTATCTATCTATCTATATATTTATCTATCTATCTATCTATCTATCTATTTAGCTATCTATCTATCTATCTATCTATTTAGCTATCTATCTATTTAGCTAGCTATCTATCTATCTATCTATTTATCTATCTATCTATCTATCTACCTACATTTGGGCGATTTCTTGGGTGAAATTGTGAGTGAATGTTGGGCAAATATTCCATACATGGAGCACTGGGGAATGATGGTGAATGGATTTACCATGGTGAAAAGGGGTAGTGTAGTGGGAAAGAGGGTAATGCTGAGTCAATCTACCATGTATGGTCATTTTTTTGCTGGGCATATCACAAAATGGACACTCACATGTTTTCCAAAAAGACGAGTTGGTGCGGGTCTGGCAGCATGATACTCCACAAGTTGCAATCATGGGAATGTCCATTATGAAGATCGGCAGCATCACTTAACTCTAGCTTCCAAAGAACTAGATTCGGAGAGATGGATCCATGGATTTGTTTAAGGGAAAATCTTAATCGGAAACCATGGATATTCCCATGAAAGATGGGGTCTCCGGTAGGTTTTTCCCGGGTGATTTCTTACCCGCAGCTCATTGGGGGTGTCTTGGGAGGTGCCGGCACTTGGGCTCGACCCTATGAGCTGAACATCGCAGATCCCCTGCTGCTGGGAGTGGCGCAGAGCCAAGGGAGTCAGGGGCCCATTGGCACTCAGATGATCTACAGCCTGGTCTGTGCCTGGATTGGGGATGTCATGATACCCATGGGATGTCTTTTGGAGCTGCACAGAGTGAATATTTAAGGTCTCTGAACCATGCTGAACCGACCAAAGTCTTTGGTGTTTCGACTTTTCCGATGGTGAATGTGCTGTTTTTCGAGGAAAATGCGGAAAGTGCTGTGAATGTGCCCATCGCGATTAATAAGTGGTCAACACTATTGCAAACTTTTGTATAGAAGGGATTGCCCAAGAAACTGGGGACTTGCGACCACACACACACATATATATATAATATTATATCATGGGTTTATCGCAGTTGTGATTGGGTAAACCAACCAGGGTCACAACATGTCACAACCACTTCTGCTGCCACTATTTTCTTACCTCCCATCATTCATTATATAGTCATTAGCGTTATCCACCAATGGTCACGTCCCCTGTGGGATGTGCATCCCAAAAAGTCACTAGAGCGGAGCGCCATCAGAGTTGTGGCACCATTTCCGGGATGTCCAGGGCTGAATTGATCGGAGATACTGGTTTCTTGTCTTGTTATTTCCCACCTATCATCCCCAGTTGACCAATTACACATCCAAGTAGGATATGCCATACTACATATAATAATATATATATATACATGTGCATATAATATGCGTTTAATATATCAGCAGCCTCAGCAGCAACCTCATGTTGATTGATGTTTCCTTGATCCTTCTGATGGTTAAATCTGACATGATTCTGCCGTAATTTGGCGGCCCTGTTTCACTGGGCCCGGCTGCACCCTCACCGGGCTTGTCACTCATTGGATTTCTTGAAGATGATTAGCTTGTTGTAAACTAATAGTTTGCTATCAAAGCTTGCCTAGTTCGTTGATTTACCTATTAGAGATTGTGATTTTCCATAGTTTTTCGTTAGTTTACTAGAGGGCAATTTTCACGTTTTCCCATTTGAGAAATCCAATTTGAGAAATCCAATTTTTATCTATTTCTTGGGTGGATTATTTATTGTATCATATTCTTGGATTAATTCCCTCATTGTTTTCAAGAGTTAGATCCAGCTGTCCCATTTTATTTGGATATTTGATCATTTCAATGGACTTCCCATAAACATTTCATGTCCATACATGTCCTCACTTTTCTCAATGGTTCCTCCATCCCTCAAGAATACAGATACAGTTATATAACTATGTATGTACAGTAATAATAGTATATATATATCATAGTAAGAGCAATAATAACAAAATACTAGTAGTAACACTACTTCAAAATAACAATCCATCCTAACAATACCATCTATATCATCAAAAAAAAATCCACAATATATCCAGGAATGATTTCCATCTCCCCATGGGTCCCCCTGAGGTGCCTTCAACCTCTTCAGCCGCCTGGTGCCCTCTGCGGAGCTGCTGGACGTCCTCTGGGGCGACGAAGCGCCCGCCTTTGCGGTGCTGCAACGGGAGGCGCCTTTTGTACAACGGCTTCCCACAACGGGAGCCACGGGGGGTCACCGGGGGGAGTGGAAAAAATGGGGAATTTATACGTTTTTTATGGATATTCTATGGATATTTATGGATATTTATGGCGTAGAATTGCAAGTGCTATGAGTTTTAGGAGCTACAACCCTGGCAGAAGAAACGGAGCTACAACCAGAGCTCTCCAAACACTATATAATGGATAGTGATATAGATATTGTCCGGGAAAACCACTACTGACCTGTGTAACACATTGGAATTCATGAATAAAAACAATGGATGGAACTTGGGTTTTCATCATGTTTTCTTAGTTTTGGGTCAACCAGGAGTTGGTCGGTTAAAGGCTAAGACCAGCCAAGAATGAAGTTGTTTGTGGGGGCAAGTCAGGTTCGCCATACGGAAAAAAATCAGGATTTGGAGAGGTTCGGGCGATGCAGCCCCATACCTGGCCTCAAAAAAACATGCTTCTCCTGTCTGTAGAAGATCATTCTCGTCGACACGGCATTTTCGTAAGTCCATGCGTAATCGTGGACGGTCTCGGGGATCGTTGGGAACCGTCCAATGTGATGGCCCTAAGTTCATTACGTATAGTATGCAAGTATACAAACTTTAAACATATTTGATATATTGTTTCCCCAAGGATGGTTGGGGACTGGCCCAAAATATAATACTGAATCCTGAAAGGGATGTCAAAAACTGTGGTCCACCAAAGGGTATGGAAGGTGAACATCGCACCATGTGGCTGGGGGTCAGGACTTATTTACAAGAGATAATATCATAATTATATAGATATATAATATTTTATATACACTAATAATAAAATATAATGTAATATAATGATATATATATATAAGTATATGCATTGGGCAGGTGAACGTCCAAACTTGATCTGCTTTCGAGATATGAGTGGTTCCACGAGGTTTCCGACGGAGTCACCGGTTACTCGCTTTAAATCTAAGGTTGACCATGGAAGTGAGGGGAAAAATCGGATTTACCATGGAAGTGAAGGGAAAATCGGATGTACCATGGACTTACAGTATATACAAGTGTTATCCAATATTATGCCAATGTTATCCGAAAATTCACCCAAAATTCGCCAAAATTTCACCCAGAGTTTCCACAACATGTCCCCAACAATTTCCAAGATTTCCCAACAGTTCAGAGGTGAAGAACCTTATCAAATCTAATTTCCAGGTGGAGCTAAGCGCTCGACGCTTGAGTCTTCAAGCAGCCTCTCGGCGAGAGAAGTTGTTTTTTTTTTAGGCGAAGATGTCGCTAGGGTCGATGGGGTTTATGAGATGTTTATGGAACATATATCACGATGTATCAAACTAGTAGGGGCTTATGATGGTTTATGTTTACTGCAAACAGTCCATGTTTTTTGGACTGTTTAATGATAGACATATCATGATAGATCGAATTGCTTAATGGGGTGAACATAAACCAACAAACATTATATACTGGGGGGCACACCACTAATATTTCACTACTTGTTTGTTCACCCCAAGAATCGGAATTGGCTTAGTTCACCCCAATTGAAGCTGGACTACCCCCCCCTCTTTCCCTACAATCCATTTATATACTCACCGGGATGAACCAGCGAGACCACGGAGTAGGGTTATGGATGTTTATGGTAGATATGTTCAGTGGGGATTGCCACCTTACAGTTGGCTTCGCCAAGGCTGCGCAAGTGCAAATTCTCCGAATGTCGCGAGGCCATAAAGGCCGGGCGGTGCTGATTCATGCTGATTCGGTCGAATCGTTGGGATTTCACGAATAAATGGGGTATATAACTATATAGTATTTAGGGATGTTTAGGGATGTTTAAGGTATATACATCACAAAAACATACAAAACGCTGGGGATTTCACCTTTTCAGGTGACCCCCCAATGCGGGTCACCTTGGGGGTTGGGCTCAGCTGGTTCCAGGCGAGCCAGTCGCTGCTGGAGGCGCAACAAAACCGTCGCCTGCGCGACCGGAGTCGCTTGGCCAGGAGGGTCGCGCAGGCGACGTGGGAAATTCGCCCTTTTATGGAGTTAGGACTACTTAGATGGGCCATGGAGTTAGTTAACTAGTAAATGGATAAACAAATTGGGATTGTTTGGGGGTAACAAACCCCCAGCTACTAACCAGGAATCGGGTTGTTCCCATGGCCCATCTAAGTACATGTCATGCATTCACATCTTATCATCTATGAAAATCCTGAAATGGGTGAATCTGAAAGTGGATTTCCCAGCTAAGAGAAACAATCATGGTAAATCATTGGGTTTTGGGGTACTTTATTTTCAGACATCCATATATCATTACTTAAAATGGATTCAAAAACTATAGTGTCTGAACACTTGTTCTGTGCTTCTGATTTGGGAGTTCACGTAGTCCATTCACCCTAATTGTTGAGATACCCCCCAACAAACCATGTTTGAATATCGGACCTATGCATTGTGACTTCCCGTTCAGGTAGTGTAAAGCAAATGATCTGAGGATGGGTTTCACGTGTCCAGCTGGTGGAGGAAAAAACTCATTGAGAACAGGATAATCATGGGTACCCCCACCTAGCAAACTGACCATCTAGGAAAAGCCTTTGTGACCTTACCATTAGTACTGGACTTTGGGGCCCACTTTGGGGTACTTATTTGTTTCAGACATCGCCCCATAGGGAGTCGTTTGAAAATGGCTCATCAAATCAGATTTATTCCTCGGACCTGCCTTGAAGGGGGACGCATCTCTGTGGCTTTTTCAAGGCATTGAGGAGGGTTTGTAAATTGACTAAGTGTTTAAGAGACATTAAGAGATGAATCAATGAATCTTGGTTTCCTCGAGTCATATCCCCCTAGTTTCAGGATGTTTCAGGTCCTTCACAGACTTGGTGCAGCAGCTGCCTTTGGAAGGGGCGCCAGCTGTGGTCGCCAACAACGTGGAGGAACTCAAGCGCCGTGGCAGATGGAGGATGGGGGCTATCTGACTATCGTAAACCCAGAAGCCAAAGATGCCAGACATTTGTGGATAATCTCCCCAGTTATTCCATCAACAGTTGGATGAAATAGCCCCTTTCAGGGACCCGCAAATGCATGAAACCATTTGTGGTGTGTTTGATGTGAACGGGGGATGGAATTTTGTTGGAAGCTAAGAAGGCCTCGTTCTTTAGATATTTAGAATCCTTATGAGTTTTTCCCAGCCCCAGAAACAGTCATAAAATGCACTCTGTTGCTGCTTGTTCCCTAGGGAGGGGTCACAACATATTTCCACTATAAGTATACTTATAGTTTCATATCTTATTGAACCAATTTAATGTGTTTGTCGTAAAACGTATATAAGATGAACAAAAATCAGCAGCTATAGTTATTTGGTGTTGGATTTGCTGAACATAATTCGTTGTTTTTCCATTTCCTAATGGTCCTAATTCACTATTTGGGGAACTGATGAGAACTGGCCATATATTTGTGTTCGCTGTGCCCTGGATTCCCTGAATCGCAAATCCAAGGAGTTGAAGAAACACGTAAATTCTCCCTTAAAAAGCATCAACAAGCTAAGATCAACGTGGTAGTAATATCATGTAATATCTATATCTATATATATATAGATTCATGTAGTAAATTCATATTTCTAATATTTTCTAATATCTATTCAGAAATAGTGATGTCACTGTTGCCACTGTCCATCAATGTGGTAAACGGTAAACAAAATAGGAGACAACTCCCAATATTACCATAAATGGGTAGTAAAACATGGTGCCGGCGCCTCTAAGGGTAGTTGTTTATGCCATTGGGTAGCAACCATCCCCAAGTCGCAGTTGCTTATGCCATTGGGTAGTTTACAGTACCACATTAAATGGCTTGCAGCCTATACAATCCTATACATATCCAACGTGATTAACATCTATTACAATGCTAATGTAAATGACTTGATGTTCATATTACTAATATGAATTAATATGTAAAATGCAATATCATTAATATCACATTGCTAATATGCATTACTATTTCTTACATGATTAATATGTATATGTATATGTAAATATATGTATATATATAGTATATAGTGCCAGATTGATTATTACTACTATGCATTGCTTTTTGTTTAGCTGAATCAGCAAAAGGTGGCGCCCCATAGTTGGCAAACTTGCTGAATAACTCCCATTTCACGGGGTTTTATGATTTATGGTAGCTATATCGCACGCCTGTAGTTCGTCGGGCTTCTAAACCATCTCCAGCCGTGCTCGTTTCAAGGCTCTGCTTGGTGCTTCGGGCCAAGAAGGACCGGCGGCTGCTGAGGCAGAGCAGCGAGGAATCAGGGCTCAAGAAACCACAGGGGCTCCTGGGCATATGCTTGGGATGTGGCATGTGGATATTTTTTTGGGAGTTGATGTCATTTTTGATCGTTGGAAGTCATCTCTTTTACTGTTTTTGACGTTTTTGTTTGATGTTTGGTGATATGTTGAATCGTCTCTGAACTAGTTTCAATGCCAAAAGCTCTGGGGAAACTCTGGTGAACCGCAATCTGGGATACAGACGAGCCATTTTTGCATTTGTTGCAATGCTGCAACTGGCTGATGGGGTATTCATGTGGTATTACCCTCTAGTAATTTAACACAACTGTGGGCAAATCACCATTTTTAGCAGGTATCATCTGTAAATGGGTCATTTTCAAGAGCTTGCAAGAGGGTGGATGGATAGATTGCCATGCATCATATCATACTGATGTACATCTTGACCCTCACATTGCCCACAGCTCTTGCTGTTAGCTTTCAATGTCCTTTTCTGGGTGGAGAGTGGTGGTTTAAATGGGTAGACAACGCCATATCATATTAATTATATTAATTCATATCATATCATATCCATATGAAACTTGTGCACCATATGGTTTCCGTTCAAAGGAAGGCGGTCACACTTTTTTCTCATTTATCAGGAGGGCACAAGTCTTTATAATGCCTTTCTGCTGACATATACAGTACTTATATCCTTTTTGTCATCTTCGTAGCGGTTCGCCTAAATCCCCACAGCGCTAGTTTCGCGCCAGCTTGGCGGTAGACTTTGTGATGCCACGGGAGCCCAGCATATGAAGTTCTAGGCTGTCTGAAGTTGATACCATGTATTTGCCACGGGTCATGTTGGAAAGCTGAGGTGCTTCAACCTATATAGCTGCATCCAAGTACGAAAGTCTTTGCAAAATCTCTTTATTGAGCCTTTAACATGACAAGTGTATACACATGTTATAAAAATCATAGAACCCCGTCTGAATTTGAATTATAGGATTTGGGTTTATCATGGCGAATTATCATCATGTTCCCTATTTTCATTGCCATTTGCTGGGTATCGCCGGGTATCGTCCTATTTCCGAAGACCCAGTTGGCGTTGAACCCAGGTTCTTCTACACCTTACGTCGGAGCTTGCTTCGTTTCCGCGCCCAGCGCCTATTGCGCTGGGTGCGCGTTCCCAACGCCGCCACTCAGTGTAGCACTAAGGGAGCGACAGATCGATGTTCCACTCTCCGGTCATACATAGTTAGTATATCATATCGGTATATCTAATAATATAGCTAAGTTAGTTCATGTCGAATAATATCCAATGAAATTCTAATGATATTTGGATATATTATTTAATTTCATCATATTTTATCTACAATAATATCTAATGAGAGTTACTGTTTGATCTCTAAAGTCAATGGGCCGGGGGTTTTTCAGTCAGCACATCACTGCGGGGACACCACCATGACCAAGCCATAGCAACCTCCTCACTGGGAAGTGCGACACTCTGAAATTTCTAGGGGAAAAAGCACCAATTGACCATCCTGGTTTAAGTAGAATACCACCTGGAAATACCATAGAAATACCACCTGGAAATAGCATAGAAATACCTGGAAACAGCATCTTTTTTATGGGAAAGTACAGTACTGTAGATAGAAAAGAAGGCATGTCACATTTTGGGAGCGTCTGGATCTGTCACCATCTGTCACCTTTCCATTGCTGAGATGATTTTTGGTACAATGTGGTGGTGCCTCATGCTTGGCTAAGTGGGTAACTAGCTGAAATATGGTTTATGGATGTTTATGGTGGAGATCTATCGATCTACCCTCTGGTAAACTAACATAACTATGGAAAATCACCATTTTTAATGGGTAAAATCAACTATTTCTATGGCAATTTTCAATGGCTATTTTGACATAACCAGAGGGTATCATGATCCATCGACTGTATCCTTCCACTCGGAGGGCTCATCAGCTGAGGCGAAGTTAGGGACCTCCAACCTCGTGGTGTCCTTGTTTTTCTTCATGCTGATACTCTTTGAAGGTCGGCATGCGCAACATCGGAAGATTGCTGGTGCATCTAAATATCGTGGATAAACCAGATGGGGGTCCAAGCAGCAAGCATGGGGTTCTACCATGTTCACCTCCATGTTCTAGCACCATCCTTACACAATACCTAGAAGGATACTGTAATATTTCTGGCTAGTGGATTCAAACTGAAACTTCGAAAAATCGAGAGGGAATGTGGGCAACCGAGAAAAGTATCTAGCTACCACTCGGACTGTTTTCATCCAGTAGGTCTTATCAATGACCAGGCTTGAACCGCCCAATAACCATCCTCCAGTAGAACTGTTTGATCGGAAAATGTGGCTCAAATCCCCCATGCAAATCCCTCAACCCCCTATAAATGGAGGTTAACATAGGTTAACGATTTACCTTGCTGGATTTCAATTTCAACATGTCAAAAATAAGACCCTACTTTGGGGCATCCATGGGCATACAGGTATGGCCTCGGTGATCTTGTGGAGCACCTTTAGCCGCCTTGAGATTGAACAGGCGAGGGAAGGGGCCGACCTTTTAGGGGACGGGTAAAAGGGGCAAGCAAAACATGGGAGATAGCACCATGCATACATTCATTCATTAATTAATTCATACATTCAGTCATTCATTCATACATTCGTTCGTTCGTTCGTTCGTTCATACATACATGCATGCATGCATACATGCATACATACATGCATACATACATGTACATGTACATGTACATGTACATGTACACATACATGCATGCATGCATGCATACCATAGTTACATACAGACACAGACACATTTATACATACACGCATACCATCTGGTAATCAAACACGGCTTGCTGGAACATCCATCATTTTTGATGGAGATGTTCCAGCCAGCAATGTTTGATTACCAGTTAGGTACTATAGTCAAAAAAAAAGGTATTCCCATATGTGTCCATCAAATCCCCATATTTTGTCCCAATAAGCCATTGAATACAGGAGGGTAATTTCACCAGTATCTCTTTGGGTTGCTTACAGTAGTGCACCCGATTCTATTTCTACGATATTCCCGTTGAGTGCTGATTACAGCAATGGTCAAATCCCATATATGTCCAGGTTATATAAATACTGATTATTATTTATATATTGCTTATTAATCATGATGATTACTGTACTAAGTCTCAATATGCATCAACGATGATACTCCTACTACTAATGATTCTTAATGGTAAAATATGGTACCCTCTGGTTATTTAACATAGCCATGGAAAATGGCCCATTTATAGATGATTTTCCCACTAAAACCTCCATTTATGGTTGTGTTTTTCCATGGCTATGTTAGTCATAACCAGAGGGTGAAATCCCATATTTTCACAACTGCTTTCAGTGCTTCCAGTGCTTCCATCATGGCGACGTCCAGGCCATTGGGCTCTGGATGCTGTTCCCCTCTCCCATGGCCCCGCTCTCCCCGTCCCTCGACGTCTTGGGCGGGATTTGCTTTGGCCTGTGGACCTGGGTAGAGCAACATTTTCTGACAGAAAATCTGACCAACCCAATATTCACTTACATAGGCCTGAAAAAAGGCCTTATATATGGTAGGTACCTCCAATTTAGGATCCTGGAATGGATGAATATCCAGTGATAAACCTGTCAGAACTCTGTTATCACTGGATATCACTGGATATTTCTGACATGATGAATATTTTCATGAATTCAGTGATATCCAGTGATAGCCTGACTTCTGACCACAGATATACTTCACAAGGTTTTAACGAATAAGCAATCAGAATGATTTGTAGATCAAAAATGCCATTGATAGTATATGATCAATATAGCTATGACATTGACGTATATGAATTAGTTCAGCGACAGTGTCACCATAAGATCCATCTGGATTAAGGACATGGATGTATCTTATGGTGGAAGGGAGAATTGGCAGGTTTCGGCCCTATTTTCAATGGCAAGAACTAGTTCCGGGTTTTATGTACCCTCTTGCTATTTCACAGTTTGCGATGGAATATCACACATTTCAAACACGGTATATAGATCATCATAAATCATCATAAATCATCATAAACCATCAATCATTGAACTAAATGGGCAACTTTCAATAGTTATGTTAAAGAAACAAATTGTCATTGTAAGATGTATGATAGATTGATGTATATTTTTTATGCGTTATAAGTTATATGTACATGCTTTGACAGGCGGATAGTGTTTCCTTCACTTGAGCAAGGAACCAAAATCATGAGATATGGCTGAAAAGCATCTCTTTCCTGGGGGCATCTAGCAGTTACTTGTAGCTACTTGCTGCTAGCACGCACTGAACCAAAGAGGTAGCTAGTTCAATATAATATTTATAAATGTATATCTAATATTTCCCCTAAATGCAAGCACCTTCCACAGAACCCCATGACGTTTACTCCTTTATCTGTCCGTTCCGGGGTCCCGTGTAGGGAGGAGTTTATGATCAGGAAGAGGGAAGTAGTGGTCCGGCGGTCCGGCCGCCTACCCTTACAGCACTTCTTGGTCTGTCTTGATTCCTCCTGGCTGCATAGAAATCCACTTTCCACTGCTTAACTTGATGAATAGATGGGCAAATCATGATAAAACCAATCAACAAACAGAAATAGCAGCATCATGCAGCATCTATTTGCCATTTGATTTGAGGATATCATCATCCCAATTTGGATACATTCGTTGGGTGTTATTCCTTCAACATTCGTTGCTCATAGCCCCGTGGTCCCTACAGTATATTTGCTTGGTGTTGAAAATATATTGAACATCACATGCTGAGGCCGAAATATTTCTTGTTGATTTCAAGAATTGGATTCTGGATGATGGGTAAAAAGTAAAACCCATCTAAAATCACCAGAAAAAACTGATTTCCTCTTTCCCCAAGACACCAATCCAATGATGGGATGGGACGCTTGCGAGGCTTATGGGTTTGGCTGCATTGCTACTGCGGCGGCCTTTGTTCTGTCGACTGCAAGCGCATCTGTCGCTCATGGCGTCTATCAACCTTGCGGTGGTGCCTCCAGCTGGATGGTGCTCCAGGATTCCCCAGGGGATGACCATAAGCCATACCCTCTGGTAATTTAACATAGCTATTGAAAATTGTCATTTATAGTGAGTTTTCCCAGTTTTCCCATTAAAAAAGGTGATTTTCAATAGCTATGTTAAATTACCAGAGGGTACTATATAAGCATGTTTTGACCATGGCACATATGGCCATTTTTTTGGTTGAAATATTCAAGCCACAGCTATGGGACAATATGGAGATACAAGCCATGAATTGGATAATGTATTGCTGATACTGCCCATCCAAAATGATGGATATGGGGGAACGCATCCATTTTTTTTTGCCCTAGATCTCTTAGAAATTGAAGAAATCCATGGCACCTGAGGGTCTGTTCTGCCTAGTGGTCCTAGTGACCATGAAGCTGATGGAGTAGGTGGAAAGAGACATCGGCAGGTTTTGACCCTATGTTCAAACCATGTTCAACGGCAAAAACCTGATTCGTTCTATGTTTTAAAAAATCATCAAGCTGGGTCAATTATAACGACCTCACTGCGACCGATCCCTGGAATCATGGTTAGCAAGGGAAATCACCCCCAAATGGCCTTAATTCAGATGAGTGAAATATAATGATTTACCCAGGAATCAAGTAAACCAGTCCAAGTTTCATGGTGGGGCGATGCCACACACCACATGTTCTGAAGCAGACCAGGTGGGCTTCACATATGGTCAGGAAGGCTTGCTGAAGCCATGTCTGGTCCTCTTCCTGCTCCATGTGGCTGGGCGATGTGCGCTTTGTTGGGAAAAACTGACCTGAAAATGTCGGAAATTTTGAACTCCGACACCCTTATCAAAATCCTGAAATCCATCGGTTCAGACATTGAGTTTAGATCATTTTACTCATTGGAACTGTCTTTCTGAGGTACTGCAGGTACCACCTAAATTGGGCAGACCACTTTGGGTCACTGGCCTTGACAATTTAGGGAAAACCACCTGAATCAGAACCGAATGGTTAAACACGCATAAAAAAACATGTTTCCCAATTAGAATTGCATATTTGGGGTGTTTACCGACCGTCTCCGGCCTTTGTTTTTGTTGTGTGTGTGTGGGGTTTTCACGCCATTATTCTCAACCTCGGAGTAGTAAACCGTTGCTGACAACCAGTAGGAGTCTGCAAAGTCTGCTACTAAAATGGCTGACCCCCAACCAGTCAAGAAAAAAACCAAGCTCATACTAGTTGAATATACACTTGAAATATATTCATCCACTATTCATCCCATTTTTTGTTGTGGACTTGGATTTGTTGTCTGAAGAAGCTTGTTTCACCGTCCCTAGCTGGGCAATTTTTTTTGGATTCTGGGACTGGCGCAGTTGAGGTGGTGGTGTGCTACTTTGCTGCCATCTATTCGGGCTTGGAGAGTCTTGGCGAAGATGAACATCCAACATGAACATGCAACGGATACATGATAATTACTACATGTACAACAGCTATATACACATGACATGTGAATTTTATATATATATATATATATATGTATATATGATTTACTTAACCACGAACTACACATGATATAAATAGCCATGAGTGTTTATGAAATATCGATCACACCGTAGGAACAAGACACGACCTGCGAGCTGGACAACGAAGATATGCAGATATAGCCTCTGGTTATTCAACGTAGCTATGGAAAATGGCTCATTTAGTTCAATGATTTATACGATGATTTACCATTTTTTGAAAATTGCAATTTTCGATAGCTACGGTAAATAACCAAAGTTACAGGGGGTTAGATACCTAGTTTATTAGGGATTTCGGGATTACTATATCTCGTGATGTTAGGATTTTTAGGATACGTATCATAAATATGTTTTTCCGAAGAACACATTTTCTGGCAATCATGGCTGGGCTGGAAACTCCCGTATTCAAAGAGCTGTTCCAATGTTTTCATCCAGGATTTCCAGCCAGTTGTGGTCATTGCCAGCTCCAGTGTGCAGGATGTCAAGTGCTGACGTGCAATTGGCAGAAGATAGTGGAGGCAACCGGATTTTTTTTCAGTGATTCATCACTGGGGAGCGAAAGTTGGATCCTTGAGGGGTTCGTTTTTTCAGCTTTTTGTCATGAAAAAGCGTTCTTTGCTGGGTGAACGGGGAACCCGATTTTCTCCTGTTGATTTTTTCCCGAGAGCGTCTGAGCGCAGGGTTCTTCCAATAGTGGGGGTCTGTATCTCATCTTCTCATCTTCACACCTTCTCATCTTCACATCTGCTCATCTTCACATCTGCTCATCACATCTGCTCATCACATCTGCTCATCTTCACATCTTCTCATCTTCACACCTGCTCATCTTCACACC
>Ga0126342_10014015_pt1 | contig 14169 bp, 12 predicted proteins | sample Cyp1metagenome_FD_92528 | JGI IMG/M metagenome (GOLD analysis project Ga0126342, IMG submission 92528) | Coral microbial communities from Lord Howe Island, Old Settlement Bay, Australia - Cyphastrea 1 metagenome | ecosystem: Host-associated > Invertebrates > Cnidaria > Coral ...
CTCTGATGTCTTTCCTGGTGGTTTTGCCTCCTGTCTTGGGAGAACTCTGATGTCTTTCCTGGTGGTTTTGCCTCCTGTCTTGGGATAACTCTGATGTCTTTCCTGGTGGTTTTGCCTCCTGTCCTGGGATAAATCTGATGTCTTTCCTGGTGGTTTTACCTCCTGCCTTGGGAATTGGCGGAACTCGTTTTATGTTCCAGCTAAAATAGCGCCGTTTTCTTTCTCACCTCGCGGTGCCATCTTGTGGGTATTTTCGTTTTTGAGTTGAGCCATCTACTTTTAGGTCAGTGTAAAAATAATGAAGCATAAAGAAAACAAGGAAAAATGTAAAGTTGATATTTCAGAGCTGGGGGCGGCGACTCGGAGTCGGGGAAGTCGGGCTACAGAGCCCGCGATTGGGGAAGGACGGTTATATAACCGGAAAAATAGTTCATCATCTCCAAAGATGAAGTTTTTTTCCGGTTACATTCTTTTTTTAAAATTGCTCATTGGAAGCATTTTTGGTGCCAACAAAGGCAACCAACCACCAGAATCACTGGTTTAAAAGCGTTTCCAAAAAATGCAATAAGCCTTGATCGGGGAAAAAGGAAAGTTGCTTGGGAGCCCAAATTGTAGATCTATTCCAGGTTAACGAGTGCCAGGATCGGGACAACACGACCCCCCCCAGGACGGTGGTTAACATGGAACAGGCGAACCCGTTGTTTGGGCAATGAAAAATAATGAAAAATAGAGAAAACAAGGAAAACACAATTGAGAATAACAGGGTCTATGTTAACGAATAAGGGGCGAACTTTTCACCTTCGAATATCTCCGCCAGAATTCCACAACTTTTAACATGGACGATTTCGGCAAAACTTGTATTTTTTCCATGACAGCGTCTATGTTAATGATGGCAGGGCCAATTCTCACCTTCGATGATGTCCCTCCAGAACTCCACAAGTTTTAACATGGAAGATGGCGGGGAAAAATGGTTTTTTTCCATAGCAGCGTCTATGTTAATGATTGCGGGGCCAATTCTCACCTTCGAAGATGTCCTCCAGACCACCACAATTTTTAACATGGACGATGGTAGGAAAAATGTTTTTCCATAACAGTTTCCATGTTAAAGATTATGGGGCCAATTTTCACCTTCAAAAATGGCAGAAAAATAAAACATACCTGAAATTGGGTAATGTTAATGTAGGATTGGCTAACATGCGGTCCATGTTAAATATTGACATTTTTTTTTGGTCATTTTTGGGTGTATGGAAGTTTTACCCCAAATGTGTCTATGTTAGCGTGCGAAAGCATTTTTTTGCGCGTTTTGACCTTAACTTGGAACAAACGTTCAAAAACCATGACGTCTTAGCACGGAACCTGAAAAGTTTTTCTTCTGCTCTATGTTATTCTTTAGGAGAATACTTCAAACCCGTCTTAGCACACCCGTTCATTGCCCCAAATGTTAGCAAGTAGTGGCTAGTCACACATTAATAAAGCCGGTGTTCAGGATCGCATTTGCAATGACTTTGGTTGCAGCCATGGCGCAAATTCTTGCTCCAAGCAATCAGTCCTGCTGAGGAGCTCATGCTCAACCTCCAAAGTCATCCCCAGCCGAGACCGGACCAACAGCATCACCATCCAGAGAAACTTGCCACACATGATCAACTGATACCAAATGCATCCAAATGCGCCAAATGCACAGATTCTATTCTATCAGATTCTTCACCAAATCTGTGGGTCTGGCATCAAAGGATCCCTTTCCTCTTTGTGTGGAGGCCTTGGAGGCAAAGTGCCACAAGCTGACGTCTATGCTTTTCACGTCACTCGGCGACGATTCAATTGAAACCTGCTCGGATCCTGTTCCGGTACATTAGGGACTATGGACGACTTAAAGTTTGAAACCGCCAAATAGATCATTCTGAATTCTTCGACTTGCTGCAGGCAATGTGATGCAACCAATTTATACAAATTTCAACTATGGCCCTTGTGGTTCCGAAGTTCTGAGCTTCCCAACGTTAATGGGTCCGACTCTTTCACTGTCGGCCTCAATCACATCAGGACGTTTGATGCGCTGAAAGTCTGAAAGAGGAGGACATTTCACACATCTACTTCCAGCATCTTCCAGTATCTTTGAGCTGCTCGAGCTCATGTGTGGCAGTGCGGAACGGGCTCCCAGCAAAAGTTGTCCATCTCCCTCTTTTGACCTTGTTGACATTGACGTTTGGAGGGGTAGGGCGGGTAGGGAGAATTAGCAGTAAAATCCACCGAAGGAAACTGAGGAAACCAATCAATTGGACATTGAGGGAAGGCTCCACTCGAAGGTGCCCTGCTATTTCCTTCAACTTCAACATATGAACAATCATTGCCGTGACAGCTTCAACCTGCACCATGATCCAACATTACCCAACCAGCTTTCTCAGTGAAAGCAGCCTCTTTGTCGAAAATTGCGATGCTAGATGATGCTAGCCATTTTCGTCATTCTTTGTCCTGCTCTCCCCTTTGGGGGTCGCGGGTCCCTAGGCATCACATGCGGTTTGCGCGTTCCCAATTGCTGCGAGAGACGAAAAATCCACTTGGAGCTAAATAATCTTCTGCCTTATTAGATTTGCCAGGCTTCAATTGGCTGGAGCATACCTCAACAATGCAACGATTCGGATCTATGATTTACATGGATTTACAGGTTATGCATGCTTATGGAGCCAACGAAATTGGGGAAAATGAATCTCTGAGCTTGACAAATCCAAGGATGCTTTGCCAAGATTTGCCAAGACTTTGTTTTGCCATCACGACATGAAGTGACGAAGAAGCATTGCTAGAACGGAGTTTGCTCCTGAAATTCTAATCCACATTGAACGAACTTATCCCATTCCTTTGCGAAGGTGATTGAAATTGAATTTGTTGCGCCCATTGATGCCCATTGCCATCTTCATAATGGTCAATATATATATATGTAGGAAGGAAAATACAGGCAGGAGAGAATATTAAAAAAGGCCAGAGCAACTATCGTCGCTCCATCTTAGCAACTGCTTCTCAGAAAATCAAATCCAAAGAGACTCCTTGTCCGCGCCAATCCAGGTTGATCTTTGTCCGCTGTTGTCCGGTAGAAATCATCCATCCAGTTGCCGCTGCGAACAAGTTAGGCACTGACCAGGCACAGCCGTGTCTTAGTTTTCTTAGTATAGGCCTGCCAATTTTTCGAAGACATCAAGTGTCCAAGGCAGAATTAATCAGAATTCCATCCGACAAGTCGAAAGGAAATTCAAAAAACAATGTGATTCGTTCGTTTTGCGGCATGCTGTATGCCACTGCATGTCATGATGCTGGAGGTCTACCCATTGATCGGCTTCAAATGGCCTACGTTGAAAATGAATGAACTGAGTGAACACAGTTAGTTAAAATTAGTTAAACTGATTGAACCACATTTTGACTAAGTGAATTGTGCTCAAGCTGTCTCGTGCATGCCGTCTGCTGCTGCATGGCAGCAACTCCGCACGAAAACCCGAAGGAGGTTCCGTGCATCACAAGCTGTCAGCAAATCAGCAACATTGGGAAATCATGGGAAATCAGCCTCGGTTTGCCGAAGAACCTACATTCTCCCAGAGGAAAACCATGAAAAGCAAAACTCATTTCATGTTAATCATTTTGATTGATTCGTCATGGGCCGACACATGCCGACACAGCTTCGGCTGGACCCTGCAAATGCCAACCCAATGAAAAGGAGTCTGAGACAGTGACAGTCCGAGCGTATCTCAATCTTTCTCCAATCGTCCGTTGACACACCATGACACCATGACACAACTGCATACAAATTAGTGTTTATTATTGAATATCTAATATCGATTCTTTCTTCGGAACAGCTTCCAATTCTGAAGGGCCTCGGCCTGCAGCTGAGCTTCAAATGTCGCGGGACGCTATTGGGCCTGATCGGCCTTGTGATGCATGGTGAAATATGGTGAAGATCCCCACGGAACTTGACCACGGCACACTGAAATTTATTAATGCGAGTTGACAACCACGGTTATTTTCTCTGGGGTGTCAACAGGCTAAGAGCATCGGCCCACAACATACAACTCATACAACTAGCTGGTTCAGTACCATTGGGTCGTGAATCTGGCTCTTGATATGTCCAATTCCTTAGCCGCCAAACGCTTGTACATGCATGACATGATAAGGCAACCAATGGGACATGTCCAAGGGTAGAAGATGGTAGAAGTATGTAGAAGTCATGCCCAGCATTCGAATACACTTTGTTTTCTGGAACATTCAACGCACAAAAGCCATCCGAGGTCAGTCCATGTCCGTCGGCCTTCTGTAGCGGCCCTCTATGCAACTCAGGATTCGCACCTGGCCAGGCTTCGATGCTGAGCACCGTTGCTGGGTTGCGTGCCATTATCATCACCGTCATTGAGTCATCACCCTCAACAAGTCCTCTATCTCAATCATTCTCAATCTCAACATCCCTCAAGCTCCTGTAAGGTAAATCCAAACTTTCAGCACTGGGGCAAAGCAAAATGACTTGACCAATTACTTGTTGGCTCAACTTGACTCGCTTGTTTCAAGATCCCTCCTCGCAGTACAGAATCTCTGAAGTAACCACTGTGCTTTGCCCAATAATTCCTAGACCAACCCTTGCCAGCGGCACACGACTCCCTCGATCTTTTCACGCGACATCCTGGGAAAACAAATTGGTCCAGCACACACTGGCCCGTTCCAACAGCTAACCGTCCAAGGAGTTCGTCAAAGCGCTGAGCTGGAAACATTGTCATGGTCTCTGCCAAAGTGGGGTGAATGCCAACCACACTATCAAGCTGCTCCTGGCTGCGCTAACCAGGGGGCAATTTTCATCAGATTCTGGCAAGATCATGGCAGCATGAAGCTAAGACGCTTCAAAACACACCAGTTAAAGAAAAACATTTCTATTGTTGACCCTCTTCGTTGATGCCAAACAGTGATGTCTTATGATGTCTTTATGTACTTCTTGCAAACCCTCCAATGCTGCGTTTTATGCCGTAGTTCCAGCTGGTGCAACGCAGCCAGCTTGGATTGTGCTGCCAGCTGGCACCTTCTTCACGCCCAGCTTCATGGCTACAGCCATAGCCTGTGTGATCTCTCCTCCAGGATGCGTGTCCGCTCATAAGGATGGCTAATTCAAAAACTTAGCGCTTGGATGCGCATGGTTTGTTTGCAATCTGGTTGTGCTTTTCTATGCTTTCCTTGTCAGCATTGAAGCCGCTCGAAGCGGTACTGAGACAGTCAAGACCAGGGTGAGCGCACTCTCTCACTGTCCTGCTTGCGGCCCCAAGACGTGGAAGCCAACAATTTTTCCAGCTGGCCAGGGTCGATGTCAGGACAGGCTGGAAATGATTGGACACGCCATTATCAACATCTGTTACTGCGACCAGCTATGCGCAGCCCACTTTTCAAACATCAGCCGTGCTTCAAATGCAAATATCGGTGGTTCAGGAGCCACGAAGACAATCTCAGCTTGCAAATCGTTGCAGCCAGTTGGCTCTGAGCCCTGGACTGCCATTGTCAACGAGGACTTTGAAAAATGCATCCTTTGGTCAGAAGCCATCTCAAACCATTAAATTGAAGATAGACAGGATAGACACTCAAGCATCTCGTGGGATGTTTGGTATATGGCTGGTTAATGATGAGGGATGGCCATCTCCCCCAGAATCTCCCACGGAGAAACAGCTCCAGTGACTGTCACATACGATATTTCTTCCTACCAAGTACAGCCATGCAGAGCAAATTTTTGCAAGCCATGGTTCGGAACTTCGGTGGGGAACCACTGACCATTCCAAAGGTTTCGCCTCCTAAGGGCGAAGTAGGGCAGTCACTCAGTTGCACGGTCTCCTACCTGTGCCATCCTGTGCCCACGTCACAATTTTATTGTGAAACCAACGAGGCCCATTGACCTTGGTGAATGACGCGTAGCCATCAGCCCCGAACCTTGGAGGATCTTGGAGGATCTTGGAGGCAGATGCGGACTCTGAGTCACGCTAAAAAATCCAAGGGGAATGCCGTGCTTTTTTTGGGGGCCCATGCCGTCTCAAACTGCATCACAAGACTGTGGGAAGTGGCGATTGGCTCGGCAAAGTTGGCTCGGAACCAAACCGCGAGATGTTTCATGGAAAGCGTTGGAAAGCGACTTCACGGCAACATCAATAGGGCAAATTGAGATCTATAGACTAAGACAATCAGTGGAAAACATGCAGGCCAATTCTCTGGCGCACCTGAGGTATAGACGGATTAGTCTTTGACTAATGAAATGCCGCTGGGCAACTTTTCCTTGCAGTGCTCCTCGGTCAAGCCGCACATGCCATACTCCAACGGCGTGAAAACCTCAGCACAGGGCATGGCCTCTGTCTATGTCTACACCTGTCAAATCGCGGAAACGCCGAAATGATTCCATTGGATTAATATGGATAGATCATGTATAATATCATGATAAATCATGATAAATCATTTATATAATTAATATCATTTAACCTCAAAACATCAGTTTCATGCGGTCTGCAAGAGCATTCCACTTTTTTTGGTTTTTGCTTTGCTTCCTTCTGTCATTATCTCTCTTTCACTCTGGTGGCGTCTTCGTTCCTGATATTCCCTGATCAAGCTCAGAGGCTGTGGTGGCAATGAGGCGATAGTTCATGGCCTGCCAAATGACAAATGTCACGCCACTTGCGCAAAGAAAAATGCACCATACGCACCTGCATGTCGCCCTTAAAAATACGCTGCACCACTTTCTTTCCAGCCACTTTGGCCACGGGAGTGAGCTCGGGCCTGCAAATGGATAGGAGATGACTAGTGGGCGAGCCCGTGTCACAAACTGGGCTTAGGAGCGCCTGTTCTGAACCAAATCACCAATCGCAAAAATGTTTGGCACCTCCAGGCGAAACTGCTGACAGGATTGACAGGTCAGGCAGGTTTCACCATGAAATCTATTGAAATCTCAATCAAATTTCGATTTTGCAAAGAAGCCAGCCACAATCTGTTTATGTTTAACATTGTTTAAGTACTTTGGACATGCAGTTGTGTTATAGAGGGAACTTCCTGGACTATTCCCCAAACTTCACGTGGCCATACTGTTCCAGCAGCCGCACATGTGCCAGATGAGAAGACTCTCATGCTGCCAAGGCCACGTTGGTCGACTCAGCTGGTGCTGGAACCTTTCCATTCTCTGGATTGAACCACACCTTGGGCTCCATAGGCCCAAACCCAAATCCGCACGTTTCTTGACTCAACCCTCAACCCTTCTACACTTCCCCATGTTTCTCACCAGCTGCATAATCGTGACATATCGTGACAATATCTCACGTATCCGTCCAAAATGTCCAAGGTACTCCGGCTTCTGCCAAGCCAAGCTTTTGGGCTTCACCTGTGCGCCCGATGGCCAGAAGGACGGTGTCGAATTCTTCACTCTTCTCCTGCAAAACACGGCACGGAAATAGCATGAAACTCATGAAATAGAGTGCAGCATCGATGGCTGTTTCAATCATGACTTGCTTCCAATTCAGTTGATGCTCGAGCTGGTTAGACACAGTTTTCCAGGGGTTTCCCAGGGTCTCCTCACTGCCCACTTTCCAAACGCACTTCACCTGCAGCATGGGTGTGCTTCATCCCTAATGTGAGCATAGAACGATGATGCTGATGGAAACAACTTTGTAGTTCAATTTGGAATGGCCCAGCTCGGGTCCAGCCTTCTTGGAGGTTCCCTTCTCGAAGCGGTCCTGAGCAAAATCTGACTGCTTTCACATGCTTTCACTGTTTGGGGTGGTATCAGGAGTGCCCTGGCTCCCTCAGGTGGCTAGCGCAATTCAGTCAAATGGGCACCAAGCTTGGGAAGGAGAACTGTTGGGTTGCCAGCTTGGCTTGAAACAAGCCCCCCAGGACTGAACTCTAAGCAGAGGCACAAATGGTCACAAGCTCAAAGGGTCATAAGATGTCATAAGATGTCATGAAATGTCATGAGATGTCATGAGCTGAGCTAGGTTTTTTTTTCAGAATTCAGGGGCCCAAACACAGAACACAGGACCTCGTTCAGCACTGCGGGCAAGGTTCTGGCACACATCCACGGATGAACTTGACGCCCATCTGAGAGGTGAAGTGATGCTTAAAGCATAAATGATGGATGGTGGCCAAGGTGCTGGCTGGCAAAATGAAACCTTCACTAGTCACTAAAACTCAACATGACAGCTCCCAAATTTACAATGTCTTCCTGCACCGAGGGTTTCAGGTAACAGAGGGCAAAATTTCAAGTAAGCTGCAGGCACGTGCGCCAGTACCAACTTTGCGGCAACTTTCAACTCTGAGACTCGGATGTATGTGGGCAATGTAGACCAATGCAATTAGTACAGATGTATATGAGGGTATTACGAACAAGATACCTGCCTGCAACCATGATTCCTAGATTCCCTACTGAACTTTTGCAGACTCTGTGGTCGGAAGCAAGGGGAGCAACATCTTGTGCCTGCCTTGTCCATGTATGCGTCGATTTTGTCAACGCATTCACGGTCAAAGCCACGCAACAGCATGGAGCGCACCATGACCGTGGTATCCTCAGGCACATCTGCAAAATAAATGAAAATAAAGGAGTTAGACTTCCACTATGCTGGTATTCTCATGTATTCTCCGCATTGGCGGCCATAGACTGACTACCGTATCTACCATAGAATCTACGGTAACACCCCGCATAGTCACAGCCCGTAACAAGATATATAATAATTTATAGCGAGATCATATGGCGACTGAATCCCCACATCTGTGGATAGAATTTATGCTGCGCTATCATGGCAATACTAAGACTAAGAATGACTATTACATAATATATCATAATATACTTAATATACATATGACAAGATGTGATCAAGATATGTCGTGAAGGCTTCTTCTCCAAGACCTGATTCTTCCGCGATGTCCCCGTATGTCCCCATGTCCACCAGCCGAGGCGCGTAGCCCAAGCCGTTGAGGAATCCTGCACACTCCTCAGCTTACACAAACGAAGGCTTTAAAGATCTTTAAAGGGCTCACTCCTGCTTGTTTCAACTTGTTTCATCTTGTTCCATCTTGTTTCTGTGGGCCGGTTCTGATTTGGAGTCTAGAAGCTACAAGGACATGGGCTACCTGGCCGATGGACCCAAACCTAGCAAAGCGAAATAACATTGAAATAATTACAGAAATTAGGGATGCGGTTCTTTAACCATAAAATCAACGGATATCAAAGATATTTGGTGGTTGCACATTCGAAAAGGGTTCTGTAGAAACTGATTTCTATCTCCACGGAACCCTGCTCTCATTTTTGCTGGGGTCTTTAGCATGTTGCTGCCAAGGGTCCAGCGCGATGTATGCAGCACCTACCACGAGGGTCTTTCCAGGCGCCTCCTTCAACCAACAAATGTCCTTAGGAGCGGTGCAATGCGGTGCAATGCGGTGCAACTGGTGAGATCACATCAGGATTGGGTCACGGGATGGTCATGGGCCCCGCAAGATTCAGCCAAGCATCATCTGAAGAGATGCAGTGCTCATCTGCTCCTCAGGACTGTTTCCCAAGCTGGACAGGTAGATGATCGCAAAGGTTCTGGATGGGAAAAAACATGAAAAAAACATGAAAAGTCTGAAAGGTTAACCTAGTAAGAAGACTGTTTCGCTGAAGAGGTCAAACCCCTTGCTGGCAAACCAATCTCTGTTACCACCAAGATTTTTCAGTTCCATGTTGCCATTAGAACAGATGCAGCTGTCTTACAGTTGTTACAGGATGTTACAGGTAGTTTGGATGCGAAAACAAATCTTGGCACGGCACCTGTATATCCACCGTTGTTGGGGCGTCCACCCGCTGCCAGTAGGATGTAGCGAGACGTCACCGTCTCGGTGTTGCCTTTGCCTGGGCACTCATTTACTCGGAGACGTAGCAGTCATCGTCATCGAACCGCCCGAGTGACATGAGCAACATTTCTACTGTAACCAAAACATACGAGTACCAAACATTACCAAACCATGAAACACCGGAAACTATGCGGAAAGAAACGCAGCTTCTGACAGGTTGTTGCTAGTTCCTGACGTGGCGACACCATTGTCGTTCAGTGCCAACGTCCCAACTCCGCTTATTCCTGACTTCGCTTGGTTTTCAAGGTGCCGTCATCCAAACAAATTGTGTGGCGGTCCTGCTGAGGGATCAACCGGACAGGAAGAATCGTGCAGAAACACCGATCAAGAATCGTACAAAGATCCAACAGAAAATCTCCCGACATCCGACTCAACACACGACTCGCTTGACCTGGGAGCCGGCACTCCTTCAGCGTCGCGTATTTGTTGTAATACCTGATGCCGTTGGCCTCGAAGCCATCCAACAGGCCCTGGCACATGGCAAGCGAATGGTTCAATGTGGGGCCTAACAAATTCCTAATAATCCCAAACAATTGCCAAATGACGTCAAGTAGTGTACTTTTGTTAGGGCATGGCTGGTAGAGTCTGGTCGTTTTATGTCATTTCATCTTTCTTCTTTTGTCACAATCTACTACTGTAATGGAAAGTCAATCATAGCCGCTCTCACGCCTTTTTCTCACTTTTTCAGACAATCATACTCCGACAGGTATGAACTCTTTGAGAGCTCTTTGCATACCCGGAGGCCATTGACAGCCACCGATGTCAGCTCTTGAGGACATCTCCACCACCAAACGTCATCGACATCATCGCGGGAAGTCCACCACCACGGGCCGGCGAAGTGCACAGAAGAAGTCGTTGCACAGCGCGGCATTGATGGAAACCGTGCCATCTGCAAACTTCACGCCGTAGTTATCCTCGGAAGAGCACTATGCTTAGCAGAAAGAGGAAAGCCGGAAGCCGGGAAGCCAACATTTCTAAAAAAAACAATAACTTAGAAACAAACCCAAACCCCCCCACCAGAAAGTGATTTCTCCTGCAGCCTTGGCCGCCATGGCTCATGCTCGTGCCCGAAAATATGCAGTCGTGGCCGTTTCGCCAGCACTACTTTTGACCAACTGGATCGAGGAGGCCCATGGGTCACCTTAAAATGCAAAGGTCTCAGGAGGATTGCATTCTCAATCATTGCAGTTTATAAACTACAAACCTTGCGCATCAACAGCCACCAGTTGCAGCTAAGACGCCAGAATGTCACAGTGTGGAATGCGCAAGAGTCTTTCATCTCCTGAGTCCTGACAGGCTGCCATCATCTGCCATCTTCCAAAACTTTCCCAAACAAAGCCAAAACCTGCAAAATGATCAACAATGGCGAATCTTGAGCAGTGCTTGGAATAGTCCTGGAATCAGCATCAGCTGGACATCAATTTGGCATATAATTTGGCCAAGTCCAAGTGGCTGGAAGTTGGAAAGCTTTGTTCCGACTTTTGGTACGGCCAGGCAACGACCAGGGAGCGCCTGAGATGCGAAGCTCCAGCACATTCACCAACTCCGCCACATCCTTGGCGCAACATTTGGCAAGCGAGTAACAGCTCCGCCCTTTCAACATTTCAACATGTTTGAAGTCGTTTGAAAATCAATTCTTTCAAGTTCTTCAATTCGTTTCATATCTGTTCATCCTTTTCCCTGTCCCAAAACGTGAAAGGATCTGAAAGGCCTTTGATCCTGGCTTAGACTTAGAAGCCGGTAATGTAGCCTTGCCGCCTGGGCACCTACAAACCGGACCATGCACCAACAATGTCAAGGCTCAGGATGCAAAAAAATGACCCCGACCCGGCCAAAGACTTCTGCAGCGCGCGCCGGGCCCATCTTTTCGACGATTCTATCGTGGTTTCCTTGCAGACGGGGAAGCAACAAGACCACCAGTTGTGTCCCCGAGCCATGCAGTCAGCTGGAACACGCACCATGACTGCGTCACACGTCATATCTCATCATCCAAATCTCTACACGTCTGATGCAAAAGAACACCCTCCAATCAGTCAAACGGTGACGTCTCCTGCTGTGAGCAGCTTTTTGCGATGCGGAAGCTCCTTCATCCATTCTAAGAAATCTAAGAACTCCATAGGACCATGACACCATTCTGCCAGAAAGTCCCCAGCATGGATCAGCATATCACCACTAGGAACCCACAAGTTTCGGTGGTAGAGGTGCGTGTCTGACCTTACTGGTGAACAGCTGCGACTTCAGGTGCATGCCACATCGCGCAGTGCATCGCAATGCAGATTTTGAAAAGCTGTAAAAGCACAAACTGAACCTATCAGGGAATTTCATGGTGTCTCTTTTGTCTACAAATTTTGGAAATTCTTGAAATAGTGAGAAATATCTTAGACCACGCTGACCATGCTGACCATGCCACAAAATGACCAACCGCAGAGTTCCAGCTCGTGGTCGAGGCAGTTGCGACTCTCTGGTGAAAATCGCCGTAGGACTTTGACCGTTTTGAGCGTCCATGTTGACATAGGTCACTTGACCACAGAAAAGCCATCGATTGCAAAAGAAAGCAAACCTTAGCATCTGATCTTTTCTGGTCTCAGAACATCTCATTGTGTCACTGCCACCTTCCCTCCATCGGGCATAAGAAACGAAAAACCGCATGATCGCGGTGGGGATTCCACAAAACGCCAAGCTGCTTCTGGTGGAACCATGAAAAAACCATCAGGAAATCATAGTTCCAATGCCTCAACTTGAGATACAGCTGCCTGCCGAGAGGAGACGGGGAGGTCTCAATGTAAGTTTGCTCGAAAAACATGGGGCGGGCCGGCAAAACCTGTTTCATTATGTTTGATTCAACAAACTGGACTTCCTGTCAGCCCCGCGCCTTCCAACCTTGCGCAAGGTACACCAGCTGAACATGGCTCCATGGACCCCAGGTGAACTTCAGTCGAGTCTACTCCGTGTGTGACAAAGCTGAGTTCAATCCCGGACATGCCAACAACAAAACATTAAAAAAAAGTGGATCATGAACTTCAGCGCTCGGCAGCCAGAGGCATGTTCTTCTACGCCCGAATAACCCCGTTTGCTACATGTATGAACAATATGTTTGAATTGTATTGACTTGTGTGAATCCGTGCGTGCTGGCAACTGGTGTGTGAATTTCACGGGTCAGTTGTGTCGATTTCAGTTGTTGCACGGCAGGACATCATCCGCTATGCCGCTCCGAAGCCCGAGCGCAGGGATGTTGCAGGCATGACGCATCCACTTCATCCCCAATCTCTTGCGACCGGCTACGCCCACCGGCCTGGTTTAACGTCTCCTTGATGTAACCTGGCAGAGGATAAGATCCAGTCAAATGTAGAGGTTCAGATAGGTTCAGATAGGTTCAGTTGGAATATGATGGAACATGATGGAACCATGTCCCACCTTGAATGTTTCTGCACATCTCTTTCCAATCGTGCTTCAGATCCACGTGGCCTCGAATCAGAACGTGCTCACAGGCTCACAGGATCTCACAGGCATCACCCACAACGAGGTCACAACCAGCGGGTACCGACGCTGACCCTGACCAACTACAAATCGACCAAGAGGACAATCCACTTTTTGGACAAAATGACAAAACACTACAGCAACGCCGGCAAAAACAACACCATCTACATTGGAATCTACATTATCTACATTGACTCAATCGATCCCTTATGGCATCCTGATGCATCCTGTCACATTTCTGGTTGAAATTGTGCAAAGAATTGATCACGTGGCCCTGCCTCCATCAGACTTCTGGCGGAAGCCATAGCTGGACAGGTCATGGATCTCTTCTTTCTTGGTGGCAGCGATGTGCATCAACTTCCTCAGTGCAGCAAGTAATCAATGCTGGTGGTATGATGGTGTCAGCCAGTACCTGCTTACACCCTCACTTATATTGCCTTTGTATGAGTGAACCCCAATTAATCCCAATTATGAATATATATATATATACAATAGACAATAATAATATAAAATGCAAGTAGCCTACATTTATGCTTTGCGTTGTAGGCTAAAGCCAAATATGTTATTTTTCTATGTATTTGCATTGTGGTGTTGCTATGTAAATCCAGTTGCATCGCATGTTTGTGATGTAAATCCAGATGTGGATTTTGAATGTATGTAATGCATGTAGGTAGGTAGTATGGCATGTAATGATAATGTTATGTATGTAGAGTAGAGTGCATAAGTGTAAGGTGTAAGGTACGTCAGGTAAGTTATGTGCAAGACTTAAGGTATGTATGTAAGACATGTAAGGTATGTGATGTATAATGAATGAAAGTTTCATGA
>Ga0126342_10014016_pt1 | contig 14168 bp, 7 predicted proteins | sample Cyp1metagenome_FD_92528 | JGI IMG/M metagenome (GOLD analysis project Ga0126342, IMG submission 92528) | Coral microbial communities from Lord Howe Island, Old Settlement Bay, Australia - Cyphastrea 1 metagenome | ecosystem: Host-associated > Invertebrates > Cnidaria > Coral ...
AGGGGGTGGCAAATTTGGATTCCATTATGAAGATAAGTTGATGTTATGATCCTTGTCAACGTAGTAGTCAGAGGGGGTGGTTGATTTTGATCCCTCAACAAAATAAGTTCATGTTCTTATTATCATCAACATAAAAGTGAGAGGGGGTAAAAAAAAAATGGATCCCTTTATGAAGATAAATTGAGGATATGGATTGGATCCGATGGATCATTCACCCATTCCCTATCAAGCACCAGAAAGATGATGATGATGATGATGATTATTTTTATTATTATTATTATCTTGAGGTGTGGAACAACGTCCGGGTTGGAGGGAACATTTTAGGATCCAATCATCCGAACTGATTCATATTTTCATATACTGTACAACAACAGTATGACGCAGCTTAAACTTAGTACAATATATACTTTAACGATTTGCTGGACACCCATACATAGCATTGAACATGTTGATTGAATATCACACTAGGTCAACGTATTTACTTTATATATTATATATATATAATCTCAATGTATACAAGCCTTGTATACCGCTTCAAAACTGTAGTAAACACCAACAAACTAGCAAAGTGAACTACATTATAACTCATCACTATGTATTTTAGTATGGGTTTACGTTGTTCCTTTTCTATGTTTTGAGGATAGCTATCATAAGTTCGGAGAACATCACATCCCTAGATCATAGATAGACATCGCAATCCCCAAACAAGAAAACAAAAACAAACTCATAAAATCTCATAAATTTGATGGTTGAATCACCATGGTGTCACCGTATGTTCATGGTTTCAACATACCAGCCTTTTTGTGGTTTCAAGTGGGACTCCCGCAGGAAGTTGATCGGATCCGTTCCCTACTATTGGACCAGGCAGGATGATCCGTTAGGGATTGAAGCACCAAAAATGGGGTTTCAATTTGATTTAACCACCACTAGGATTTAGGATTTGACTTGATTTAACTTGTTTTTTTAAGCATCAAATAACCAGCGCCAACAGTAGTTTTATGGTATTTAAATTTAAGCATGAATAATGAAACATGTTGGTTCAACAGTTCAATCATGAACCTCGGATGGCGAAAACAACTTCACCCTAGGCGAAACCGTGCAGCTGCGAGGTTTCTTTTTTAAGAGGTAGAGTGTGGGTAAAAGTCATATGTTTGCTCCCAAAAAAAAGGATGCTTGAATAATCTTGAATAATTTTGAAATGACCAGCTTATTTGGTCTCTGTGACACTGTGTACCCCATTGATCCCCCATGAAAAGCTTCAGCCAAGTCATGGATGACGATGACTTAGTATTGAAACCTATGGTGAAGACTGGGGGTACTACCACTTTAAGAGACTTCCACATGTTCTAATCCCATTATTTAAGGCTTTGATTCCCTTTTCTTATCAACCTTTGCTGCATTTTCGTCACTTCTGCCATCTTATACACGTATAATAATTCAAATGATTCATATGAACATGTTCATATCTTTTATGACATGAACCAGTTATAGAATTGTAGTATATTGCACCCATATAATTATAAATAGATAGTGTGTATATGTATATATATATATATGTATATAATAACCCCAAACAGATTAAGACCAGCCAACATCCTACTAGAAATAGGATACATATCACCCTTCTATCTTTTAAGGGGTTACTATATCTACATGGAGGTGTCCGTTTTGTCATGGGGTATCCCTAAATCATCCCTTTTTGTTTGGGATTTTCCATAATAAACCATCCATAAATTGGGGAGGCGTTGGAGCTGGCCCTGCTGGGCGCAGAGCATTGGAGCTTTGCAGAGAAGAAAGCCATGGTGGCGCTGCAGGCGGGGCCCCAAGTGATGAACTTTTTTTCAGCTGACTTTTGATGATCTAATTTATGAAAAATCCAGATACTTGTAATATCTTATAATTACTATGTGCAATAGTGAACAATTCCAGATAGTTATATATATATACGTACAGGGATATATGTATATTATTATATATAGAACTCCATTTCTTTTTTTGGGGGGTCATCAGTCCGTGAATGAGAGTAATGCCGGAATGATCAGGGAGGTATGGATCAAGACCTATATATGAATATGATACTATATTTCGGGGGAACATCCATAAATCCAAGCTATTTCGAAGTAAACAGGGGTACTCCATGGGTTCCAACCGATAACCCATAAGCTCCTTGGATGATCTTGTGCGGTGACCAGTTGGTTGGTTTCACCCAAATTGGGCCGGCTCCGGGACGGGTTTACCATGAGAATTTGGCCAGATAGCTTGCTCAGGGCATCCCAAAAAACATGTCTAGATTTTAGGTTACGGGACACACATATTCTTATGTGCGCAGATGAAATAAAGTCTCCAACATCTTGCAATGTTTTATTGTAATTACCCTCTGGTAATTTAACGTAGCTATTGAAAATGGCCATTAATAGTGGATTTTCCCATTAAAAATGGTGATTTTCCATAGTTATGTTAGTTTACCAGAGGGTACTAGAATCATCACTGTCTTAACATGTCTTAACCAGTTAGTGGAGCTGTATTCAAAAATCAAACAACAGGGCGAATTGTTTGAAGGGAAAATTTGCTCAAGGTGATGCTGGAATACCATGGAATACCAACATTTACCACATTTTCATGACCCAGGTATGTTGGTAAATATTCCAGCACCATGGAACATATGAGGTAGTTCTGTTTGTTGCTTCAAAAAAAACCCACGAATTGGACATATCTGCAAATATATCTAGCATCAAAAGCATCAAAAACTAGTTACCCTCTGGTAAACTAACATAACTATGGAAAATCACCATTTTTAATGGGAAAAATCTCTATTTCTATGGCCATTTTCAATAGCTATTTTGACATAACCAGAGGGTACCTTCCTTAATTAACATAGACCCTGAGCATAGCCATCTCTGGAGGACTCGGCCGACAAGGATGAGTTGTTACGGATGTTGAAGGATGCGGGCCGTTGATTGGGGAGGCTCTGTGACTCTATGGATGAGTTGAGACGCTACTGCGGATTTCATGTTGGTTTTCTCAAAGAAACGGCGGATGAAGATGTGAGTGAAAAAAAAATATGGTTTTCATACTTGTTGACTGATGATTAACTGATAGTTAATAACGCTTCATGATGGTTAATAATAATGGCAGATAATAATGGGATATTTCATGGGAACCATGATATACCCTGTCATAATCAAACTCAGTGGAGGTTTTAAGGGGATAATCATCTAAAAAATTGGGGGGACTTTACATTGCCATGTTTGATTACCGGAGGGTACTCCCCCCCACTTATGGCTATATTAATTCGGGCAAATGATGATGAACAGTATGTGGAATGGGGTACACAATATGTTCTGAGAAACCCGTATGGGTGTGAATAATCGAAAAAATGGATGATAATGGAAGACATCTATTTGGGTTCTATGGTTGGGATGAAATATGTTTTTTTCCATGATTCTTTATGGTTTTGAAAGTCATTGAACACCCAGATCCCATGGTTTTAGAACCTTCATTTGCCCAATGAAACTAGTTGATGCCGTGAAATGCGGGCAACGTATCCCGAAATTTTGAAACAAACCCATAGGGGTAAGCACATGTAAGCACTGTTCTGGGTGGTCTTGGCGCGATCCATTCTAGGGGATGATTAAACCTATCATAACTATGGAAAATCCACCGTTTTTAGATCATGTCCGAGGGAAGCCCCATTTTTTTTTTAAATTTCCAATGGTTTCCTTTTTTTTCCTATGCTTTTTGGGTGGCAAGTTGCTGTTGAACTTCCCATGTATGCACGTACCTGGTTGTCTCTTTGGTCGGTGACCAGGTATCCCCCCTAGCATTAAGCACCAGGTCATTATGTGGATTGGGACCCATCGAATCCCCAGGATGTCCAAAGACTTACTGGTGCGTTTTACGTAGGGAATGGATGGGTTGCTGGGGGTTGCTGGGATGATTATTCATAGTTACTGTATGTCATAGTTATTGTGGATCATTCCCGAAAATTCCCTACGTTTAGCACTAGTAAGAAGCCAGGAGTTGTCCTCCCAGAACTTTGCCATGGCCAAAGATGCTGCTGCACTGGCATTGCGGGAGGATCCTAAGAGGTGCGCGGCAGTCCTTGCGACACCGTAGGTCAACAACGGTGGAAATTGCCCAACAAGCGTGAGACTTGAACCAACAAATGTTTGGAATATGGTTATGGGTCAATTCCCCCAAATATGGTAATAATGGGTTTAGACCCATCCCCATATAGCTCTGTTACCAATTTTGAAGCATCAACAAGTGATATTTTGATATATTTTGAGCAATTATGGATCGAACCTTGTTGCGTAGATGAACATGGTTGATTTTTGCTGTCATACATGTGTGTTATTATCATATGTATTGTACTACCTACGTACCATTCATGAAACTACCCAAGTTGGGTGGAGAAACTGGGTCAACCTTTGTTGGGTAGGTTGGTGGTTTATGTTTTTCTTACAAAAGAAATACTAAACGTATCTAAACGTGTATTCAAGCAATTACATCTTAACCCACCAAAAGTGGGACTTTAACCAACAACAAACTGGGGTTAAACCCATCAAGTATAAACTTTGAACCATGAGAAAGGAAGGTATGGTTGCCTTTTCATCCCTACTTGCACCTCTCTGAGTGAAGTATAACGCCAAGCTCACAGTTAAGATCTTGTTGTGGAAAATTCCCAGAAGTGTGACTCAGTAGTTCAGTGGACAGTTCATTTCCTGGCGGACAGATGGGATTCTTTCAGAACTCCAAGCGGAAGTTCCCTGGAAATCCAAGCTGGCGAAGAACCATCGATGAACATCGTCATTTTCTGCGGGGAAAAAAACTCGATATAATAACTTTACGTCAATGTATTAAAATATATATATATATATATAATATAATATAATATATATATATAATATATATAATATATATGTATAATATATATATATATAATATAATATATATATAATATAATATATATATATATATAATATATTATAATATAATATATATATAATATATAATATATAATATAATATATATATAATATATAATATATAATATATATAATATATATAATATATATAATATATATATATAATATATAATATATATAATATATATAATATATAATATATAATATATATATATATATTAAATATATATAATATATATAAAATAATAATATAATATAATATAAATATATATATGGAGTATCCTCAGTATCCTCCATTGCCAGCGTTGATTTGCGAAAGTGCAAAAGCAGCTTCAGCCCCGCTGCCCGGCTGACCAGTCAAGTTGGAGCACATTCTGGCCTTGCTGCAGCCCATGGCAGAGAGGTGTCTGAGCCAAGTGATGACTCAGGCGGGCTGCGCCATGGGACCACGGACTGCCAGTTTGAGTGCGTACTTCGTACTTCCAGGCGAGACAGAAGTGATCTCCAACATCCCTGATGGCGTGATCTCCACTCTTGTGAGCAGCCAACCAGCAGAGTTTCGCACCCAACTTCTGATGATATATTATATAATCAGATACTCCCACTGGGCCCCATGATTCATAACCATGCAGCGATGTCTTTGTTGGGTTACTAGTGTACTTGGTTCTATCCCTTCCTTTGGTCGCTGCTACTGATATTACCGTGCTTCTTGGTTGATATCCCCAGGCTGTGTTGATACCCACCATTGGTGAAAATTCAACGTGCTGCATGATTGAAACCAACAAAAAAAATGAATAGGCGCCTGATTGGGATATTTCATGGGTACAATCAGGAGACACATCTCTTTTTGCCACATTGTGACATGTCCTGAAAGAGAATCAACATATCCCCATTGATATATCGTTGATTGGATGTTGCCATGTTTGCTTACAAAATAAAAACAGATTTTGGCATGCGTCGAAATTGCCGACAATCAATAAGGCAATTTTCATGGATTTGGTGTGAATTTGTGGGTCCCATCTCCACCAGACTTTTTGGGTCACCTCCAGGATAGGCAAGTTGGTTTACAAGATTTATCCATACTTAAACTAGGATTTATGGATGTTTTAATATGTTTTGATAGATCCATTATGATTCCGATTGTTACGCACAGACCGCGTGGTTTGCCCGGACTCCAACATTGAGGATTCCCTGTCGTCGAACATGAGAGGAGAAATTGCAGAAAATACTGCGTATACGATGTGTTTTCTGCTTTCGGATTCAGAGTTTTCAGGGCGTTAGGGTTTGGGGCTTTGGGGTTTTAGGGTTTTAGGTTTTTTAAGGTTTTTTTTAGGGTTTTTTAGGGTTTTTTAGGGTTTAGGGTTCGTCGTTTGGTAAATTTCAAAACACTGGCCCTGCGCAGGTTTTTGAGCATGTCGAAGGATCATATTTGAACATATTTGAACTCCATTCTAACTTTGCGGGCAAACCATAGGGTCTTAACATGTCTTAACGTATTGTTACACAGGGCTAAAAACCGCGTTTGGCGGAGCCTTTCCTGCAAATTTTCCTACCTGTACCCATTTCCCATTTCCATTGGCCAATTGTGGGTAAACTTCCCATATTCCGTCGCTGGGAGACCTCTCTTCGCCCTGTCCCTCTTGCGCTGTGCTGCCGTACGGAGCGATCAGCCGCTCGTTGAAAATCCTGGGAATTCCTGGGATCTGATCAGAGGAAGGAGTATCGATATCTGGAGCTATAGTTTTTTTTTGATAGTCTCGAATTGCAAGAATCAGAGCTCGAAAACAATGAATGTTTCAACATGTGTTGTGAGAACCGATGATATTTTCATATTTCCGATACCCAATTCAGTTATTCAGAGAGCAGTATCAATATAAGTGGAGCCGTTAGGACCTGAGATGTCCGGGCTAAAAATATAGGTGTGTTAACATGTGTTAACATGTAGCAACTACCAGGTAGCCTAAACAATCATCACTTGCCCTCTGGTTATGTCAAAATAGCTATTGAAAATGACCATTTATAGTATTTTATAGTGAGTTTTCCCAGTAAACATGGTGATTTTCCATAATTATGTTAGTTTACCAGAGGGTAATTGTCAGCCACAAAATTCAGAGTAGTAGTTGCCAATGAATGTTCGCTGGCAGTCTTTCACTGATGCAACTCGTTGCTAGCAATAGCAGTGGCCACAATTTGTTTGTTCTAAATCTCTAAATTAAAATAGTCCCAAAACATCGGAGACCTGCAAAGTATTCAGCACTGGCTACTTGCTCACCTATAGGCCATCATATTATGGGGATTCGACCAATTCTCTCAAAGGTGACCTGCAAGAGCTTAGTAGCCATCTATATATTTAGGGGCCAGGGGTCACATTTAGGGTCTGTTGAAACCCATGAGAATACCACTTCATGACTTCATGCATCAATTTTCCCATGTAGCAAACAGTTGTAAAGCCAAGGATAATTCTTCTCCAAGTTTTTCACACATGGACTGTAGCAGCCTTCCCCAAGCAACCAACCCTAAAAAAAGGGAGGGGCTTGTTGCCAGCGCCGGAAGACAAGGTTTTTTTTGCACCAAGTTTGCTGTGTGTTCGTTGATACCAGATCCCAGTCCTTACACACTTCGTTTATACTACTGCAAAGCTTTGTTTTTTTTGTTTTGGTCACTTTCAGCCATCTGCACCTCTCTGTACACTGGCCGTTCGGTGTCTTCATGCGTTCAAGCTTGCAGGAACCAATCGTTTAAGCACTGCAGCTATGAACATACTGGGTCTGAGGATCAAGACTGCGCGTTCCAATTTTGAAATGTTCGGCCATGTCCTAGATAACCTTAGTTTCATGATATACTTGTTTGAAAAACATGTTGCATAAAGTGGTGGCATACTTTGCTGAAGTAATACGACCATCTTCTCAAGCATTATTGCATCATCGATGGAATCTGCTGTAGACTCATGTTGCCCTTTCTTGGAGGGATGCTACACAGATTTGCCAAGACACTATTCACTTTTAAAACTACATATACATATACACACACACTTATATATATATAATTATATATATACACATACATATGTGCATCTTCAAAGGAAGGCTTTCCTTGATTGACACAGATTTTGCACAGTTTGCAGTGATGTGACATTTTTTTCGAGAAAATGCTGCACTAGTTTGAAAGAGATATTGAAGGTAATTGTGCTACTGTACTCTTTGCATAGGCATGTAGCTTGAATAAGTTCGCGTTAAGATTTATGATTTATAATTACAATTTGTTTTGCATTGTTTGAAGCCATATTCTACTTTGTTTACAAAGATAAGATATTGCACATTTTGAAGACCTTTTGAAAGTCGAGTCACATAGCACCCGTTTCAAAACAAAACAACATGTCCATAGAACAGTTGTACTCTTTGAACGGCCATATTGCAGAAGATTGTGCAATACTTGCTTTACAACTAAAAACACATATTTTTAAACAGGCTTTTCCATCATCAATGGAATCTACAGTAGGCTCTTGCCACACTTCCTTACAATAATGTTGCACACATTGCAAACAAGAATCTGCACTTTCAAAGGTAAAACACATGTTTCAATGGATGTGTCAGTAAGATGGGTCTCTTTTCAAAACCATGCTGTAGTAATTCAAGAATAGTTTCAATCTTGCAAACCAGCATATTACATTGTCCTACAGGAATGCTATGAATTCTGAAATCATTCAGTACATACATAGGAGGGTTCTCCTTGAAATTGGGAAGTCATGCTACACATCTTTCAAAGAATGCAACAATGTTTGCAAAAGGTTGTTGCATACATGGAGGAATGGTGTTCTTGATGCAAAGTCATTTTACAATTGATGTTTGCATGTATGGTATTTTCCTTCATTATTTATAGAGAACATATTGCATAGATTGGTGCCTGTTTAAAATGCATTTGTTTTTTGTTTTTTTAATGCTACTTATCTTTCAAACAATGCCACACTTTTTCCAAAGGGTTGTTACATTGAGGAATGGTATTCTAAAATCATTTTACAAGTGCAGTTTGCAAATTTATTTTCCCTTCATTATTTATAGAGAACATATTGCATAAACTGGTCCCTGTGAATGCACATGTTCAAAAGAACTATTGCATATGTTGAGGGAAACTCCTGTAGAGATGCAGTAGAGTCTATACATTTTTAAAGCAATCCTGCACTCTTTGGAAAGGCATTTGCACTTGCTTGTTTTGTTGTTTTTAATTGTCATTCATGTTTGTTTTGGCTGAAACTATGTATCTATGTAGGACATTGGGAGAGCTGTTGAGACTGCACAGTGGTTGCTTTTGATACAGAAGCAACAATGTTTGGTTTTGGAAAGAACAGGGTTTGGTATCTTTTGCGGAAATGAAATGTCAAAAATGCAAAAAATTGACGCTCACAACACCCCCTACCTTTTTTGTGTGTGATGATCAAAACTTATGAAACAGCGCACTCCCACAGCCTGCCATTCTCCAGAACGGCAGCCCCTGGGAGTGCAATTTTCCCATGATTTAAATGATATTTTGAGATGTTTTACTTATGTTTTACTATCCTAGCCAGAACCGCAGACTCACCACGAAAACTTGTGTACAACACATTGCTCATGAGAATTCAACTTAAGTGATCAAGATTAATCTGGATTAATCTGGATTAATCCTACATCATGAAAACCAAAAAAAACAATTTTCTGGTACTAGTCTATACATAACCCTGATCCCAGTAGTCTTGAATTATTGGAAAACACAACCATGTACAATGAACAAGAGGTTGTTGACAGCGCGAAACTGCGATATTTTACACCATAAATTAATAATTATATAACTTATTGAAAGTTCCGGCGCTGGCAACAAGCCTTTCTGTAAAAAAAAACTATTATTTTACACCATCCCGGATAATGTCAGTAAAGCAATAGGATCCACCATCCGCATTATTTTGAATGTTCATTAAACATTAAACACCATTAAATCCCATTTTTCACCACCACATATATGAAGGGTAATTATCCCTTTTCAAACCCCCACCCCATTGGGCACTTTGAAGCTGAGGCCCGAGACACAAGCCAGCGTGGGCAACGTTTTGTCCACGCATCCCTGTTCCCAGGTTCGGGGCAACATGGCGCGTACTCGTAGATGGAGGTTTCCTGAAAAGGTGATACCCCAATAGCTGGATGGTTTCCTAAATGGAAAATCCATCTATAAATGGATGATTTGGGGTACCCCCATGTTTGGAAACCTCCGTATATAATATATATATATACATATGGATTTATATAGACTAATATTATTCATAGAACTATATAATACATATATATATATATAATATACGTTTGTTTTGCAATGTAACGGTTTTATATCAGAAAACCCATTCATGATGCTGGGATGAGCCATACCCCACATTCATCCCATGTAACTTGACCATGGCGCACAATAGCTATATATAGCTATGGGTCAACCCTGGTCAAAGAAAAAAACGGGTCGGATTTAACCAACAACAATGCTATGTTCATAAACCGAACATGATGATACATTTGATTATAAAGCAGCGGAAATCATGCAGCATGGGATGTTTTGCAACAGATGTGAGATGGGTTTGTCCAAAATACTCATCCCTGTGCCCCTCCCATCGAAGCCATGGGCCATGGAGCTGTTATAGCTCGAACACATTCACTGCAAATGCTGGAAGTTTTGAATTCCCACGTTACCGGAGGGAAACAATTATTTTACCATATTTTACCATCCATTTTGGAGGATTGATCAGTGTGATGCATGCAAGAAGACCTGCAACGGGGATATCAACGCTCAGAATGGGCGTGGCAGCTCAATTAATCACTATTTACGCGAAAATGGCATGTTTTTTGTTCGATGAATTATCTATAAATATGGTTATTTTCCATAGCGAACTGTTAACTTCAGGCTAACTTTGTGAAAAGAAGTTTGGCTTTGGTATGTCATGCCATTTCTCCATCTTTTGTTTTTCTACGTGACATTTTTCAATGTTCACTTGCTTTCAGTTCTAAAAAACAATATTATAATATATTATAATATTATCTGGTTGGTGGTTTGGAACATGTTTTATTTTTCCATAATATATATATATATTGGGAATAATGATCCCAACTGACGAACTCATATTTTTCAGAGGGGTAGGTGAACCACCAAGCAGTTATTACGACATGCCTCTTTTAAGGACAGAGTAGCTAAGGTTACCTTCAGGCTATTGGACAGCCATAGACCCGCCAGGCACTTGATTCGCTCCTCCTGAAACGGCAAGAGGAGATGCCTTCGGCAGATTCGTTGGGTGAGTTTTACAGGGAACACGCGGTAAAGCACAGTGAATAGTTGCTTTCCGTGGGTAAATCTTTATGATTTAATTGAGGAATGCTTGTGACTATTGAATAAGATTGACATTCCACTAAAAAAATGATGGTGATGATTTTGCGGTTGTTTCTTTGAAGCGTTTGTGTTTATGGATCCAAGAACCTATGATGTTTCAATCTTGTTTGAAAGGGGTCGAGAGGGGTGCAAGCACAGGAGTACAAGAAGTATGGCTTCCTACTTCGTGCGCGGGCGCCCATTGCGAAGCTGTGAAAGTGAACTGATTTGGATTTGATGCCCTGCTATAAGACATACTGTGGATGGTTGCGAAATCCCGCAGGCAGGAAAACTATTGGTATGAAACACTGTAAACAATGGGATTTCATGAGAGAATTATAAAGATAAACCATCTGCCAAGTGGTGGATTTTGCAACCATCCACAGTAGCTAGAGAAAGACATGTTGTCTTTCCCAGAGTGTCTGATATGATATAAGTGAGCTTTGCCACAATGGAACAGGGGTCCACTGTTTTGACGTGGTCTTCAACACCCCCTCACCCGGAATCCAAATGGCAGAAATGGGTAAGCATGGTGTCATATTTTTCATGTGTTTACCACACTGCGGTAGATTATTGTCAAAATATGTTCTTACATTAGTTATATAATTTCTATTCATTTCTAATGATATGATTATATATATATAATCACATATATATATATATCAATACGGTTATATATATGTGTATATATATATATTATATTATATTGTATTAAATTATTATTGTTATTATAATATATATGTACGATTACATAATTGTATGTACAGGTACAGTATGTGATTTTTCTCACCATTTCCATAGGCCATCGTTACATCGTTCCGAACTCGCGGGCCATGACCTGTCGAGGCCTTACCTCCAAGTCGCTTGAGCTTTCCGGAGCCGAAAGAGGCGTGCAGAAGTCGTGGATTTCCGTTGGAGGAATTGTTGATGACAGGATGATGGGCTGTGATTTTTCACATGATTGAACATGATCCATTCCAAAGTTGCTGTTTTCAATATGTTAGTGGGATTTACCGTAAGCACGAGAGGAGGGATCTAACTCTAACGTGGTGAATATCATAGGATGGTCCCAACTGACGTGTAAACTTGGGAGGTTTTTCAACCACCAGTAAAACACAAAAAACCTACGGGCTTTAACACAATTTTGACTGGGGGATAGTGATTTGACCCTGGATGTATAATATTAATAACATCATATAGCTAAACACAGTGAGTGCATGATGAACAAAACAAAAACAAACCAAAGAATGGGCTGACTTTAGTCATCAAGACTGAGAATTGATCCATCACAGAACTTTGGCAAAGCCGATTGGTGAAGGGCAGGTGAAAATTGGTTATGTGTTGCCACTAAATGAAGGAATATTGAACTCCCCGGCTGATCATTGAGTTTCTTGAAAGATACCTAAGATTGGCAAGGGTAGAATTGGATGATGGGGAGTTGGTGGGCGAATGTGTATTCGCATCATTTTGTATCGATAGTCATATAATTGCAACATCCATCACTATACCTATAGGATGCAAGTACCTATAATCTATGATAGATTTAGATCGATTTAGTATGCGACTCTAAGATTGTAGCTAAATCTACTTGTATGATGATTTACTAAATGTTGTTTTCGTTGCATACTGAATCTAATATACCATTGGTTGACAAGATCTTGTTTGTTTGTCCTATGTCAATCTCTCCAACTGAACTCTGCCAGGAGGAAGAGGCAGAGGAACCACCCGAGGATGAGGTGGGTGATGTGCATATTGCATACCACCATAGAAGCTCCGTTTACTGTTTACTGTTTACATACACTATCATATTTATGTCAAGCTAGTAAGCAAGGAACCAAAGTCCCACAATTCTGGATTCTGTATAGTTTCCCATTCACGAATTGCAAATTGCGAAAAACGGCTAAGTTGGATGCTGATTCCACAAGTCCTTTTGGAGGTTGACACTGTTGGCTTCACATGTCTATCCTTTTGGACACGGGCGTTTGGCAGTTCTGATGTGCTTAACGACGTGTTTGGCAGCCGGCTTTAGCGGCTTTGTCATTGTGAATTCTGTCCTGAATTTGTCGTTTGGAGCAAATATGCTAAAAAAAACCCTTAGATTTTACCACACTGTGTGCTAGCTCATATCTTGGAAGTGACTGCAAGGATCTATAAGGTATATGTAGATAGGCAGATAATCCCCTGCTTGATTTTATTGTGGTTGTGATAGTCCCTCCAGAACTGGGAATCTTGGGGATGAACGCACAGCTATACTAGCCATATCTTTGTGCTTTAAGATGCCCCCCGGAGAATGTATCAGGAGAAAACCACGTGATCTATGTTGGGATGTTCAATAAAATACGTCTGACCTGAGCTTAGAGCTCCGCGGCAGAAGTGGTGCAACAAAAAAATGATGTTCATATATGTTCATCAACAAAATCTTTGGACATTTTGGGAATATTTGGTATTGACCCACAAGCCATAAAATGCTAGGCCCGGCTTTCGTTGTTGGTAAAACGATCCATTTAGACCCACGACTTGTCCGACGACTGTCCGACTGCCCATTCTGAAAGGCCACATTGAAACCGGAGGAGGCGGCAGAAGAAGAGGCAGTACAATGGGGATTTGATCAGAAAAACGTCTAGATATGTCTAGATAAATTACTTGAGGATGGATAAGTGGGCTCATACGTTGCCAAAGTTTATATACATACACACATATATATATATAATCATATAATCGAAGGAAGTTTAGAAGTCAAACTTGTGACAATATGGACAGATGAAAAGCAGAGATGGGAAGAGTCAGAGAGAAGAGAAGAGTAGAAGAGAGAAGATCAGAGAAGAGAAAGAGTCAGAAGAAAGAAGATGCAGATGCGCGAAAAGGTAGG
>Ga0126342_10014017_pt1 | contig 14168 bp, 15 predicted proteins | sample Cyp1metagenome_FD_92528 | JGI IMG/M metagenome (GOLD analysis project Ga0126342, IMG submission 92528) | Coral microbial communities from Lord Howe Island, Old Settlement Bay, Australia - Cyphastrea 1 metagenome | ecosystem: Host-associated > Invertebrates > Cnidaria > Coral ...
ATATTATATTACATTATATTATATTACATTATATTATATATTATATTATATATTATATTATATGTTATATTATATATTATATTATATATTATATTATATATTATATTATATTATATATTATATTATAATATATATATATATATATATAATATATATATATATCAAGTATTATCAAGTATATTATTCCTCATATTTGTCCAATCTTCCCTGAATCTTCTCCGCTGTCCAGTTGCAACCGGAGGGCGGCATCGGAATCGTCGGCTCCAGGAATTCCACGCGATCCATGCGCGCTCGCAATGCATCCAGGGGTCCAGGGCTCCAGCCCCCCACGACCTCAAGACGCTCAAGACGGCTCGGGAAATGGGGCTGATTTCTACAAGCCACGGGCTCGGCAAAATCGGCAAAATCTGAGAATATTATGAATGATGGAGATGATAGCAGATAATGGAAGAAAATGGGGGAGAATAGGAGATAAGAGGAGAATAGGAGATAAGAGGAGAATAGGAGAGAATAGGAGACAATAGGGATCATAGGAGACAGGAGGAGAAAATGGGAGATAATAGGAGTGGGATGGTTTGTGGCGGTTTGTGAGTGTGGCTTTGCCACACCATTTGTCAACAACCTGAAGGCGGTATCACTCATAGTACATGAGGCAACCCAAAGAAATTGCTGAGACGCAAGGATTGCTGGGCGGAACCCCATCGGAAATGGGGGAACATCATCAGCGAATGCCCAACAGTTGGGGCATCCTGAGTTGAGCACCAGCACACGCCGTGCCCGCTCCCGCTCATACTGCGCCATCACCATCACAGGGGCAACATCTTAAGGGCAGCTGTTGCATTCAAGCCTATTGGACAGCTGGCAATGTCTAGATGCGCGATGCTTTCATTGACAAATTGAGAACGCGATAGTTGAACCATGGATCCGCATCTGTTGTTTTTCTGATGGCCTGCACCATGTTTCCTCCTATTGGCTCAAGGTATTCTTGGCCATCAATTAGTCACATGTCTGACTCAAGCCAAAGACTGTTTCAAAGCTGTGCCGGCTTACTCTAGACTCTAGATAGTGCATCGTCTGACATTGGATCCGTTTGACACCAAAGGTTGAGACCCACATCATTTCCCACAAATGTTCAGCAATTCAGAGATCAGAACTCTAGGCATCTGCAGTATCAGTATCCCACGGCATCCCCTGCCCAACATGGCCAAGATTTTAATGAGTCCGAACCCCATCAGCTCCCATTCCCTCCTGAGCTTACCACTGCACCAAGTAATCCTAGGTTTTTCATCAAAGGGAACAACAACCGAGCCGCAAACCTTTAGCCACGTTCGAAGATGCAGCTGGTGTTGATTCGTTCTTCTCCAAGTCAAGCTGCAAAGCTCAGAAGTAGCAAAAACAGCTGGATGGCCGTCATCACAAGCAGCGCCACGATTGGGGCTCCTGGTGCTGGATGGCACTGGCTTGCTTTCCACCAAGCTGCACTCTACATCTGATGCCAGCACAGATAGATATGTCTGTAATCGGAAAGAAAGCCAACTATAGCACCCATGATGTCCGCAAGTGTATCCATCCCCAGGAACAGGCGCACACATTACATATGTATATATATATATGTGAAAAGAGACTGTACCTATTCTTTTTCTGATATGAAACAGATTCTCAAGTATTCCCACACCCCACATCTCAATATTCCCCCCCAGTCCTGTGGACAGCTCTTTCCTAAAGAAGCTCGGAAGCAGTTGTGGAGCATCAGGAGAACTCCCTCCTCTGCGATGTTCCAATAAGCCAGAGGTTGTGTGCTCATGTTTCCATGTGTTTCAATAACCAAATAGATATGTCACATATGTCCACTCTGCTGTCAATGGTGCCATCCCAAGCCCCGCACCGAATGCTTGCACTAGGCGGCTCACCACTGCCTGGACGCTATCGTGAGATGCCCCAAACTCAATGGCTTGGAGCCACACTTTGTGAATTTCCAACTTCCGCAACTTTGGGACAAACCTTGTCCACAAGACAAATGGATAGAAATGGATAGAAATGGATAGAAATGGGTAGAAATGCTGTATCCCCCAAATTCCACGTAAATCCCATGGAAATCCACCATTTCTGGACGAAGCCGCGTGAATTTCTGAGGCGCCCTGCCAGTTCAGAGGTGTAGAGCAAGGAATTGGACAAGGCTGCGGAGACGCAAACCCAAATCCCCAGCCTGGATTGGAACGAAAGCTGCACGCCTTGTCTTCCCAACTCAAATCCAACCGGAAAATCCATGCAGATTGGAAAAAACTTGGAAGCCCCAACATCCACCATTAAAATCCATTAAAGATTAAGATGATGCTTTTCTTCTAAGTTTTCTGTTCATCAAAATGGTGCTCCATTTCACCCCGCATGGGGTTGCCGAGACTCGGCGCCCAAAGGCGTCGGTACGCGAGGCTGAGATAGCCATCCTGCCAGGCACCATCGTGGCCAAGCGCTTGGAAGGTGCAAAGGACATAGACCACCTGAAATTGCCAAAAGTATCCAAAAGCATCAATTGTGATGATTATAATATACTATAATGATTATGATGATTGTAATGATTATAGTGAATATTAAAAAGAAATGTTGATTCTAATGATTATATAATTACATGTTGACTGGCCACATTGATTTTATGGTGATTGCCAATCACTATAAGTCATTATAATGTCATCAGTTTTTACTGATTATCATGTCCGTAACACTAGTATCATGACATTCTAATAATTGCAATGACATATGATAATGATTGTAATGACATTATAGCAATTACAAATCACTGCGATAATTATATTGCATATTACCCTGTTGACCATTTTCCCAGCCAAATCAATCGATGGTTTCACAGCCCTGGGATTTGGTTTCCCTCATTCCAAGGAATTAATTATCGTCCCAAAATAGTGCACAATAATTGATCATGTTGAAATCTTCATTTATATAAGTTATCTGAAAGAGAATAGCATGGATTCTTTCAATCCAAAGAACGAATATTGAATAGAATAAATAGAATGTGGGAAGAAACTGGCACCCCAAAATCCAATGGTTTTAAGTTTAAAGTCATGGTGTCCCTGTTGTTTGACTGCCAGTGTGTCATATGGGTGGTAAATCCCCCGTTTCTGGGCTGAAAAATTGTGAAAATCACTCATAAAAATCGCTGCTTAAAATCCCATATCCTCAAAAAATGGTATCCAATGTTGCTATCCCCGTTATATTCCACACAAAGATCGTCAGAATCGTGTTCATCCAGTATATCCCCATGATATCACCATGATCGCCTCACAAAATGGCCAATGTTTTTTTTTTGTTAGCCCGTTAGCCCATGTTTTTTTTCCAATTTTCCAATAAAAGTCCCTAAAAATCCCTAAGTTCACCATCCACGGCACAAACGCCGCGAGCGCCGCCCACAGCAGGCCATGGACCAAGTCTTTGGGCCCTGCCACGTCCTGGAAAATCCCCATGTGATGGTCCCGTGGTCGCATTGGAAACCCCGATAGCCACGAAACCAAGCTTAACCACGAAAAACCTGTAGCATCCTGTAGCCACGTAATGTTGTGAAATGTTGTTGTTTCTTCTTCTTTAGTGTTCCTTTTTTTGTTTCTCCCTTTTCTATTTGTTTGTCCTTCTTTACTGTTCTTTCTTTTTTTCTCTTTTTTTTGTTTTATATCCTTCTTTACTGTTCATTGTTGCTTTCCTTTTTTATTATGTTTCCAATCCATTATATAAATTATATACAGTCTATACTCCACAGATGATGTTCACATTACTAAGATGTCCATTTGGTTCGATTGATGAAACCGAACGATAATTCAAAATTATGTATTGTAGATCTTTGTTGTCATAACATGTTAAGCAAATGCCACAATATGACCATTTGCCATAATTAATGGTACACAATTCATATAAATCACATCCTTCGAGACCTATCAGAGATGGAAAACTCAGCACCCACGTAAATCCACCTGAAGGCGCCCCAATCCATGTCTTGGATCCCCCTATTCTTGCACCGCACTCCTCCGCAAGGTTACCAAAAGAGTCCCAGCCGGTGTTCAGCCAGATCAAAGATGATAGGAAGAGGTTCAGGTCCTGCCATGGACCATAGAGAGAGATCCAAGTGGCAAAATGACAAGAAAGCTACCCACATTTTTTTGTTAAGTGTTGCATCAACAATACAGCGTATGGATGCATTTCGATATATTCATTCAACTTTCACTCATGCCCAACCGCCCAAATCGGTGCGTTTCGAAGTGAGGCTTGACGTTGAACCACACTTCGATTAGGTAGCCAAGTTTGCCAGCTCCTCTGATCCTCAAATTGCGGACTTCCAACCTTTGACTTACAACCCCATCCCCGCCTTCGTAGTTTTCATTTGACTGTCAAAGGTATGATCCCAAGCCAGTCCAAAGTGCGGTGCTGACCATGGCAAAGCCACCAGGAACGGCAACCTCTGGGCCCCGAAGGTAGATTCACGGCATGTGAATCTAAATCAGTTACTTTATATATAGGGTCTTTGCTATACCCATTTTGACCAAAATGTGGGACATGTTCACCCTTTCGGCCTGAGATGTTCCCACCCTACATTCCACCAGGCCCAGAAACATAACCAGCATCAACACAACCATGAAGACTTCAGCTGCCATGTCCAAGGCCATCAAGTTCACAGCTAGGCCCAGGGCAATGGCAAGCAAAGGGGCCAGCCTGGGCAGCCAAGCTGCCACCTTGCCGGTCAATGACTCTGGTGAAGCCATCTGGGCTCCCAGAAAGAATCTGGCAAGCAGATACTGGGTGGAAAGCTCGTATGTATTGTATATCCTTACATATGGACAATGGACATAGATACATGTTTTATTATGTTTCTAGAATCTAAAATCACCAACCCAACCAACCCAATGAGCATGGTACCAAGCCAAATACCTAGCCAAATACCTTGGCAACCGTGGTGATTAAACTGAGCAATCCAACCATGCCTCGTAGCCCGCCGACTGGGCATAGCCAACAATCACCGTGGTGTAGGTAGCAAGGTCGACCACTTGGTACCTTAGCCACCAAAAAACGATTTTTTGATCAAAAGCACCTCACCAACCAACTAGCAACTACCAACATTGCCGGCTGCCCCCGCCAAAAAAGTTCTCGGTCTTCAATAAGATCCTCTGAAGATTTCCCAATCAGATTCTGCTGCTCTCCCCATTTTGAAGCCAAGTTGCAACAGCATATTTAGCCCGATGCACTCCCCCACTTTGGCCCCAAAGGCACGGGAGATCCAAGTGACCACCCCGCTGTTGCTCAGCGGCGGCATCATGGACAGTTCACAGGTCATGAAGATTTGTGGCAGCACATAGCCTTCCCCGCTCACATCGACGCTACAAGAAGTGCCATCATAGGACTCGTGGTGGGATTTTTGAGGGTTGATAAGCGTGACTTCAACAAGACTGGTTTCAATCCATGGTGATCCTGATCTCCCACCTTCAAATCTCTTGTTGTCCACGACTCCAAGAATTTATGCTTAGGGCGCGTTTGGTGCTGTCCACGAAGGGGGCTAAAGATTATGCTAATATCAACTCCGACTGGCCTATCATAGTAGCTGTCAAGCCCACAAAGAATGCGGTGGGGCCGAAGCAGCGAACGGCTGCCTCGTCGCAGTGCTTGCTCAACTCATGTGTTTCGTTTTTTTTGCCAAGTGGATCAAGTGGATTGATCTCCCAATGTCTAGTTTACCGATGTTTACTGTAGGAAACTCCCCATGAAATCAGTAATTGCTAGAACCCCAAACCCTCCAACCATCTCCAACCATCAACTCCACGGTTCTTCACCGTTCTCCCCTCGTGCCGACACCTCGACACCAAAGGGCCCTGCACAGGTCATCGCAAAGGCAGCAGCCGCCACATGCCTGGTGCGCAGATGGCACCTCGACACGCGCCCAGGGCGCCCAGGCTCCAGATCCGACATGCCCCGGCGCCGAGGTGTATCTACATGGAACGCTATATCAGGCTATATCCTTAACAAAACAAATGCTTTTAAAATATGTTAAATGTAGAAGTAGAAATAGTACTGTAGAAATTATACAATATCTACCGTGTATTACTGTATTACAGAGAATTCAAGACGTGTAAAATGAACGTGTGCATACTTACTTGGATGTTTTTTGGGAACGGGGTTGTGGAAGCAGTCAGCCATGAACATCTTTAGGTGCTGCACGGAATTCGCATTCCCACTACTCTTGCGAACCTGAAAGCTTCATGCGTCTACTTTGCGGGAGATCTTCGTCAGCCGTCAAAATCAAAGATAGCTCTTGAAAATGGTCGGCACAAGCAAAACCGTAGTCTGAAGCAATAAAACCACTTCCGCTACGAAGCATGCCCACATCCCTTGTGCTCTTTTTCTGCTCGCTACTTAGTTATTTGAAAAGGCCATTCTGGAGACCGCCCTTTGCGATCCTTTTCTACATCATGGTTCCATGCCGGGACACAACGGACTTCAACCCATCATTGAATCTTCCTTAACTTCCATCGGATTGTCCCTGCATGTGAATCCATGCCGCAAAAATCCTACAGAGAATGCACAGGAATACCCAGGAATCCTCCTACAACATGAGCACTTTGGCCGACAGGACCGGCCGCAGTGCCTATGAAAATCTTTCCGGACTGCCACTGTTTTTGGTGGCACGGGATTGACAAAACTTTTTGCACTCTCGAATCAAAAAGAATGACAAAAAACACAAGTTTCTTCTGAGTCCATCAACAGACAACAGAAAAAATCCACGCTGTAACTATCAAAACTCGACCTCGCAGCTCCTTTGGCCACAGTCTTTTCCATGTCTTTTCCATGTCTTGAATGACTTGGACGCACTTTTCAGCGCCACTGTTACCTACGCTTTGGCCCCGCGGCCGCCTTCGGAATATTCCGTTTCTTCTTTTTTCCTGAGGGCAGAGATAAAAACAGACACACTCAGGAAATGCCTATAATGAACCATACCTAATTACCGAATTCAACCTTTTGGAGTCTTGGTTATGGGTCACTTATCGCTTGACCCTGGTATCCTTCTGTTGCAAAATACCTGATGCTACAGGGGCTTATCCACCCATGGTCGAAGTACTGACTCGGATGTGAAGAGCCAAAGAAAAAAGACATCCGATTAGTCATAAATAAACAAAATACTGTTCCATTTACTGTTCCATTTACTGTTCCATTTAGTAATTTAGTCCATCCACATTGGGTGCCCCTTTCGGCAAATTGCGATGTGCAGGACTGGATATAGACTCAGACTTCATATTTTGGCCAAGCATCTCAATACATAGGTCTCAAAGTAGGGATACCTCAGATCCATCCGCCTTGAAGGCGACGACTGGTCCAGTTTCACAAAAGCTGAGGTCTTCCCGTTTTCACATGTTTTCACCACTCATGTGGTAGACCAAATGCCATAAACCATCCCCAAAATCACCCGATTTCAACCATCCCCAACCCCAAATGGTAAATTTATTGTTGGGTTGCCAACCTTAAAACCGTTTGCAAATGTCATTGCCATGTTGCATGTAGTCCGCGACAATGTAACACAAGAGCAGGAGGATCCTTGGCTACCATCACTGAGAATTCCTTGCAAAAATGGATATATTTCCACCTATGCATGGGGGGATGACCATCCTGGAAAATGAACTAACTATGTTTTGACCACGGCCCGGGAGTGCCCACGTGAGCTCTTAAAAAAGAATCTGCCTCAAGCATCCTCAAGATGCAGCTTCTGGTAATCGATTGCCAACCAAGACTCACTCCCACAAAGGCCTGAGATTTGTTTTGGACTGGAAGGGACGCTCACTTGCACCACTCTCAAAGACTCCCTTAGATAATTTAATTGTTGACAAGTTCTTGTTAGACGACCTTTTGAGTTTGGAGTGTGGAATGGAAACTCAGTAGTACGGTAGCATCTTGGATGGCATATCCCTTTTTTTGATTTCTTCAATCAATGTCTATTGTGCGTTGGAAGCCGCTTCTTCACCAAGAAAACCACATGGAACTGCTGTCAGGAGTATGTGCGAGAAAAATGCTATCCGAATCGAAACATCTCGGAACCAGATTAAGCGTCTCAAAGTGCCAAAATGGCTCAAACATGGGGCCCAAAATGAACCCACCAAAATAGATCAAAATGGATCCTTTTTTTGGACCATCAATGAGGAGTCCAATGGACCCAAACAAATCCACCATTGGATGATCTCTTTCGTCAGAAACCATCTGGGCATCCGCGCCATCTCAGACCAGCTCACCTCAATGTCGCAAGTGAACGAACCCCAGCCTGGACATTCTGTATTTGCACAATTGCCCGGTCTGACATGCGAACCCCTTGTGCAAAAGAATCGTCAGCCCCAGGAGCAGCGAGTCAAAACAGAGAACAAAGTTGTGCTGCAGATCCAAAATGTGACTTGTACCATGGTTAACCGCTCCCAATGATCGCAGCTTTGCATCTAGAATAACCCCTTGCCACTCCAAGTCACTGGAGCACTTTGCTCCACCTCCACTGTGGCCTCTGGGTCCAGTTGCTGCATGTGCACCTGGCAGAAAAACCAGGGAAATCGAGTGAACACGCCATTCTTAGAATGAAAAACCATGGGAATATCATGGGGAAATCAATTTGGCAACAGAAAATTGCACGAAAATTATCAAACATCTGATGGATCTGATGGGGAAGTCATCTACAAAATGGATCACCATGGATCAAACTGGAGGAATTCCAAAAGAAAAATTACCAGACTCTACGCTGGAAGTATGCGTGCTTTGACTAAGTGGCTAGGGCTCAAAAATAGTCACTTGTGTATTATGAATTACGGATTGAGTTTACGGGTCAATGACTTTAAATATTGAAGCCGAGCAACATGTTTGTAGTTTTTGAGATTTTCCACATCTTCCAACCACCGTTCTCCCTGCGAAGGTTTCTGAAGTCTCCACCTTCACCAGCTCATCCAAGAAGGCATCCAGCTTCGACATGGCACCGACGCAAAACTGCGCGCAGCACGGCGCGGTGCCCCAGGGGTTGGCTCACGCCTTTTGGACGGACGTCTTGGGTTGCAACCACAAATGGACCATGATAACCACGGAAATCAATGTCAGAGGCACCGCAAATGTTCTCTAGAGATCCTATAGTCATAGTTTATTGGTATTGACGGGTATTGATGATATATGATGATATGGTTTGCACTCAAACTCCTCCTGTGCCTCAGGTGACCTGGGTCCAACTGGTGGCATCCGGTGGCCATGTGTTGCTTGATAGCTTTGTCATTGGGGTTCTCAGGAGGCATTCATGCTTGGATTTTGATATCTCCATGTCTTGTGCTCAACAGCTGCATTTCAAGCACAGGGTGTATGTGTATCGGCAAGCGTACTCAATATCCTGTTAATTCCATGGTTGATGGGGCCCAAAATAAAGGTCACCAAATGTACAAAGATTAAATTTTGACACTAAAAAAACAGAGAACCAACCAGAAAAAAACACGCACAAAAGTCCTGGATGATGTTGAATCTCCATGAATCTCCCTGTTTGACCCCCCATCCACTGGATATCCACCATCAAAGTCCCATTTTTGCCGAGGTCAAGCTGCAGCTGCAGACATCCGGGGGACCAAAGGCCAGCGGCTCCACATGGACACAAAAAACTTCACAAATCACTCGGCTATCCTTGAGATATGGAGGTTTCCTACAATGGGGGATCCCCAAAATGGATGGTTTATAGTGGAAAATCCTATTTAAATGGATGATTTGGAGGTATCCCCTTTTTAGGAAACCACCAGATACCTGGTGCAAAAGAAAGTACTCGAACGACACCAGAAGGGTTGATCATCAGTAGTGCGTCAAAAACAGTGTGGTCCATTGCTCCCCGTCGAACTAAAAAACTTGGCCTTGAGCAATTGCGCGCTGGCTGCTAACTCAGTCTCCATTGCCGACACTGATTGTGTCAGCGACTCTGCAGATTGGTATTTTGGACACTCAGTTCATGGCTGCGAAGTCATGAAACGTGCTGTCACCGTGCTGTTGCTCTTTTTGGACCTGTTTGGCAACTCTTACTGGGCATTACTGGGCCAACTAGGACCTGCAGAGGCGATTGGTCTTGGATTTTGTGGCCAAGGTGTCCACCAAGGTCATTTTCCTGCCTAGGACACCCGGAGATTGAAGTGCAGCCAGTCACGAATTCCGATGCCTAGATTCCCAGCCATTCTGACCCAAAGTCTGAAGCAAACTCTAGCGCCAAATGCTTGAGGAAGTTTCTTTAAGTTCAATCGTTTCACTAATACTTGTAGCACCAAACATTTGAAGGAAACTTCTTCAACCGCAACCAATTTGGGAAGCAAAAACAGTTACGAGTCGAATTCCACCATCTGTATGGTATGACAAACTTTAGATCCCCTCAACATCCAAAGTTGCTGTGTGTCGTCAAGTCGAAGCTATCTGACCCTGCTTGGATGACCATGCCTAGAATCTATAAGCCAGCTATGTTTGGATTGCCTGATTTGGGGATTCATTTGGGGGATTCCAAACTACTTAAGGTCACATTGAGTACCTGGCTAAGTACCCATCAACTTGGAACAGCCCCGGCGGGACCCACAGCAAAACGCTGTTCGCCCCGAGACAACGGAAGGAATCTCGGAATCACAAGGTGCAAAGATTGATTTATTCCTGATCCCCCAACCATCCAGACGTCTCTCCACGGAGAGGCAGAATATTTTGCCGAAATGATGTCTGCGGTCAAAAATGCGGATGCTTGGAGGGGTCTTGCTAAACTAGGCTCACAGGATTACAGCAACGCATGCCTTGAGCGAGGCCGCATCATTGCATGGCCCTTGAGATATGCCTGGTATAGAGCCACTATATTGTATGACGAAACCATTCGTCCGCTGTCAATCGGTTTGAAGCATGGCTGTGCTATACGTCACTACTGCCGAGATGAATTCGCTGGTGGGAGCTTGGGATACTGTGAGCACCAGAAATCTGATAGTCAAAGCCCAAAGCCCCAACAAAGATGCACTCAAAACGATCTATAGGACTTTGGCATCCGTTTCTGTGCTGGTGAACCACCAGAATGACACACACCAATACAGATACCTATGTGTCGGCATGAGGAATGCTAGAGCAGAGCATTAGAATCAGGTTGGTTTCGGTTGCAGATGGTTGATTCATCCCAGCATGTTGATCCATGTTCGATGGGACTGTCAACATTATTGTAGGTATGTATTTAAATATGATGTTATGTATACATATATATATATATACATATCAATTTGAGTTTGCACGGCGGTTTGGGTTGGTGGTTTGGAAGTCTGGGAATTCATGATTTTATGAACCTACAATTTTCAAATTTTATCAAACCTGATTTTTTTTTTTATGAATCATTTTAAATACTAAAAAAATGCCAACCCAACTTAAGTCTATGGTTTGAATCTCAAGGAAATATATATATATATATTTTTTAGTATGTTGGGTTTTTCACTTTATTACTTAATCTTAAATAAGTAATAAATTAATTGATGAATTATTTAATTAATTCATTAATTAGTTAATTATTATTTTAAATTCTATTTTAAAAAAAAAAAAAAAAACTTGTTGATCGTCATTACTATTTTTGTCGGCCGCACTTCAAATGTCAAGAATGTTTGAAAGTGGCTTTCGTCTGGCGTTCATTGAATTGAAGTTGAACTACTTGCCAAAAAAACACATACCCAAAATTGACACACATTGACAAAAGCCACAAAATCAGCCGCACCATGAACCTGTCTGTCTGGCCTACAGTGGCTCCTTTCATGACTTTGGTCAAACAGTTGCCATTAGGATCAACGAAGTTGGGTAGTTTGGACATTTGAATTTTCAGAAACAGTTTCCCATGAATTTTCCAACCCCTTAGATTTTAAACTAATCCGTCATTAGTAAGAAATTAAACTAATTAGCTCAAATTAAATAAAATAATTACACATTTTTTTCATTTCAAATTCATTTTTAAAATGTTAATTAAATAAATTTAAACACTATAATTTTGACTTAAATTATCTTTTAATGATCTTACTGAACCCTCTGATTTCCCAGACTTCCAAACCACCAACCCAAACCACGACATAAGCGTAACCTGAAAAAATATATATATATAATTTTAATATATATATATATATTATATATATATACATTAAAATAAGTTTATACTACAGTTTATACTACATTTTAAAAAAATGTACACACACAGACACACACATTCCGTGGTAAACGCTGCCGGGAGGCGGGCACCCGTGGCACCCGTCCGTCGGCAGCTTCGGATCATCGAAGTGCACGGAAATGACCCTGGGGTGAACGGAGCCCTTGGATACCCCCAAAAAAAGGTAGCCTCATGAATTGGGATATTTGAGATATTATGTTTATAATGTTTATAATGTTTATAATGTTTGTAATGTTTATACATGTTTATAATGTTTATAATGTTTATACATGTTTATTCATGTTTATGCATGTTTGCATCATATCTTTGTATCTCTGCTTGCTGATTGCACGACCCATCCGACCCATCCCAAGAGATTAAACACGAACCATGCTAGATACTGCCAGTGAGATAGCGCAAATTCATCCCACCCATGGCTAAGGAAACCTCTTGGAGTCAGGAGAGGCAGACTGATATCCCTGGCAGTGCGGGCAAGTGCGGGGAAAACAATGATATTCCGGTCCCAATTTGGAATACGCTCCACATCACCAAAGTATCACTTCACAGAAAAATTGAGCGAATCCTCTGACAACAGTGGCAAAAAGTTTGAACGTTGCTTCCTCATTTCTACACTGACACGACAATATAAACATGGGTTTTATATGATGGTCCCATAAACCTAGGAACCATCCAACCGTGGCTATTTTTGGCACTTATACTGTTCAACCATCATATGGCCTTTCCAGCCAAAAAAAAACTGCCTTGTCAAAGGCCCTCAGCAGCTCTGCATGCAAATTGACCTGGTAGCTGGCCGTCATCGCTCGAACCTCAAAAGCTGCAGCTGGCCACCTCTGCAGCTGGCAAGACACTACTGGGCTTCCCAACACACTGATGAAAATGATCCACGTCCGTGCCCATGGTGGGCACACCCATGCCGCCAACCTTGACATCACGAAAATCTGGTCTGGGTTTGGGAGTCAAAGGATGATTCCACGCATAGTCATTAAACTGAAAATCGTTTCCATTGAACCCACAGAAGCAAAAGAAACTCAAATCAACTCATCTTGACCCCTTGATTCTTGAGATCACTGGGCAGCCACACATCAATAAAGGTCACGACTTTGGTCTTCTCCTCATAGTAAATGTTGGACGGCTGGAAGTCCCCATGTTGTTCATTGCCATAGCCTTGAAGCAAGAATTGTGGCAGCAGTGGAACCCCAACTGGTGTTATATCCTCCTCATGAGCTGTGGATCTGAAACAGGAAAAGGGATCATCCTCTTGTGCCGTGCTCGAACACGCCTCCTAAATCTTCATCCCCAGCCACTGGCGAATCACTCATCTTTTTCCATCAAGAGACGGTAATGAAACTGGGCCAGGCAATGACCAACCTCTTCCAAAGCACAATTCAGCTGCTGCATCTGATTCGCCTCAGGGTCAGTCTGGGAGCATGGAGAAACCATTGGGAACCCAGTACCATTGGTTCCCCAAATTTGGGGACACGCGGACACACGTGCCAGCCAAATCTTCAGTGCCAAAGCCAAGATGGCAACAGTCTCTCCTCGACACTCCCGAAGAGGTTCAAACTCCAAGTCACGTAGAACTTTGCAGCTACGAACTCGCAGAGCCGCTCTCCAGGGCACTTTTTCATGGCGATGATGTCGCTGATCTTGCCTTCTGGGCCTAGCCAAGTCACCAAAGAGCCCAGAAAGCCAGTTTAGTGAGATCCCTGGGAGAGGCACCCCAGTCCATGCCAGTCCCCCGCCTGTGCAGCTGAAGATCTTCCTGAGGCGATTTGCTCTGCAAAATGCTTGAAAGTTAAGGCAAGTTAAGGCCTGCGATATAATAACCATGTATAATTGCTGTATAACAGTGCCAGTAGTACCCGCACGAGGCGGGGCGGAAGTTGCCTTAAAGATATATATGAGACCTTTCTCATCTATAGAACTTGCATGCGCCGTGCGCCAGCCAAGCCCGTGCGTGCGTGCACTCTGCGAA
>Ga0126342_10014018_pt1 | contig 14168 bp, 14 predicted proteins | sample Cyp1metagenome_FD_92528 | JGI IMG/M metagenome (GOLD analysis project Ga0126342, IMG submission 92528) | Coral microbial communities from Lord Howe Island, Old Settlement Bay, Australia - Cyphastrea 1 metagenome | ecosystem: Host-associated > Invertebrates > Cnidaria > Coral ...
AGGTCTTTGCAGCATTTCTGACTACCAGCCTCGCATTTACTAGATACATGCTACCTTTTAGGCGGCCTACGTAGCACACATACTCCTTCAAAGTACCTACGTGCTACCTATAGTCATATATACCTAGACCTTCAAAAGGACACTTTTTTTTGCTCGAGGGAAATAATGCTCGTTTAAACAAATAATGCTCGTTTTAAGGGGGTCCAAAAAAAGTGCTCGTTTGAAGGTCCAAACACCATCACAAAACTCACATGGGGTGATTCTAATATATTCTAATCATGGGTGATCCCAAAATCATGGGTTTCAAATCTGAAAAGGTCTAATCTGGGATGATCTGGGGGTACACACATGTTAGAACAGCTCATACACCTCCACATGGCCAATCAGGAAACCCTCGCCAAGCACACATGCCTGATCAGGGAGCGCACACACTGACACTATTTCCTGCTCCTCCACTTGATTCCCCATCGGCGGGGAGTCTCAGTCAGCTAGCGGTGGTTCCGGGGGCAGTTGTTTGCCCATTCTCTTCTGTACATCATCAAAGTTCGTCTTAAAGTTCCAAATGCTAATTGAATAGCGTGGCACTTGCGTGCAGTCCTACAAACTCTCCCTATATAGCCCTCATCCGCCCAGGTCGCAAGACCTTAGTTGATTTTTTGTTTATGCCTATACCCCATTGGGATGTTGAAGGCTCAACAACAAAAGAAAATAAGTCCTCGACTCTGGGGGTTGAGGATCCATTGGGCGTTTTCTTTGGCCAGGGCATACTCCAAGTCGCGACTTAGCTCCCATCAAGATGAGATATCTAGGAATGGGGATTTGTACAGTGTTTGGTGAGTAAGGTTTACTGCCGCCATGGGTCACTACATGGGACATCATGTGCAGCTTTGGACGTACATACCACAAGCGCCACCCCAAAGAGGAGCTCAGCCGGGCACAGCCTCCATAAGCTTCCTTAAGTGCATGGGGGCCAAACCTATTAATTTGTTACATTTCTAAGCTCATATATAATACAGTTTTTGCAAGTTAGGCTCCAACATATTCCATCCATGTTCAACAGCTCGTATGGCTTCAGAACGGCTCAGCCATAGTTTGCCACAATAGATTGTCCGGAAAAAGCCATTGGTAGCATCGAGACCCCAGCGCATCACACGAAATAGTTCTTTGTAGTTGTCCTTAAACCACATCAAAAATCATAACGCTGGAACCCCACTAAATCCATAGTAGTGAAAAGTGAAAGTTGTTTGGTGATGATTCCAATTATAACGGGACCTTATTAATCTATTTTATAAGATCGGGACCCCATTAAAGTCATAATAGTGGAACGAACTTTTTGGTGACCCATGATTGTTGGATCTATTCAGTCCGTTGAATGGAACCCTATTCAATCGGAATCCATCTTTGGTGATCCATGATAGTGGGACCTTATTTAATATAATAGTGGAACCACACTTAGGGGATATTTTTTTTGGCGACGCTATTAAGCCCATAATGGTGGAACCCCACAATGGTGGATACACAAACTAGTGGAACACGATCTATAGTCAACGCAAAAAAAAATACCAATGTTTTTTGGTGGGACTTGTGATATGGGGAGTTCCATGGGCAGTTCACGACAGAAAAATACATATCTCAAACCAGGATACTGGAACCCCATCATCCGCTAGTGATCCCAGAAAGTGACCCATCCAAGCTCCCAGTAGAGCCGTGTCGAAGCCCTTGCCGAGTCCTCTGGGATACTCCTGCAACCTGGGACGAGCTGCGGCCATTCACCGGGGGCATGTCTGGTCCTAAAGTTTGAACATTCTGTGGCACCAGGGGCAAGCATTGATCAAGTAACGATGTGATCTTCAGGGTTTGGTAGTCAAAGGAGGTAATCGAAGTGGTCTTTTTGTTCACGATACACCAGTTGTTGAATGACTGGAAGGCGTTGTCTAGTTGATCTTCAATTTTACGACCACCAAATAGCAGGCATCGACAGGATAAGAACACGATAATGGATGCCAAGTCATCCTTTCCATATCCGCAGATTGCATAGGTGTGCGCAATGTCAATCTTGATCATGTAGGGATCATCCCCTCCTGGAACAATGTTGCGGATGGCAGCTTTATCACCTGTTTTAAACGGGGAATCCACTTCACCATCTTTGGGCCAGGATCGGATTGACGCAGAAGCACTAAAGTTGTACCAGTCCTTAACTGCTCCATTCCCTCAAAAGATAATATATAATATTTTTGGGGGGCAATGTCCACCAACAAAAAAAATAATCTAAGATTGATGCAAAGCTCACCCGCAGGACATCTGTGACAGATGCGATGGGATTTATACCCAGTCTCCAACCGATAGCAACTTCTCAACCAGGGCCAGTCCCCCTTGCACCCCAGGTACTGGATGTAGAAGGTTAGGCACTGTCCATTCAGATTCACCTGGCACAAGGGCAGCAGAAGATGAATAAAGTAATATTAGGTTTTTTAAACGGATAACTTATATGCAAACTAGGCACCTGGAAACCTTCGGTGTAAAGTTTGTTGATATTTTCAACCATGCTCTCCATCAGACATTGCAACGAAGCACCATCAGGGGCGTACATCTCCGCAGGGAGAACAGTGTACAACAACCGTGTAGTGTAAGTGTGCCTTGTCTGGATTCCAATCAATCAAGCAAAATATACATGCGCGTGCATATGTAAATTGTAAATCTTCTTTGGGGTACCCCAGAAGAAAAACACAACAACTATAATAAATATACTAAATCCAAAGTACTTTTTTGAGTTCACATTGTCGGCGCCGGTCCAACCAATGATTGGCTGAAAAGAAACCACTAGAAGGGGCCTTTTTGCTTGTCCCCGCCCTTCGTCCCCATGGACGAGAATAGGAATCGTCCTTGAAGGGATTGCTGGTTTGTTCCCTTCCACACTTGAGTGCTTCTCCCAGAAGTCAGAAAGCAGACTCTCTACTTCAACCAAGTTGTTGAGTTTTAATCCACCCAGGAAGTAGAATCCAGCGTATGGACTTTTGAACCCGGTTTCCAACCAATCTGCCAAGTGTAATACCGGCCAAGGCCTTTGTTGCACACGCCGTCGCCGGGACACCCGAATTGGTGTCAGCACTGATGTGATCCGGACACCCAGGGTCTTGTTCTTACGGTGAATGAGCCCATTAAGATTCCGACTGGCATTGGACAAATTCTTTTCCGATCGAGCATAGGATGCCATATCAGAAATTTTCTCATCATAAGCTCCTCACCCGTTTGGCATGGCACTGTTTGACAAATGATTTCCAGTATCAACAATGTCAGTAGCAAACATTAAGAGGCCTATGAGCCGAGATTCCATGTTTACACAGCAGCTTCTCCGTCTTCCGGGCTTGTTGGAGGACATCTTTGGCAGTTGCCTTGGGTTGACGAAGAAGGGAATTAATAACACATTAGCCATATGCTGGTACTACTCAGGCCGTATTCATGGTTCATTCCCTTTAATTTTAAAGCAAGGTACGCCCTTCGCATAACTGTCTATCATGGCATCGCAAAGATCATCAGACTCGGTGTCGGAAGCTGGGAAGCCTAAGTAAGTCATTGGGGACATCCAAAATAGTGAGAATAGATTGTTCACCAGAACTTCTTTGCAGGCAAGTAGCCCCTAGTTACAGTTCCATCTCGGTGACCTGGCAAAAAAAAGAGATCCCCATTCTTATTGCTCAAGAAAAAAGCAATGCAAATGCATAGCGTTGAGACAGGCTTAACACTGCATTTTTTCCCTCCGGTTCTGTTCGTACTGTCATCCTCAAAGCACATCATGAGAGCCATGGGCAACGCACCCCTTCTAGGAAACAACAGCGGGAATGGCATTTGAACAAAGAATTCATCGCTATGTTTGATTTGCATTGCAGCCATATGGCTCGTGGAGATGTGAGGTAACCCCCCGAACATGTATGATACATATTTCAGATCCAATCCAAAAACGGATTAACTTTTGGGCTCACCGTTTGTAGGCTCAGCCGTCTTGGGATCTTTTTTCTTGCCATGAGCCTTCTTGACCTTTGGCACTTTGGGAGTTTTGGCTTTTCCCTTACTTGACTTAGGTGACTTAGAAGACTTTGAAGCCCCATCACCCTTGGCACTGCTGCTCCGGGGGCCCTTCGGCTTCTCCGAGGCTGCGCTGGGATCCACTACTGACCTTGCTGCGGAGAGAGGTAGCAGGTACCAGAGGGTGGTTGGTTTGAAGATAGTAAAACATGTTATATGATATATATATACAATATATGATATACATGCGTATAGCTAATGACATTTAATGGAATACAAGTGGCTTTGCACGCTGAAGCATTCCATTCAGCGCCACGTCGAGTTTGGTGCACTGAACATAGTGCTTGTTGAGCTCATCCCGCTTGTCCCTTAGCTAAGTGGCATATGTGGGGAGAAGCGCGTAAGGGGAAAAATACATTGTACTACAGCAGGAAACCACTAGTGCTTCAAGGGGCGGTGTGATAGATTCTGGGTTCACCGTGGCTTCGGAGAGGAGTGTGGCCAGCTGGTCATAAAGAACTCTAAGGCCATCCAAGATCTTCTGGATAGAATCACGAATCCTGAGCATATGTACTGTTGGACATGGTTTATATAACATTAGTTATGACTCATGACATTTGTTCTTCAAACACTGCAGGTGAAATTCATCCCAGTAGCGACTTAGCCTGAGTAGACGCAATGGATGTCAACCGGTCCTGCGGCCGTACAGTTTCAAATCAATTTGCACGGGTCTATTTTGTTTTTCCTACATTCCTGCATGCGTATTTCTCAGTCCAGTTCTGCTTGGGTCTTGTCCACTTTGGTTCCCAATGTGGCAACGTACTGGGGCAAGACTTGGACCGGAGATCCATTCGACACGGGAAACGCCATCCTAAGTTTATAGACAAGTCTTACCATGACACCTCAGAAATTGAAAATCCTGAAGCTTTAAATGTTGTAAGCCATGCACTTATACCAAGGAACTTGAAACTCATCACACTCTTCCCCTGAACAACTGCCGCTGCGGTGGTTCCCTGGCTTGGGGCTCCACCATCACCACCCGACGGTGCCGTGTCACCAATGCTCGGAAGGTCCGACTCCAGAAGTGAGCCTGCCTCGTCCTGGAGATTGGCAACTGGTAGGAGGCTGGCAAAGTTTGGGCTATGAAAAGGGTTTGTATGAAGAACTTTTGACTTATGACTCACTCCTCAACCTGGAAAGATCCGCTGCGATTCGTCTCTTCCAAGTTAACATCCTCCAACTCATATGTCTCCGTCAAGATTACGTTGATCTCCTCTTCTCCGTGCACTGGGTTGCACCTGATTCGTTTGTGAGTCCTCGCCCATTCCCACGCCTTGTCGCACATCTTCCTTAGAACATGGAGCGATGATTGAGGGATCCCACTAGTCAGCACACAATGGGGGGCAATCAAAAACTAAGGCACGTGGATAAAACTCTATGGTAGTCTTGAGATGCGGGTCTTGCTCCAGTGCGCGTTCTTCTCAAGGAACCCTTTGGAATACCAACCTCCCTGTTGGGCCTTCTTCTCCGTTTTGATATTCTTCTTGGCAATTTGAATCTCAAGGGTGCCAAAGTCACCGTGTTCCTTCAGCAGTCGCTGGAGCTCTTTACCTTAGCGCGTGCTGGGTCTAGGAAGGTTGCATTGTTTGGCCACAATAGAATGAAGATGAGTGAACTTACCTGATATCAACCAGGCAGTATAACAGCTAATTCATGAAAGGGACGACCATCTGCAGTCTTATACATGGCCAGAGCATCCTTCGAGCACTTGAGCTCACCCCGTTTCGGTTTGAAGTAGCGACGAAGCCTTAGATGGATATATTAAGGTTAGCTTATAGTTTTATCAGAAACAAACATGTTGAAAGATGTCGAAAATGCATGTTGACGAACAATTTTAAACCTAGCCACTTCCAGTACGTTGGGGACTTTGACCTCTTGGGAGTCCCTGGGGCCGTCTCTTCTGGTGTTGTTGGTGCAGGATCGTCACCCTTCTCTGACGGGGCCACAGGTGGGACGGGCTGCGGGGCTTCCAAAACCGGTGCAGTATCACCCACGGGGGAAAAATCCATGGACTGTTGACGGGATTGGGCGTCTTGAAAGACAGACTTTCCAGACTCTGATGATGTGGCCAATGTCTCTGGACAAGTATCGGCCACACCAGCATTGAACTTTCCATTGTCCTGGCCAACATGCGGAGCACCTGAGTTAGACAGTGATAGCATGGCAGAAGGTATATATTATAAAACAATCCAAATATATAATGAATGACCCTTATATCTCTTTGGGTTTCCATGGGTGTTTCTTTAGCTGCCAACAAAGTCACCTGGTTCTGTCGGGGCTGGACCGGTCAATGAAGGCTGATTGGACAGCTTACGCCGCAAGGCTTCAACTCGCTCCCTCTTCACCTGAAGCTCGGGGCGAAGTATCATGAAGTATCCAGGAATGCTAAGGGCTGGGGATGGGATGGGATTGGCTAGTACCAACAAGGTTAAAAGCGTTGGCATTAGTCATTATATTTGAACCTTTGGATCCTGAAACTTAAGTTACACAAGGGCACCATCAATATGACATAAAGGCTCGCAGACTAGATACGATTTCCGATAAATGCTACTTCCATCATATGGGGATCCCGAAGGTTTTTATCGATAGAATTTTAAGATAAGTTTTGGTTTCCATCTAGTTTGAGACATGATATATGAGAGAATGTATAGCTGAGTTGCACGGATCATTTCCTCGAGTTCTTCTTTGCCGCGCTTGCGCGATGGGTCACCCTTAGCAAACTTTACAGCCTCCATTCCTTCCAGCAAAGTGCTAGAAGAAGCAAGTCGGGACATGGGTACAATGGGAATGCGATGGTGTCAACTTTCAGCCAAAAGGTCTCAGCAATCATTGTTATTTCAGTGGATGGTTCCAAACTTCACCAATTTGGAAACACTTGACCAACCAAATCAGAGCTTCAGAGCCGATAGGTTGCCAATCAAAATCCAATTGAAAAAAGTGAAAAGACCACTTTTTGAAATTGCGCGAAGTTGCGCGCTTTTGCGCCGGGTTGCGCGTATTTGCGCGCGTTGTTGCGCCTGTTTTTTTTCACATTTTTTTCTTCGAATTTATTCCCAAGCAGCAAAAGCTCGAAGAATTGCAACTATTGCCTAATCGACCCCGAAGCTTTCAACATGCTGCAATAAAATTTGAATTGGGGGCACTTGATGCCAGTTCCCGACTCAGTCGACCATCTCAGTAGTCGAAGCCGATGCATGCGACTGATCATAGCCCAGCACCTTCCCGTTTATGTTATAAGCATCGATCTATTATGAAACTTGGAACATGATATCGAATATTCAGTCCTGCCTGTTGCTCATAGTCTTTGAAGAATGTTTCCATGGTTGTTTTCCAATCGTCTGGAATCCTAGAGGGTGTGCCACTGGACAAAAACATAGAAGTATGATCCGACCCATGTAAACCATCCAGCAGAACAGGACCCCATTCTCCTGCATCGGGAAGATTCCACCAGGTACCGAAGTGGTCCCAACAAATCTGCATCCTCCCAAATGTCTCCCATAGGCAAAGCTTGGAATTGCTCCAAGGAAGTTCCATGTAATTGAATTTGTGGTTTAAACCGGAGATCCCTCCGCCCAACATTGCAGTCAACATGGTTTTGGTAAACTTCGAGAAGGCTGCGACCAAACTCATGTGTATAAGTCCTGGGCCGGGGGCTTTCCTAAAGCTGACGGGTTGTAATGTCCAACATGTGGATTAGTAGAATGGTTACTCAGTGGGTATCAGTCCATATGTTTTTCGAAAAACATCTGTTGGTGTTTCAGGGGCACCCCAAGACACAAAAGCGCAGCCACTAGTTGAGTAAGTAAAAATAGAACAGAAGCTTTTCAGGCCTGGGCCGGGGGTCTTTCCTAAGCTGTACCGATATATCAAACAGATCTATATAGATCATCGACCATTAGAATACGATAATATACCCTAATGCATCAGCTATAAGGTGCTATAAGGAATGTTTTTAAGCCAAGATTCTGTGACGCGCTGAGCCCAGGAGTGCCAACGAAGCGACGGCGACCTTGTCCATCCGTGTATTGTCCTCGGAAACAGGCTGGGGTCGGGGCTGGACAACCTTCAGGTCAACTGACACCCAAAATTTGGTATTGACAGGTAAGTGTCCAAATCCAGCTTAGCTACTAGCTGTGGTGTTGGTAGTACGGCGTTCCCTTTCTTCCTTTCGCAATGGTCCACGATACAGTTGGATGATCTCTGACATGTTGCTATAGCATACTGTTGGCTTCGCTGAGCCATGGCCATGTTGCATCATGAAGAATTTGCAATCATAGACCTCAGAAAAGATCCACATGACTTTCTGTTAGCATGGCATATAAGCTGCCAATATTCCAGCAAGTTGGAATGTCACATGTAAAAGCTGAGCTGAGACACCCAGGCCACAGTATTGATGAGCCATTCAAATCTTCGGTGCCGATAAAGCAATGATTCCCGAGGTTGTTCCAGAGTCCATACCAAGTTTCGGGAAAGCATGGCGAGAATCACCAGAGTCAGCCTTACGTTATTTTTTTCAAGTTTTCAAGTAAAACACATGCAGCATTCACCATGCCAAACTTCTCATACTAGTGCGTGTTATGAATTAACCAAGAAACCTGGATATCATTTTGTTTGCTCCCCTCACCCACTCCAAGGAAAGATTTCCAGCAACATTGATAAAGTTGCGACAGGAAGTCCCACGGGCTGGCACGCCCCAACTGCTGCAATCCGGCGCGAGGTGTCCATAACCATCTTCTACCATTTGAAGCACTACCCATAGTACAAGCCTTGGCAGCGGGTGAGATGGTGGAAGGTTGAAAATGGAGAAGTCGTTGTCAATAAGACCTGCTAGTATATTATATACTATATGATGTCGTATTTGCATATCATATGATTGTCTATGTCGTATTCATATGATATGGTACCGTCATATTCCCAAACAGAGTTGTAATAATATACATGATATGGTGTGTAATATTCCCATGCAGAAATAGTTACGTACAATCAAACATGCACCAAAGAATCTGACAAAACACAGGAAACCGGCATCGGTGTTGAAGTCCATCGCTCTTGAAAAGTCTCGGTCATATGAAGCACATCGGTATCCTGCATCGTGCCTAAGTTGTGTTAGACAGATAGCCCTATAGTGATCCCTACCTAGTGTGTGAAATCAACGCATGCGTGCATGACTCGAGGTTTGGATTTGGAGCCTCGGGCGTGGACATCACTTCTGTCAAGGCTTGTCTCCCGGCAAAGACTTCCAGGAAATCAAAAGAGGGCGATACCCCCGGCTGATCCATCCATCCAAGTAGCAACACCTCAACTAGAATCACCATTGTGGATTCCTTTAGAAGCTAGCATGCAAAGCATGGTTTAAGGCTGCAGTCAAGGCCCACACCAGTGCTATGAGCACCTTGGGAACTGATGTTGGGGGTTGCGGTTGCTATTCGGATATGTTTTTACAGCATGCAACAGTTCCGAATCTAAGTCGCTGTCCTTGGGCGATTGGACATGTTGAAGGTTGATCACAGGATCAAACGGCATGGCTTTGCAAGACGCAGGGAACAAGAGCCCGTATTGTCCAGCCCCACAGGCAAAAAGACTTTGAACCTAAAGGTGAAAAAGGTAAAGTAGGTCTAGGTTACTACCGCAACAGATGAAAAGAATTTGCGATAATGCCCCATATCCCCATGCATCAAATCGAGCCAGGCGAAACCTGCTAGAGAAGCTGCCCTCACCCAGTTGCCACCTCCACGTTGACGAGGCATCCATCACCTGGCGGTATGGGGATGGTAGCAAGGTAACTAGATGGAAATTTAAGCTATCACGCCAAAGCGTTGGATCACTTGGAAGGAAGCCGCTAGGCAATCATTTCTCTTGTTGGTGCTCAAGGATTGTGCATGGGATGTTCGCCCACTGCAACCGACGCGTAGCACAACACAATCCGTATGGAAAATATTGTGACGCAAACCCGATACCCCTAAGATCCATCAAAAGGAACGGCCATGTTCGTCACGGCCGTGGTGCGTAGCATCAGCCAAATCACTCCGTGTTTGCGTAGGCCTCAGATGGTGGAACCATCTGGAACTGAACCATGTGGAAATATGTGGAACAATGTGGAACCATAAGGAGGGGCCCATAAGAGTCAAAGATAACCCGTACCCAAATCAAGATGTCAAACATGTGAACCATTGCAAAGGCCAAAAGTACCAGTTTAAAAATATCTCAAAATAGGATGAATCCCAAATTTTATTCTATTTTGAACGCTCCCTATTTGAGACATTACTTTTTTTTTTTGGTTTGGCCCAGCCACCTCTTTGGCCAATGCCGTGGCCTCCTCTGCACTTTTCCCTGCAGCGAGAGCCCGCTTCTTCGCCACATGGTAGGCGGATGATCTGCGAGATAATCGCTTCTTTCTCTCCGTAGCTGGATCCACAGCAGGTGCGGCCTCAGTGCCACCTAGTGCAGAAGCCACTGCTCCTGACTCTGCAGCAGCTGTCTTGACCTTGCGCTTTCTCTCTGGGGCCTTTGTCTGGTCTGATGTCTTTGCCTTGCGTTTCTTCTTTGCATCCTTTGGCTCTACCGGCTCTACCTCCTGTTGGTCAACCTTCTTCCTAGATCTCTTCTTTGTGCTCTTCTCTTCGGAATCTTTGGCCTTGCTTGCTTTGTCTGAGCCCTCAGAACTCTTTGCAGTCTTGGCAGGACCTTTGCTAGTCCTTGACTTTGGCTTCTCTGTGGGTGTCAAACTATGGCTACTGTCTGCCTTGCTGTCATCAACATCATCTTTGTCGCTCTTTTTCCTGGAAGACTTTGCTTTGGACTTTGCTTTGGACTTTGGCTGCCTTTTCTTCTTGGGGAGTGCTGCTCGTTGCTCAGCTGGTGAAATTGGCTCCAAAGAGTCTAAGACCGCAGGACGTGGAAGTGCTTTCGAAGATTCAATTCCATCCCCTCCATTATCAGTACCATGTTTCCCCTCATCTCCACAGCCTCCCTCATGTTCCGTCCCTTCTCCCACGGGAGGTGCCGCCAACGCATCAAGCTCAAGGAGGTCAATGTCCATGGGCAGCGTCTCCACGTTGTCAGGACCTGAGAAAGACAGTCAATATTAGGGGACGGCTGATATGGGCAAAGATTTTTTTTTTACAAATGGGTCTTAGATCGATTAAAAGACATGGGGTTAGAATCTGATGATATGATTTGAAATGGTGATATAGAGTATGATAACATTGGTTTAACATAAAAACAGCTGATATTTTTTTGAATCTAGGTGCTCACAAGTTGAGCTTGCAGGCTTGGAGGTAATGGAGGCGGCATGTTCTTGGCATCATCCACAGAACGTCCATGGTTCTGGGGGGTGGCTACAAAGCGGGACCAATAATTCACGTAGATTTGTTTGGCTTCCGGTTCCAAAGGAAGAATTTGGTCAGGGTCGTCCTTGGGCCCAGTAGATTTTCCACAAGCAGCCTTCTTGACCGGGGGTTCAGCGGCATCAGTCAAAGCTGCCGACAAAGACCGCTTCACCGTGGTTGTGGCACCATCCTTCTCTTCAATCTCCGCACGGTCACGTTCATGCTGTTCTTCAGTGGATTCCTTGATGGCGCGTTCCAACATTTGTTCCTCAGTCATGTATCCCTCAAGTTCTTCTATTTGTTCTTCTAGCTCAGCTAGTTCTAAAGCTTCTTCTTGAGCTAGGACATCCTGGTAGGCAAGTTCCGCTTCCAAATTCCCCAACAAGGCCAGTTCCATGTCAATTTGGCGCTGGAGTTCCCCAGCATCAGTGGTAGGAATTGGTACTGGGGTATTCAGTGGCACCGTAGATGGAATGACCCCAAGTGTTGCCACAGAAGCTTTGGCCATCTCGCTGCCAACCACAGCAGCGCTTGCCCCAAACCCTCGGGTAGTTGAGGTAGGTGTTACCATGGGACTCCCAGCAGTCTCACTAGGGGGAGCAACTATGCAATTCTTGTCGCGGATGTCTGTGACATACCCAGTAGTGGAACATTTCAAACATTTGAAGCCGTTCACGGGGTCCTTGACAATGTGGTGCAGCCAAGGTTTTCCCGGACAGCCATCGTCAACCCCATCACCTAGGTGGAGAATAGTTTTTGACCAATGGACAGTGGGGAAACACATGATAACCATTGATACCCCATTTTAGCCTAACACTGCACAAGGCCACAAGAATTCAAACTCATGAGACCCTGACCACAGCCCGCATATAAGCCGAGGCGCCGAGAAGTCCTGGAGGTTCTGCAACCGCAGTGGTGCTCGAAGGCGCAGTGGTGTCCTGGAAGTTTTGCAGGGGCAATCTCCCATGGGTGACAACTACTGATAGAAACTTTTAGGTACACGGACTGGTTATTTATTTGATACAGGCATTGCCTTGGAATAGATAGAGCTTCCAGAGCGAACCAGTGAATTGAATTTATAATTTGACTGATATGTTGGGAATCCCGTATCCTCGATCTCAACGATTGGGTCATCATCTTCAAGCTCGCTTTCGGGTGATTCTTCTCCCGAGTGTTCCATCGAATCATCATTGGGGCTCTCCTCCAAAGTAGTACCTTAGAAAATTGATTGGGGGCGTGGGCCCCGGCGAGTTGGGGCTGGATGAAATTTTTCATGGGGCCCAACACATTTTGTTTGGATTAATTAAAAAGGTATATTAAAGACATATAGCCATGGTACTGGAAGCACTTCTGCCTGGTGAAGGTTCCGGTACTGGCACCCCTGCCGAATGCATCAATGCAATGAACTCCGGTTCCCTGGGCCTATGACCACGCCGAATGGCCCTTGAGAAACTGTAAACAAGGTTCCTCAGAATCCAAGCTTCCACCTTCACCATCTGACCTTGGTTTTGGATGGTAACATATCCTCAACATTTTGATTTTGATCGTATTCATGCTCCCACCTACTACAGTATCGTATTTGATCATGTGACACATAAAGCTACACTGAATCTGCAACAAATAAGGAAATGACGGGTAGGAAGGGGTTTTCCACGAGGCCTGCAGTGGAACAGGAACAAGGTAGCAGCTTCACTCACCATCTTCAGGGATGGGCGCAGTCCTTGGCAGTCAAACGTTAGCTGCTATTTTTTTGCTAGTGGCAACCCAGAATTAAGATTCCCTCTGGTTTGTTACTTATTGAATAACTTATTGGGTACTAAATTGGTCAACAAAATTCATCATAAACCATGGACATATTCTGTGATGATATGTAATATATTGAAAAATGATGTGACCTTGAAATTTCTGGGGCAATACATTGTGGCGATTGTTCTTTACCTGTTACATATCACCCATGAAAAAATAAAGCTGCTTCAATTGAGTTTCCCATATGAATGACGATGGGGTCAATGATTGCAGCATTGGTGCAAACTTCACGACGGGAGATGTCATTCTGCGACCCAACCACTGCCATCACACCAGAAGACGCTTGCTTGCACAAACTTGCATTGGCCTTCCATACTTCTACAACTGCCGTAACTGGATCAGCCGCCATGTTGCCAAGTCAAAGGCAACGCACTAGGAACCCAAATGGCTCTTTAAAACAATATAGATCAACAAACACGGTTCAACTGATGGCTACATCCTCGATGAAAAATGTGACACATATGTCCCAACCCCATTCTTCACCGGCCTGGTGCAAAAGCGAAGACGGCAGGCTGACGACTTCTTGTACCTGGCGGCTGCGCGTACAGACCTGCCGGGCAATGTTGGGAAAACAATAACTTATAACCATGGAATTGGGGCACTTCACCAAGCCATCCCCATGGCCCAGTTACACATAAGAGCCAAATAGCTCTGGATGGTTCTGGGCGTGATTCCCTTTGATCCCGACATGTCCCACAAAAAATGCTCGTTATAACTTTATGCTCGTTTTGTTGATTTATGCTCGAATAGCCATTTAACGCTCGTTTTGGTCAATTGTATCACAAATACCTGTTTGCACACTTTTAAGTGCTCGTTCGAAGTTCCAGGTACATGTGCTATGTATCTACTGTATCTACTTCCTATTTACTACCTGTGTACTCTGACAACACTACCTGTGTTTAACATATACCGTACCTACCATACATGTCAATGATGCCGAGCATACCATAC
>Ga0126342_10014019_pt1 | contig 14167 bp, 10 predicted proteins | sample Cyp1metagenome_FD_92528 | JGI IMG/M metagenome (GOLD analysis project Ga0126342, IMG submission 92528) | Coral microbial communities from Lord Howe Island, Old Settlement Bay, Australia - Cyphastrea 1 metagenome | ecosystem: Host-associated > Invertebrates > Cnidaria > Coral ...
CAAACCCCCAAACCCCCCAAACCCCCCAAACCCCCCAAACCCCCCAACCCCCCCGAGGCTAAAAGTTTCAACCCCTTGTGGGTTATGAAAAGACACTAGAAAGAACATACAAAGCAACCATGTACATGTTCCATAATGTTCCATTTGTATATATAGTATCTTTAAAATATTACACAACATAGATGCTTTTTTTGCTGTTGAACAGGAACCTCAATAACTCCTGTTGCTTCAGGAGTTTGAAGTACAACATGGAAGTTCACCATTCAAGACGCGTCCAACAAATCTAGAGATATCACACAGGAGCATCTACAAATATATGACACACAATGCAGATGCACATATGTATAAAAATGCATGTCGATGTGTGTATATATGTACTGTACATGAATGTAGTTTTTAATGTCTAATGTGTAAAACATATGTGAATATATAATAACGTATGATGCATTTGATGTAATGTGATGTAATGCGTTGTGTGAATTGAAAGTATCACGATTATGGTGTATTGTGTTTCGTAATTATTATGGATGTGTTTATGCAGTAACTACTGAAATCACAAACAGAATCAAACAACTATGGCTTTGTGGGGCCTTGGATGGCCTTGGTAAATAAGTCAAGCAACAACATCCTAGCCGTGGCCCGAGTGTTGTGGGTACGGGGATGACTTCGATTTGGGCACAAAGAACTGATGAATCACCGGGATGTTGGAATAATTGGATCACACACATTCCCAAACCAGTTGTTTAAGCCCTTGAACCGATGGTTACCCCAACCTGACCCATGATTCCAATGGTCTTTGGTGGTTTGAGGTGGCTTGGACCCAATAGTCCCATCACTCGGTTTGTTGTGCGACGTCCCGTTGATTTTGCCCATCCCCAAGTAAAACGCCGTGGCGAAACCGATTTGATATGGGCATTTTTCTGTTTTGTTTTGCAATCCGGGGTTGTTTTCCGTGCCCTCTTCAATATTCTCGAGCCAAAATCTCTCATTTGCACACTAGCCAGTTGTGGCATGTTGGAGTTTAGATCTCGCACTTGCAGGGCGCCATTTTGAACCTTGATTTTGTTTGCACGCGTTTCAATAGTCTTTGCTGCATTTTGGAACTAAACCTTGCCACGTGATTGACATGTTCAGCACTTAGGGAAAAGGATGAAAAGGGCTGTGTAGTTGTCTTTGTTGATGTTCATAGTTTGTTGTCATCTTTCTCGTTATATTATTATATGTCTTCATATTTCTTCTGTTGTCCTTGTTTTACTTCTTTTGTCGCTGTCTTGTGATTGTCGTTGCCTCCCGGTGGTCTTGCTGGGCTTGTTGCTGTTGATCCCCTCGATATCTAAGATGGTACCATAATCTTTTGATCCCCTCGTCAAATCATCTGTTGTGCAGCAATTGAATGATGATAATCTCCCACGTGCTGCCAGGAGATTCCACAAACCATCACAAACCTCGTGATCACTGCCCCACTTTGACCAGTGGGATTTTTGGAAAGTTGATTCATGATCTCCTGTGACAATCTGCAGTTGCAGGGATTCATTCTCTGTCTTGGTAGGTGTAACATCCTAAAGATCCGAAGGATACAGGAACCTGTCTAAATGGCCTACATGTACCACCCACTTGGATGCCAGTCACAACAGTTCTGAACTCCTGGTCAGTTCCACTCGTCATTCGATAACTACAGCATTTTTGGGACTGACGTAGCCAACATATTTATGAACCACTCCTTCATCTACGTTTACCTGGGATGATCGATGCATACCATCCTCCGCAACATCGGGGATCCGCGCGTTTGTTCTCCTTGATGCTGAAATAGCAGAGGGATCCATTGAACGCCACCTGGGTGATATCCCAGCCATGCTTATTAATCCATTCACCCAATATATCCCAATATTTTTGCCAAGCCCCCAATCACAACCCTTCTTGATATAGCATGGGATCATATTGGATCATATTGGATCATATTGGATCTGTTCCTTTTCGGGATCAATAGAACTCCAAGTAGCCCCAGTTCGAATCACATGGCCCTGACAAGTATCCCATGGGATCCTATGGGCAGGCAGTTGAACACGTCATTCCTGTGGCTATCAGCAAGTTCTCTGACGATTGTTCATCGCCCACCAATTGGGAGAGAATCATTCAAGAAGGGATATATAATATAATATATATAATATAATATGATATAATATAATATAATATGATATAATATGATATAATATAATATAATATAATATAACAAAATAATATAATATAATATTATATTATATTATATTATATTATATTAGTATAATATAATATAATATAATACAATGTAATATAATATAATATACTATAATATAAATATAATATAAATATAATGTAATAATATAATATAATATAATATAATATATTACATGTACATCTTACTATCAATTATATATTATATAAGTAAAGTCAACTGGTTGGAAACAATAATCACCAACCAGCCCACTTTGGTTTCTTTGTTGGTTTGAACTGACCCTTGTTGGTTGAGTTCCCAGATTTTCTTGGTCAACCAGTGAGGTCCGTGCTGGTTGAATCCAGATTTTGGTCGGCTAACTCCGCAGTTGCTGTTGTTACTGTAGCTGTAGCTGTAGCCGCTGCTGCTGCTATTGTTGTTGCCGTAGCTGTAGACGTAGATATACGGCCAGCACTTGTGCTATGCCCCAAAGTCTTTCAGGATGATTGAATCGGAACCCTCTGCGACATTGTTGATGACCCTCTGCGGTGAATCTGCTGTCTCCGAAAACTGCTTTTCGTCACTTTTGACATAAACCCTTAAAAACCATCGAACAGAAAAAAAACAGAAAAACCTTAAAGAAACCGAAACCCAAAATGAGCCCTAAAAAAAACCTGAAAATCCAATGTGAAAGTGTATTTTAATGATGTGGGGCGTAGCGACTGTGCTGCGGGTAGATATAGCTGTAGTATAGTATGGTTGTAGTTGTAGTTGTAGTTGCAGCAGTTGTAGTAAAGTCGTAGTTGAAGTCAAATTGTAGGTGCAGTTGCGATTGTAGTTTCTTGATGTTGTTTGTTGTTTGTTGATGTTTGTTGCCGTGGTTGCCGTAGTTGCCGCCGTCATCGTCGCCGTGGTCGTCCGTGCACCAGACAAATACTGCCATGACGTGACAACTAAGGCCCTTGACCCACATATCACGCTTCAGCCAGTGCGCTGGCTCCTGACATGAACCAACACCAGGAGCCGGTGCATCTCAATTACTGTGGTAGACTCGATGCAATAGACCCCAAACAGAGGATTGTTTTCACTCTATTTCTGTTTAGTCTTGGGTTTGCCACATCACGGAAAATCTATCAAAAGAAGTCCAGGGAAATTTGGGACAAGCAGACTCTGCACCTAGGCCACCTGCTACAAGTACCAACACAACTTTGCAGGCGTGAGCTGTACCCCTTGGATCCCCTTGGGGCATTGCAGAGTGCGACTGCATGTCTCCCATGTCTCCCAGAGGCACAGCAATTTCTATACAAGCTGCAATCATCTGCAATCATGTGCAATCAGGCTACACCAGCCAGAATGCTTACCCCTCAAAGAATTCCCATGTGGATCCATTTCGGATCATTTCAGCAGGTCTTTGAAATCCATTTCGGTGTTTCTAACAGCGCTCATGCGCCCAAACATTCTCGCAGCTTTCTCTCCTGTGCGTTGCCATCGTTGTTCAATTTCCACAAGGTGCCCTTGAACTGTGGGGCCTGCGATTGCGGGACTGTGGTGGTCAGACCTAGCGGCTAGCCGTCTGGAAAAAAATCACAAAACAAAAAAGTCAAGTCATGATATGTGACATGCACCTGGTATAATTATGTATAATTAAATATTTACAATATACAAATATGTATAAATATGAATAGATATGAATAGATATGTATGAATATGTAATTAATAAATATGTAGTATACTTTATAAATATGTATAAATTGATGATTGGACATTGGCATTACATAAGGCATTGCTTGATTCAAATCAGCCCCATAAGAAAACGATCCCGCGTGAGGCCGGCCTTGCTGGAAGTGTCTTCAATCCGATTTCGGGTGGTTCTGTCAACCTTCTCGTTCACAGGTAAAGGAGGGGCTTCCTGCGCATCACACGACGATCAGTGAAACCATCTGGAGAAGTCATGCAAACACAAAGAAATTAGCTGAATTAGCTCACCAAAGTGACATGTTAGCCATTTTTTGGAGATGAGTCTGATGATATCTGATGATATCTGATGATATCTGATGATATCTGATGAATCCATGTCCGACTTCTTAAGCATCATTTCTAATGAGGTCGGCCAATGAGGCAGCAGTCAGTTGCCAAGATGACCATTCCCACCTTTACAGCAACGCCAAGCGCTGACATCAAACATTAAGCGACCCCCAATGTACAGTTCAACACAAGAATCAGGAAAAGTGAGACCTTGAGTAAAACTACGGACAAACACATCATTTTGCCCCAGGCACTCTCAAACCACAGTATATGATGGTTCATGCTGGCATTCCTGAAAAGCTCAGCTAAGGGACCTGTGTATCATTGCACGAGTCATCCTGAACCCCGACACCCTAAAACCCACCCTCAAAACATCTCAAAACCATAGAAAAATCAGGGTAAACCCTAAAACACTTAAACTCCGAAGCCCTAACACCCTTAACCCTAAAACCACGGAAATTGATGTTAAGCGAAATGAGGTGTTTGGGCGCCCTTCCAGGTGTGGTGTTGATGGTGTTCTGACTGTGCTGCTTCCCTAGAGGGCTGGTTTCATGTGTCCAAATGGTGGCAATACAAGGGAGAACAACCTGGTATGATTGCTGTTCTTATTGAAAATCTCAATGCCGCCCGACAATAAACTTTGCTCCACGGTTTATTATTAGGGTGTAGGGTGAGGAGGATCAATAGTTATTTTGAGGAGATTCTTCGGCCATATCTTCAAACAATCTAGGACCAAGACCTGGCACAGGAAAAATGGCTCCCCAGTCACTTAAAAATTGATCTCCATTCAATTTTGATACTTACTTGTGTGGATATTCTTTGATAATGTTTCCATATTTTGGGTGATTTTGCTGGAACACACATGATTCAAATCTCAGTTTGAGGTCGAAATCATGCGATAAAAACACCACCCCGGTCCGAAGTCGTCTGGTCCACGGTAGATGCCTGGTCCATTGGTTGAACACAGTGGTTGGGGCAAACAGTGGCACTGGGATGGCTATACTCATTCAATTAGTGAGAAAATGTGAGAAAATCTACTGCTTTGTCATGGGTTTTCTCAGTCAATCTCCAGATGTATGGATGTTTCCGGTCAATTTCCCATCAAATTCGAGGATTTTGTGCGCCAAATCTGTGATTCAACAATTGCTGGACGGGATCCTAGTGGGCTAAAGAATAGATGGTTCACGCAACCAGAAATTCGCGCAAAGACTTTCCATCAACTAGCCCTTTCTTGGAAACAAGGGCTTGATGATGTATATGAATTCAATCGTGATACAGGCATAGAGACATGTGAGCGGTTGAACGCGCACACACACATATATATAATTATTCTTTTGCACCCAGCTCCCAAAAACATAAGTTTCACATGAACTTGGTCCTTGGTTTAAAAATGTTTTAAAATGTTCTAAACATCTTTGTTCCATTTGGATCCATTTGGTTCATGGTCACTTTCGCGCACCCGTTGACCATCATTGACCCGTGAAACCACAAGCGCACCCGTTGACTGTCGGACTCCAAGTAGGGGTCTGAAAGGCACTGCGCCAAAGTCTTCCTGTGCCCAAGTCCGTGGGGCGCGCCTTACAAAAAAGCACCGCCATTTAACACAAATTGAACATGTGAACAGCTTAACGGAGAGAGATTCTTGTTTTTCAGGGCATTCCATAGAATTCCTGGATCTATCTGATTATGTGGATGCCTTTGATTTGACGTTCTTATGATTGGAATATATCTATGTTCCCAGTGCTGGGTATATGGGTAGGTGGGCGCATGATATCCAGCAGGATCAAAATACGTAATTTGATATCTTTAGGAAGATTGAAGTTTGGTTTACCCTCCTGAAAACTAACACGGAACCCTAGAAATGGTTCAGGAATATAATGTTCCTACAAGCGGCGCCAGTACTGGAAATGGCAGTATGTGACCTTCTATGTAAAATTATCATGGCATCATATCACGAAAAACTTTGATATAGCTGTGCAGTTGTCATAGTTTTCAGTATATATATTCATATATTCCCCATTTGTGGCACTGATAATCATTGACTTATTAGAACCATTATTAACCTTCCCAACCAGCTTGGTTTACCCAGTTTACAGCGCCCTGCCTGTGGGTGTGATCGCAGACCAGTAAGGAGCCCACCAGCATCTTATGGAAGCCATCATCGAACCTGGAAACCATGGCAAACGCTTAAAGGACCAAGGCCGAAGAATTTCTTCGATGGCCCAATGGCCATGGACTGAAAGTTGCCTGGAAAGCAGAAACGCATCAGCTAGAGGAAAAGGGACAAAAGGATACAAAAAACTTCAAAAAACAATATAATTAATATGACTTGGCTCAAGGGAAATGGGAACTCATGCAAAGAAAAAGCAGGTACATCAATAGTTTCCTGTACTGTTCCCCCCAACTCACACAGTGACGCAAGGCTGAGTACAGGTCAAGGAACCAGGGACCCCTTAGACTTGGAGGCTTGTAAACGAATCATTTGGCGGTTTCGCTGAACATCCGCTACCCCAAAAGCATCCAAAACCCAGTAGTTCATCATGGGAAAAAAAAAATGTGGAAAGGTCCCCCATTTTGGACAGACCCGCATGATAAATATACCCACAGGGATCATTTCCCTCTCAATGGATGATTCAGGTTGGATCTACTACTGTGATGACCTGTGACAAAACTACTTCAACGAGATTAACATGTCTGCCAAAACGCCCAGGAAGCGCCGGCAAGCATGACAGGATCATATTTTGTCGCGTCTCTAGGACAAGTTGTGCCAAAAAATAGAGAACAAGGCACCAGTCTTCCCAGTCACAAAAACATCAAAAACCTTGGTGCCATAATCCACCCTGTTTTCTTGCTACCCCCCATGACCGCCCCCCCAAAAAAATCAGGGATTGGGGGGATGGGCCGCTGGTCACGAATAAAACCACGAGTTGCCAAACACTTCACTGCAGTGGAGGAGGCACATCACATGGCTTTGTCCAAGAAAATGTGGCAAACCCCAAATAGTATTGTATCATATATCATATATCATATATTTATAATCATAATTATATAATTATATATATATACACCGAAATTTACCCTGCAGTATAGTTGTGCCATCCTATTCCAACAAGCGAGGTAATTAGGCCCGAAAAGGCAGGAAGAATGAGCAGGCAGGAAGATGTAGGCAGTTGTCCTGGTTTTGATTGATTTCTCGAAATTTCTAAAAGATCTCTGATCCACGGAGTGTTTCTGAAATATTTCTGGAGTATGGAATTGTTGTGTTTTATGCATGGAGGGGGGTTGATAGGAACAATCAGAAATAGAAAGAGTTCCGCAAAAGTGCTATATAACGGTCTCTTTTTGAATCTCTTGGACAGAAGCACAATAATAACCTATCTGCAATTTGTGGTCTATTGCTGGGGAATTAAGATGGTTCTTTTCCCCTTTAAACTAACCATCCATTGACCGTGTGTCGACTGGTCAGCCATTTTTGGTCTCCGCGTGTTTTCAGGCCCTCCAAATTCAAGCATTTCGGGCAGCTGACCTCTCGATACTCTTGGGCAAGGGTGCCTTGACAGGAGAAGACAGGTGATCCCAAGACAAAAAACCCTTCAGAAGGTGTCCAGCATGTGTCAAGTTTACCCTGGTTCACCATCATTCCCAATATGATTGATCCGCATTCCATATTGGATTAATTCATAAGCCCAGTTGGTATCTATGTTAAGCCACATTAGATTATTTATAAGCCCAGTTGGTATAACATGGTATAACATGGTATGACCTCAATTTTCACCATCAATCAGCTGGAATTTGGCGTTGCTCACTTCGAACCTGAGAAGTCTATATACCAAGTCATCGGATGTCATCGAGAGTCATCCTCCGGTATTTCAACATAGATACAGTATGGAAAATGGCCCGTTGACCGATGATTTGCCTATTTAAAATATGTTAAAATGATGATTTTCCATGATTTTCCATGGCAAACTGCTAAACTACCAGAAGTAATCAAACTATCAAACTAATTATCTTCAAGATTATATAAACTCTTTTGGAATATCTTGGAGATTGCCACAGCATGTAAAAAGTGGGTGAACTATGGTGCACTGACCCAGTTCGCTTCCAGTTCGCAGGCCTTGGAAATGCTGCCCAACCAATCCATGAAGAGAAATCCCGCCTCGCAGAGACATGGGGAGACCCAGGTCTTGAAGCTGAGATGACCAGGGAATACCCTCTGGTAAACATACAAAAAGCTATTGAAAATGGCCATTTATAGTTGATTTATCCATTTAAAATAGTGATTTTCCATAATTATGTTAGTTTACCAGGAAATACCAGAGGATCCATAGCCTTTCCTCCGCTGATATGCTAGATTTCAGGGGCTCACATCTGGGATTGTCTGGGTAGTAATTCACCGACCTGAAACAAGTCCTTCTTGGAATAGCTACCTTTACTGACCGTCAGTTTGACGTTTGACCCTTAGTGCAGCACCTAACAGCTACTGAGGTAATGTACACAGCTCCAACGGGTGTGTGAGCCATGGACCGGGCAATGAAATGAAAACACAAATGACATGTACAATGTTACCCCAAAGACGCGCTCCTCCATTCTTGCAGCGTCAATTGACAAGTCATGGTGAGGGGCAAGACTCGTATACTCAATTTTACCTGGTAGCCGTTCGGCTATTGTGTCTCGTCGAGACAGAACACCGGTAACAAAAATCCCCACCTCTTTGTGCGAATGTCCGTTCCGGAGAAAGTTCGCATACATCGGTTTCAGGACTGCCTGGTGATGCCATCGATGTGTTTTTCACCGGTCCACTGCCAGCAGATATGCAAACATATTCTAGTCTGGTCCTTTCAAACTACGTCCCGGAAAACTTAATGAACTCATATCACAAGTTTATACAATTCATACTCCAACAAAGCATGTAAGGCTTATCCCCAAGTATCCCCAAATACTCCAGTGGTGAAGGAGATACAGAGGGGTCCCATCCAGTTCACAGCGATCCTCAATGAACTTGGTTCATACACCAGCCAGGGGTCCAAAATATCATGATGACCGCCCAACGGGGTGCCGGGCATCTAAGGTTGCGAGCTCGCAGACCGTCATGCCGACGCTCCACACCTCTTTGGATGTTCTTCCAAGTGATGCGAAATGCATCGAAGTTGATCTGAAAGAATATATAGATATACTACAAGGCTAGATGGGCTTCCTAAAATGGGGGCACCCCCAACTCATCAACAAAAAAAAATTAGACCATGTTCGCATTGAAAATTGAAACCCCATGGCTTTTTGGGATGTTTTTAAGGGATCCCCCATTATAAGAAGCCTCCATATACAGAATCTTGGGTTTTACGGCTCCACAGAAACCTGGGTAAAACACCGCTGAGATCCCAACGTCCAAGTGAGGATTCACTGTGATCTTTGACCTGTGCGAAACGGACTAAGATAGCTATGGAAATCGATGGGTGTCTCCGGAAATCATCTATATGTAGTCAATATTCCATGTCTGGTTTTTATTGGAGGGTGCTTCATGATATGTCACAAGTTCATATGTGTTTGCCACGCACCAAAAAAAAGGTCAACCATAGTCAGCTCGTCTATTTTGAGAATCATTCCATTTGAATCAACAGAGAATATCACAGCACCAGCCACTTGAGCAAATGGCCATGGCTGCCATGCATTTTTTTGCAAATTCAGATGGGACATGTTCAGCATCACAAGCCACATTGACATGTTCAACAGGACGCATAACAAAACAAATCAAGATTTATCGCAAATTGGAACATTCATGAACCTTCCCCGGCCTGGCCGCAAAGTGAAATGTGTCACATACTCTCCCACCCATGGTTCCTTTTCTTATTAAATGGAAGGAATCTTGGAGCTGCATATAGTCTCGAGCTTGTCGAGCTGACAGCATCTTGGACATTGGGGGTTGCCCCAACTTACAAACGGATATCAAGTTATATTATGTTATATTATCAACATTATATAATTCGGAAAAGTGATTGATTCTGAAATACTCTAAAACCATCATCAATACATGTATAATATGTATACATATCAATACCACTGTGTGTTTCTTAGTGGCTTCCCATGGCTTCCCATGGCTTCCCATGGCTTCCCATGGCTTCCCCATCCCCATCTGGGCTCATTGGCTCGCTCTCCTCAATCAGAAATCGAGCCTCATGACTGGAGCTAGGAAATTTCAGGGAAATCTACGGAAATCTATGAGTATGACCCGTCAAAATATGAGGCTTTAGAATGCTTTAGACTCAATTAGACTCCAAGACCCTTGGGAAGGAGGTCGAAGCAAGGTCTAAGTCATCCAAAGATGGGGAGCCACTAGTAAACCGCTGAGTCAGGAGTTTAGACTCACCTCACCGGCTGTTCCATGTGTTTCTACTGTGTCCCAGTGGCTCGACAGGCGAAGTTCGGATCAACCGCACCAAGCGGTATGGATATGCCCCATGCAGACACCGTTACATCCGTTACCGGAGTGCTGCTCAGTCTCCAGACCCATTCAGGCGCGCAGTAGCACGGTGAAAAGGAGATGGAAGAATCCTGGCGGGACACTCACACCTGGCCTTTAAAGATGTCACAATGTGGCCGATAAGGTGCCTGCACAGTCCTCGAAGAAAAGCCGAAATTGGTGTCCAAAAACTTAAAGAGTTCCTTTGTAGCACTTTGAATATCTACAACTTTTCTCAAAGTATACTACTTTCAACAGTCAACAATGATCAGCATCAGTGGGCCACGCCTGGATCGAGATTTCGCTTCCAGCAGGGACGCAACCATCCACATCGATCAGCTTCAAGCGGCCTAAAGGCTGGCGCTTGGCGCGGCTCATCATTGGATCATTGGATCCCAAATCATGGGGAAATCATGGGGAAATCATGGGGAAACAATGGTTTGATTGTCTGGAACCATCAACCATCTAGAGATTAAATTTATAGATCTATATATAGATGATGGATCATGGATCATGGATCATGATGGATCATCCTTTCCTCCCAGATCCAATTAGACACCTGAGATCACCTGAGGATACGTTGGCTGTTGAATTCGATCTGCTTATGAAGAGCGATCCCATTATACACACATAGGAGGGCTTGATATTCGGGGGATGGGAATAACTGGATAGTATGGCCGCCTGGCCCAATCGGATATTGCCGATCCCAAGATGTACTTCAATGGCTGCTAGGTCATTGTACAATCCATCAAGCAGGGCTTCTCCAACAGACTGTGGGACGAGTTACCCCAACATACGCGCGGCTAACCGCGGCTAACTACTCCGGCGAAAGAAGTAGCCTCCAAAGTAGGGTGGTTTCCCTCTCAGCAACACTCTAGGACTTTAAGATTTTCGGGGCCATGGCCCTTTTCCAAGGGAAATGTTCTATGTTCTTGCATGTTGGCATTTGCAAAAGCTTCATCAGAACCTTTAGCTTTCACCAACCAATCATTAGCAAGAAGTGGATGTTTGGTTTATCACGGTCTATTCTTCTTTCCTGGGAATTCTTGTTGGAGGCTTTCGATTTTCTAGAGCAATGTGTGGCACCTTCGAGCCACCTCTCTTTTTCCAACGTTTTCCCATAGTTCATCATATTCTATCGTAATTGTTATATAATTCACGCTATTTCATATATGTCATCATGTTTATGGATCCTTTGTTTGGTGCATGTTTTTAGCAAAAACATGCACAAACCCACACCAGTTCACCAAGTCTGCTCCTGTCTGCATCGTTTCACCATGTAAAATCAGCGCGCCAAGGTTGTTATTGAAACCTGCTCCTGAGCCTAATTGAAAGATTTGAAAGTACCGTGGCCTTCTTAAAGCCTTTTTTCGAGGTGAAGTGAGGTGTCACCCACTTTGGTCCATGAGTCTACCCATCCAATCATGGGCCTATGGGCCTTGCATCAAGGCTCAACATCAGAGAGGTTTACACAGTGCAGTACTCCCAGTGATTTGTTTGGTGCCTTCAGCATCCCTTCCAATGCGCGTCGGGGGAGCAAGAAATCATTGGAACTGACGGCTGGTCGCCTTTGCTTGCCATGGCTTCCCTACATGGGCAACCCCCTGCTATTCCAACTCCAGATCCATTCCGGAAAAAAGATTTAAAAAAAAACATCTCGGGGAAAATCCGAAAGTCGCCAGCATGTCAACTGAAACCCAGCATGTTGTGGTGAGTTCCCCCCTTCCGAAACCCTCCGTGAGATCCAATAAAGCGAGGTGCCGTTGAACATCATCAGGTTCTCAGGTTTCAAGTCCAAATGAACCAACCTCAGTGGAGTTTGGGGGGCTCATTTGACCCTCAAAGTTGGGGCAAATGAAGATCTGCAGCAAAATTTGGGGCAGCAATGTGTTTCAAGCCAACTCAAATAGGAGAAAGTGGATGAGCTGACTTTGCACCATAGAACCCCACAAACTACACAAACTATGCGCACAAACTATATGACAATGGGAATCGTAGTCCCAAATGGTATGCTATTCCTGTGCCTGGTCTTGCCATCCAAGACCCAAATCATGTCAATGATTTTCAGCAGCAAAACGAACTGGGTTTGTCCGGAAATGGGGTGTATAGTAATGTATACAGTACTTATAACCTACACCATGACAATGTTCATGAGAAATTGATGATCATTTTCTGGTCGCCAAAAGATTGATGTTTTCTCAACAAGCGCAGCGCCTTGTAGGTCCTGGCCCTGGGAATCCTGGGAAGCCCTGCCCCTTGGCATGAAGTCCTGCCACCACTAGGATGATGGCCTGGAAAAAACGATGGCAGCTTCAGATTTATGGGTTATCCTCTGGCTATTTAACATAGCCATGGAAAATCACCATGTTTAATAGGTAAATAACCATTTTTCCATGGCTATGTTAAATAACCAGATGGTATGGGTTCATGTTAACATGAAACATTGGGTTTCTAGGCCATTTTGAGATTAACCCCATATTAACCCAAAGTCAATGTTAAACTAAAAAACGATTCGTTCCATATTTGAGACCATGAACATGTTATAACATGAAGCTTCGCTAAGATGTAGAACATTGTGGAACGATTGGAGTGGCAGTTCTGTTGCGACCCCTAAAAATAGAACAGCTGCATGAATTACATCAGTAGACGTCTGGTTGATTCATGTTGGGGTGTACTATTTATGCAAAGTTGAGTACTATTTTTAGTTTGGGGGCTACCGTCCTTACTAGTCAGAAAAAAGGGTGGGCATATATATATATAGTCTTATATACAGTTTTCTAATTAGCATCCTGTGAAAGCACGTCTTACTTAGTTTTATCAGAGCCCTGTCCTTTTAAAAAATCTTACAGCAAGACTTTAGGGCCTATACCTGTATATATCCGTTTGATTGTATTTCCCGATTGGGAGTTTGGACTTCACTTTCTTGTGGTTGAATAGGCGTATGTACATCATCAGCAGCTTATGCTTCGAGGAGGAAATATGAGGAAGATTCAAAAGCTAGCATCTAGCATATGAGGGGATGAACATCCACATTTGTGTATATACATATGATGTATATATATATATACAGTAATATGTGTATACATATATATATGTATCAGTATAATGTATGTGTATATATATATAACTATGTGTATAATTAAATATGTATATACAGTACTATGTATATATATGTATATATATATATATATGTATATGTATATATATGTATATATATATATGTATATATGTGTATATAAGTGTAATGCATGTATACATAATTATGTATATATATATATATATGTATATATATCATATAAATCATATATAATGTATATATATATATATATATATTTATATTAATATATAATGTATATATATATATATATGATATATATATATATATTATATATATATCATATAATATATATATATATATATATATATATATCATATATATATATATATATAATATATATATAGTGTATAATATATATTTTTTATATATATATAAAAAC
>Ga0126342_10014020_pt1 | contig 14167 bp, 10 predicted proteins | sample Cyp1metagenome_FD_92528 | JGI IMG/M metagenome (GOLD analysis project Ga0126342, IMG submission 92528) | Coral microbial communities from Lord Howe Island, Old Settlement Bay, Australia - Cyphastrea 1 metagenome | ecosystem: Host-associated > Invertebrates > Cnidaria > Coral ...
CCCCCCTTGAAAGGCGGACCGAGACATAACCGGCCCAAACTCTTGCACTTGCACCGCTCGCCCCCTAATACTTGCTACGCAAGGGGGAACTCAGGTAGCTCACCGCTACCTTTCGAGATATGTATACTATATATATATACACACACACACGCATGTCAACGAATTATATGGAAACATCTCTATACATAGCAAAATCCTATAGAACGTTCTTGTCAGTTCGTCCAATCAACATGGCCCGGACTTAAGCTCAGTTCGGCGTGTTGTGAGACTGCTCACCTCATGTACGTTGATGCGCATTTACCTCAGTGAATTCTATGGTTTATGGTAGATATATATGTACCATCTGGTTATTTAACATAGCCATGGAAAATAACCCATTTATAGATGGTTTACCTATTAAAAATGCTCCATCTATACCATGGCTATGTTACAGTAGTCAAAACCAGAGGGTAGATATCACGAACTAGCTATTGGGGTTAACCAAAAACACAGAGCGGTTGAGGCCATACATCTCGTCTTCTGGAAGTCCGTAACGGTTGGTTCCTCTCTGCAAAACTTTACCCATGGTGGATACCTCTATATTTATGATTATGATAATGATGATGGTTATTATTACTATTATATTATTGTTGCTGTTAATATTATTGTTTATACATATGTCTGGGTAAATCATGCTATTTCGCTAACCTAAGATTTTGGGCCATTTGGGGTGCGTTCCCTATTATTTCCGGAATCCTAATCAACATTCCAGTGAGGTTTCAGTGAGATAGTTATCATTTCATTTACCATCATTTACCCACATGTATGATTATACAGGCATATATTCTCAGAGTTCCCAAATATATGCATGGAAAAGAAGTTGAAATTTGGATGAGTCACCATAGAAAGGCAGGAAGAGCCAACCTCAGTGTCCCGACACCGTTAAAGCTCTGAGAGATGCAGCGTACAGGTCCTCAGGTCCTCTAACTGCTTGGTTTTGTGGGGCACACCGTCATGACTAGTGGTGACACATGGTGACACCCTTTGACATAATTTGACATTGGGTTGTATGATGTTGTATGTATGTAATTATGTTCCCGCGAGAAAGGACACCAAAAAGGCAGGATACCCCAAACCTTTGCCCCCTGACGCCCTCAATAAAGCCGGTCTTTTTGCACGCAAATCTCCAGTGCGTTGATATATCTTGACAGCATTGCCAGCTGATCGGAAGACTATGGAAGGCTCAGTTCTGGCAAATTGAATAATGCGATTGAGTATATCATAATTATATGCATACCGTATCCCATATCGAAGACAATGCACATATATATAATTATATATAATTATATATATGTGTGCACATTATATCCCAATATGTTTCATTGTTGACGTGTAATACACACTTCAGAATGGAATATCTATCGAACGACATGATTGCTGTGATGACTAGCCTGTGATGTCAATGCATCAGACTGGAAATGTCCTATGGAATCACAACAAGAAGAGATTATACAGTACAGTAGCAACCCCGAACAAAATCGATAAGTTGGAAATCTAAAACATATGGCAGAAACATGCGGAAACATGATCGAACCATCACCCTAGAAACACTGTTGTATCTTTCTGGGGTATGTTAAAATTTGAGCTGCATTGATTCAACTGCATGGTGTCAAATCAAGGAAAATCATCTAAAGAAGCGCGAGCTGTTGCTCAATTCCAGAGCTACAAGCACCAAAGCCTGGACCTCCCCATGTCACAAGTGATCCGTCTGCCGAGATGGCAGCAAAGGCGCCGTCTGAAGCTTGCACATTCAACACGCTCTGCAGTTGATCTTGGACTTCAGAGCTGTCACCACCATACTCCGGGCTGCCCCATGTGACCATGGATCTATCTGCTAAGATGGCAGCGAAGGCGTAGGTTGAAGAGCAAATATGCTGCACATTCCGTAGTTGCTCTTGAACATGCGAACTGTTCCCACCACCAGCTCCATCCCCCCATGTGACCACTGATCCATCTCTATTGATGGCCGCGAATGCAGCACCTGTGCCCTGAATCTGTTGAACCTTGGACAGTTGACTTTGCACTGCCGAAGCGTCACCGCCAAAAACAGGGCAGCCCCATGCAACCACTGAACCATCTCTCAGGATTGCTGAAAAGGCATATGAAGTGCCCTGAAGCTGCTGCACATTTCTGAGTTGATGCTGGACTGCAGAGCTGTCCCCCCCGCAGGATCGATCTCCCCATGTGACCACCGATCCATCTGCCAGGATCGCAGCGAATGCACGATCCGCGGCCTGAAGCGTTCGAACATCTTTGAGCTGATCTTGAACAGCGTGGCTGTCACCACCAGATTCAGCATTGCCCCAAGTAACCACTGAGCCGTCGGTCAAAATCGCAGCAAAGGCCCACTTTGTCGCTTGGATGTGCTTCACATTCCTCAGCAGTTTGCTGACTGAGCTATCGCCGCCAGCCTCGGAAGAGCCCCAGGTAACCACCGATCCATCTGTAATGGCAGCAAATGCTTTGGCGGTGGCTTGAAGTTGCTGGACATTCTTCAGCTCCTTGGATTGTGTTCTTTTTGTAAATAGATATATGATGCAGTTTTTGATTTTTTGTAATTTTCGCAAAATTTCTTGCCCCGTCACCTAAAGGCAATGTCGGTTATTTCGTGGCCTTAGTATATATACGGATCCGGTTCTTATTATCACCATTCTGCGTATTAGCACTATCATTGCTATCATTATGATTGTGATTAGTATCATATCATATGATTATTATGAATATGTATACACCAGAAAATTCCCCAAACACTAGAGATTGACAACAGGGACAGAGAAAACCTGCACAGCAACACCTTCAAGGTCCTCTTGCACCTTGGAGCTGTCACCACCAAAATCTGCCTTACCCCATGTGACAACGGAACCGTCTGCAAGGAGTGCAGCAAATGCACCTGAGGAGGCCTTGATCTGCTGAACACCGGACTGACCCAGCCGATTTTGGACTGCAGAGATGTCTCCCCCACACCTTGGGTTACCCCATGTGACAATCCTAAGACCACCACAGCACCACAGGGCAAAGGCCTTTTCAGTTGCGGCCATCTTTGGCTGCTGTGCAAGTGCTGTGAGGTTGTCACCCTCTTGAACACCTGCAGCTTCCAAGGAGTTCATGGGATCCAAAGGAAGCCCAGCGGCAGTGACAAGCTGCAGGAACCGCTGTCCCAACGAGTTCTGGGCCAACATTTTGAGATGCCCCACAGTGGAAGACAGTGGAACCTCAAGACTTTCCTTTTTACCACTTGGCAATGCTACATCTACGCGAAGCATCGGCAAATCACATACAAATTATGTTTCAGTAGCAGTGTCTTCAAAGAATCTCGAGCCAAAGTCAGCGCAATGGACTCCAACAATTCCACCAGGTCAGGTCTATAAGGTCTCGCAAGCAACCCGAAATCAAGGCATGTGATTTCAGGATTGGTTACCCCAAGTGATACTACCCATGTTTCATTCTTGTAGGGTCTTAAACTTTTATCCATTGCCACCATATGGCAATTGAGATTCCACCTCTGGATTTAATGCATGTAACGCTGATGAATGGTTGATGCTGGTGCCAAGACCCCCCAAAAAACTTGACCGCTGATTACAGACGACTCGAAGCTCCAGCGTTTTTTAGAGCCCAAAAAGTACCATTCATCTGACTGACTTTGATTCCCCCAAGATTACAGTAAAACATATCAATGACGTACCTTTACATACCAAAAATGATCGAGCTAGTAACCATTTTGTGGAGTGTCTCAGCATTCCTTGGAATAGGAGGTAAAGTTTGGCTATAATTACATTCAGCATCTTAGTATAACTGCACCCTCCATCCGAGTCAGCAAGTGGGTAATTAATAACCATCCCCGATAGAGGTTCATTGTTGGGTGTCCTCCTAGCAATGGGATGGGATGTTTTAGATAAGCATATTTAAAAGAAAGTCGCTATGTATAAACCCCCATCTCTGTAACATACGATGTGCTACTACCATACACAATGAGTCACTCTGGGTTATCAACCACTTGCAACAGCAGGTCTGCGCAAGCAATCCCAACCCACAAAAGCGGCACCAAGTGACGATGCGGAACGTGCAGAGGGTGGAGCAAGTCCAAAAGCAATCAGCCAAAAGTCAACCATAAAGCATGATGAATGTGGCTAATTATGAGAACTCAAATAAATACTCCAGATATCTCCAGATTGATCATCATTTCCGAATCATTTCCTCAAATAATCAAAGCTTGGGGGTTTTAATTCATTTTGAGGCATTGCCAGTGTGTACTTTCTCCTGTTTCTCCACCAATTCTGAGTCCGCTGTCTGAGTCTGAGCCAGATCGCGGTGTGAGAAATGGTTGCTTTGGTTGCTTTGGGCGCCATGGGAGTGTTTGCACTTTCCGGGTGTTTGAGGATGTTGGAAGGGTCCTAGTGAGTTTATATGAATTTGTTGCACAATTTTGCGCTCCTGACAAGGGAAGATGGAACTGATGGAACATGTTTTTTTGCCCAATGACATGCTTGGGCATGCTAGTTTGCAGGGGGTGTTACTTATGAAGGGACCTTTAGGGGCAACGGCATGGAGGTATTCCCTTGCCACCGACAATGACAATGCAAGGTGAGATGCAAATCTAAGTTCACATCATGTAACCACTCCAAGATGCGCCCTGCTGGGATTGCTGGGGACCCAAGCAGATAGAAGAAGAGCCCATCCTCAGTGACCTCCTTGATCGCTTGCAGACCTGACTCTGCCGAAAACGATGGACCATGAGCTACCCCGCAAACACTTTCCATCTATAGTAGGAATTACCATATATAGAGTATATGTGTATCACATATATAAATATATTATATTATATATACAATATATACATATATATATATATGTTGTATTATACATACATACATGTGCATCATACAACCATAGCAGTGCCACTTTGCCCAAAGAAAGGGCAGTGCTTCGGGTTCCCCTGCTATGGCTTGTGTTGGCCCATCGACTCATCAAGCGAACGATGCCCACCGCCGTATGGACCTAGGTTTCAGCCGCTTCTTCAGAGCCCACTGATCACTGGGTGATCTGTGGTAGTTACGTTATACAATACCCATCTCACTATGCACTATGGAATACCCTCTGGTAATTTAACATAGCTATTGAAAATTGCCATGTATAGTGAGTTTTCCCATAAAAAATGGTGATTTTCCATAGTTATGTTAGTTTACCAGAGGGTATATCAATTCTATAAATTCTAATTCTATAATGTCTAATTTGATCCACTGGAATTGTGTTACTTCCCTTTTGTAGCCAGGGCTGGGAAATCCCTTACTCATGGAGTGAATGGACATATATAATTTATTCATATAGTCTATGAAGACTTCACCTGCCATGTTGGAATTCGGAGAGTAGCGAGTCATTTGCTAGTACTAAATTCCACATCTTCAGTATGAACATGATCTCCAAGTGGCAGAAGTAGGATAATCAGCTTACTGTAATTGGCTGGTGGTTTTAACCCTTCTGAATTCCATTTCTATGGTTGAACACAGAAAATAAAACATACGTATATATATATATAGGAAACCACCGACCAGTTTGATATTCTTCATGTTCAAGACCGAGCCATTACCTCTAAATATTTAAATCGTTAGTGATATCCCGCAATATCCCCCTGAAAATGTGAAATATACCCTACAAAATCCAGTAAAATCATATAAATGGCTTGAAATGGAGGATTTTCACTGATTTTCACAGATATTTCCCATAGAATTCTTCGATCCCCGCGACGCCAGCCGTTACGTTACGTTTTTACGTTTAGCCTTGCTTGGTTCCCACGCGTTGCTGTGCTGCGCCGAGAACCTGGGCTTGGAGCTTTCCTGGCTATCCTCTGGTTGTTTAACATAGCCATGGGAAATGGCCCATAGATGGTTTACCGAACTTAAAAATAGTGATTTTCCATGGCTATGTTAGTCATAACCAGATGGTAGACAATGGTGACTTACTGGTTGGTGGCTTTATCCGGGTCCGGGTGGTATCTAAATGATTCTAAATGTATCGAATATGAGGGGGAAGGGATTGTTACCCTCTAGTTATGACTAACAGTTTGCGACATAGAAAATTGCCATCGAAATTGTGGATTTACACTAAAGATGGTGATTTTCCATAGTTATGTAAAGGTTTACCAGAGGGTAGACAATGGTGACTTAGTATTCAATTCTAGACCATCTAATTCTAGAATTAGACTTAGTCACTTAGTATTGAAATTGAAAGCTAATCTTTTGACTTGGGAATACCCCCATTTTGGCAAACTGCTGGACTTGTTCAGGCCCAATTGATGGAAGGGTTAGCTGTGCACCAAAAAGGTGATGTTTTTCATGCACCCCAATAACCGTAAAGAAATGATGTTCATCCCACCAACATATGGTATGTCATAGATTTTGACCCCTACGGGTCAAACTGGTCAACCATTTCTGCAAATAGTTGTTGGGTTGTTCCAGAGACATGCAGAGACATGCAGAGACATGCAGAGACATGCAGAGACATGCAGAGACATGCAGAGACCAGGCTGAAGCAACCCATTTCCTCCCACTTCCAGTGATTCTATAGGATCTGGTTGGTGGTATACCTACCCCTTTGAAAAATATGACTTCGTCAGTTGGGATGATAACCATCGCGGCAATGGGTTTGTCCTCATGGTTGTTTCATCTGCCAGGACCTTGTTGCCCAGAATTCGCAAGATGCCCCACAGATTCGAGGTAATTTGGGTTGTGCCTCCCCAGCCGCGTGCTAAAAAGCTGCATGTGCTCCTCTGGCCGCATTGGCTGCCATGGTTCCGTGCAACTATTACGGTTTGCCAGCCGCGATGGAGCGGTTTCCGCTGGTTTCCGCTCTTCCGCTCGCAAGTTGTGCTGGTAGGCACCGGGCACAAAGGCATTTGCACGGGGATCCATGGCCGCATCTTTCTTGAGCCAAAATGGCTACGGAATATATATATATATATGAAAAATATGACTTCGTCAGTTGGGATGATGAAATTCCCAATATATGGAAAAATAAAAAATGTTCCAAACCACCAACCCAGGGATAAATCCACATGTCCGCTGGGTGGAATGACCCCTTGGTATTACTGGCTTCCTCCCTCCCCATTGTGGTCGATCTGTTTGATTGTTTCAACAACTCGGGAAAATCTACGAACCATTCTTCTGGATGATGTCTTTACCCCGAGATGAAAAACGATAATTGAAACCAGCTGAAACCATTTTGATCTAGATCCTTAACCCATACCCATTTCTTCTCTAGGCTTGGCTTACCGGAAAAGTGCCAGCTTTTTCACCCCCCAAAAAATTACGTTCAAAACCAATTTATCATTCCTGTATAGACTGGTTGGTGGTATACCTACCCCTCTGAAAAATGATGGAGTTCGTCAATGGGAAGGATGGCATGCCATTTATGAAATGGAACATAAAATTCATGTTTGAAACCACCAATTCCAATGATATTTACCCATTAAAAATAGTGATGTTCCCATATGTTTTGTATGGAGCTACCAGAGGCTATTGCCAACCATTGCCGATCTTCACTGCAATGAGAATCAACCATCCGGAAAATGAGGTACCCCATGGTACCCCAAGGCTGCCACTGCAAGCGACTTGTCGACAATTAAGCCCATGAAAAGACCATAGATTGTGGATAAATTTCCTGGTTTTTTATCCATCATTTTCAGACACACCCATGAAATACTATGATTGGCATGACTCATGCCAATCCCTATTTAATCCCTATTGAATTGGATCCCCAGTTTATCAACATCATATTGTTCGGGATTTATATACAATACATACCATTACATACATATATCCTCTATTATATTCCATCATGTTCCAGGAACCACGGACCCCATGAATTCACATCCAAGAGGCATGCGGCGACTGCGACGCTTCAAGAGTTCTTCCTCAGAGACCTGGTGAAAATCGACTGGAAGACTATGGAGATATTGTGGAAATGTGATGGAAATGTGTGGGTATCCATAGTTGTCACCTGCTTTTACTATCAATTTTGATGGGTTTTGAGAATCCCAATACGCTGAAAAGAAGAACTTTCCACATATATCACCAATTGACCCAGATCTATGGCAAAGTCTTCTTGTTTTCGACCAAAGAAATGCGGAGAACCTGCATCTCGGGTTCGTCGCTTTCTTTTCTCTTTTGCACCTGCAAAAGGGTCTGCTGAAACAGGGTGTGGCGCAACAACTGGCAGGATGTATTCCCATTTAATGAAATATATTTAAGTAGCAATAGACAATAATTAGATTCTAACATATTCTATCGATTTAGTCTTAAACAAAGTCCTACATGTCCTATCCAGATCTATCCAGATCTATCCAGTTGGTTGACCCAACTTCTTTGTCAACGTCACGTCATGTGATGGGCCGAATCTCCCCAGAGTCACATGGGTTTTTGGGGCCCAAAAAAAAACATGGTGAAATATACCCTCTGGTAAATTAACATAGACCCTGGCAGTCATCGGGGTTGGAAGACTAGTTTCCAATAAAAATTGGTGAAAATCTCAGGGTCGAACTGTTTATTTACCAGAGGGTAAGCCATTTATATGAATTTATGGTTCCACTGCACCCCCAATTTGGCGTAAATCAGAGACCTTTTTGGAGATAACACCGCTAAGCCGCTAAGCACCTTCAAGTGGGAAACATGTACCGGATCACCGAGTTTTGGCAGCTAAAACAACGACTCAAGTCGTCAAGCAGTACTCATGTCACAATGTGTGTGGTCAACTGTCAGGCTATGTTGAACCAAGCAGTAGAACCCGAACCCTGAATGGGTGGTCAAATGCATGAGCGACCGTACAAGACTGAACGTCTTTATGGATCTACTGCGTATGTGGTTGTTTCTCAAAATGGGTGACCCCAAAATACTCCCGAATTGGTCAGGGTTAATCGGTAAATAAATTCTTTTTGGGTACACAAGGACTTCAACATGATGTGCCTGAACTCTGTGCCAAAATCCGCAATGCCAGGTTGTCAACAGTTTGGGCGGCCGGATTTGCGGGGATAGAAGTGTACGGGGATATATGGGGGGATTCGCCCTGCCCTCCTTCTAGCACTCTTGACAAGCCCAAGCAAGTTTGCTATCTTTTTCTTCCGTGGCGATGTCGGAGACAATCAGGATTCAAGTTTTGGATCGCTTGCCTCGCAAGACATGAAATCTCTGAAGGAATGAGTACGAACAGAAGCAGCCACCAAACAGAGTGTGTCGAGAATGAGGATTAAGAGACAAACGTGCTGCCGAATAGTTTCATTGATTTTCTGGCAACAAGTCTTTTCATAGGGCATGGATGGATGGAACTGAACAGCAAGTTCTGGATCAAAGTGATCTCCGGACCTCCACCGTAAGCGCTAGATCCCAGTGTTCCCCAATGGACCCCAACAGGAAGCTCAGGATCAAAGTGAGTCCCGCTGGACCGCAACCGTATACTTTAGATCGCTATGTGTTCCCCGCCGGACCGTAACCACAAAGAATTTCCGAAGATATACTATATATAGATAGAATGGCAGAAAGGAAGTCAGAAGATATTTCAGATGATTATGACAGATACATATGCCAGGAAAAAAATCGGAATATATATATGCCAGAAACTATGTCAGAATAGATGCTAGATAGAATGTCAGATAGAATGTCAAGGTACATGGCTGAAAGAATCTCAGACAACATGTAATAACGAATATACCATATATCCTTTTAGACGGTATGTCAGAAACTATGTCAGAATAGCGTTTGCCGGTCGGGATTACTCGGTCGTAGTACTTCTTTTTGCGAAGGCCGCGCTTCATAGTTATTGATCTCTGACTTCACAAGCGCTAGAATATACCTTGAGTCAGTGGCAAGCGAAAACTTTACCCATGATAAAAATAATGTTAGATAGAATTTAATGTCACAGAACCAGTCTGGATATTCCTGGATTGTATATCTATAACAAATCCATTCTGATTGGGGGCCATCACCTGGCTTCTGCACTATTTATGGGGCTTACAGTAGTCGGTCGTCGGTCATGAACATTTGGGGGTCGCTTAAGATGGGGCACCCAAACAATCCAACACTAGCCATTGGGTGCGGAGAGCAAAGGCGCTCTTCACCAGCTCTGCATGGTTCTGCTGCTCGGTGGAGAGCTTCAAGCCACTGGCGAGCAGCATGCGTGCCTGGGCTGACGCAGGCAAATCCAAGAGTTTGCGTGCTTTGCCCTGCTACTTCTCTCCACCAGTGTCTGCCTGCTCTGAAGACTCATGGCACCGCAAAAGAGTATTCAATGCTCCCTGTCGCAGCAGGCGAGCGAGAGGTGGTATGAAGCCCGGGGTCTCTTGCAAAGCCTTGTGAATGTAGTTCAAGTCTCCATCCACACTGGAACGCTCAAACTTTGCGAGCGCTCCTTCGAGAAGCTTTTCATTTCTTGCTTGCAACTTTTGCTCCTTCAAAGCGATCTTACTTTCCTTTTTTGCAACAGCCGCAGCCTTGGTGAACTTGGTCCTCACCATGTTCTTAAACAAGGTGCAAGGGCGAGATTGGTCCCGCACTGCTGCTAACGAGCCTGGAGCCTGCCTACTCGCTGCTCGGGCCCAAGTATCCACAATGTTGAGGAGAAGCCGAAAGCAAGAAGTAGCAACTAGCTAATGTCTGGTGCTAGCAATAGGTCGACTTGCAACAAGTAGCAGACAAATAATCGCACAAAAGAAGGCTGTGCTGTGGAACTGCTCTACAGAACTGTAAGACTGAGTGCCCTGGCTGAACAGACCTCGCCACTTGTGGCTCTTGACACAGATCCCACCTCCCTTTCCAGGTCCGGCCAAGACAAGGTGTATCACGCAATGCGAAATGCAGCAGTCACTCCACTGAGTTTCAAATGACTGACATGTTTGTCTCCAAAAAAAAACTCTCCGATAAGTTCGTCGCACAGCAGTTTTGGCTTCTCCAGAGCCTTTAGCTGCACGTTGACTTCATGTTACTTCACACATAGTTGTGCAGTGTCATGCATCTTACAATATAAGGCTATTAATCTCGTGGCTCATGGGCCAAAATTCCTCAGGACAAAGTCCAAACGCGCTGCAATTGACATGAACCGCATGAACAACAACTTTGGAGCATCTGGCATTTAATTCTGATTGTGTATATATTGTCAGCAATTCTGAAAACATTGGTTTCACTGAAAACGCTTTACACCTTAATTCCAATGGACTATCATCAAGGTTCCAATCGAAATTGCCCTAGCTTAGGGGTTCACCCCCCTGTATTTTTGACACAAACCCCCTTTTGCAACCCATTACCCACCATATCATTTTCCGGATGGGAATGAACCATCGATTTTGCATATTGTTTTGTGTACACTCTGGTTCTTCAACATGGCTATTCAAAAAATGGGCAAGTTACAATCGTTTGTAGATAGATGATTTACCTATGAAGAATGTGTGTATATATAATATACTAGTGATTTTCCATGGCAAACTACATCGAGGACGACAAGCAGCACCTTCCATTGGAACTGCTCCTGCGGCAGCCTGAGGAAAGAATCCAATGGGATCAGATATCATGAGGATATCATGGGGATATCATGGGGATGTGATTTGAAAAGAACTTGGTGACTTGGTGACTTGGTTGAACATGTCAATTTCAATGAACATTCATCCAGAATCCAGATTTGCCGCTGTGCTGGGTCCAAAAAGGTGATCCAAAGTCACTTCTCAACTGGGAGCATGGCCACCTCCCCATGTGTGATGCGTTCAAACGACCCCTGAAAGCCATGAATTGTCAAATGCCCACTGGGCAGGTTATCAATCATTGATAGCAAAAAATAACATGTCCATGCAGTTGTTGCCGTTTGAAATTCTCACTCTCACAATTTGGTTGGTCAAATTAAATCATTTCGTTGATCAAAAAAACACCAGGTCAGACTGGTCCCCGCGAGCCAAGAAGCAGCACCACACAATTGCCCGCAATCTGGACCTCTTTCTTCCTGCACGGCTGGAAACCTGTGTTGGGTCATAAATGGCATACACAGCAACCCACGGCGTACCTACGGGGAGGCGTCAAAAACCTATGACATATATCATATATGATACCAAAATTGTTGGATAAACATCTAGCAGCTAATGTGATGGTCGTCCCTGGCTTTGGTGTGTGAAATCCGGCTGCTGAACTTCAGCCAAAGATAGGCAGGGCAAACTAAGATAACTAAGGCCTGATGATCCCATGCTTTCAGGCTTTCAGGATCAAATCGCCTGCAAATGCTGCTTCTTTGAAGGTTGCAAGCCTGGTTGCAAAAAGCTTGTTTTAGGCTGGCCTAGGTCCACAGAAAATGGGCGTGTATTACTTGTATAACGGTTTAACATGGTTTAACCTCTCAGAAAGTAGGGCACAGAACTTGGCACTCCCCACAAGTTCCCGAATACGACTTGACCGGTGGTTGTCTGGTTGGTGGTGTATGTGCTTCTAACCTATCAAAAGAAAACTCATCTCAAGCCATCCCAAGTATAGTTGAAAAACCAGCAATCAGGGCAATCAGTCTCGAATTATTTAGACATACCCACCCCAAATGTCGCCTTTTATGGTACAATCACTCCGCGTCGGGTATTTGAAATGTCTGCTGATTTTCATGAACCAAAAACTTGTAAACTAGGTGTTTCATGGCGCTTTATTGGATGGGTTTTGGGGCAATGTTGCGGGAACCGTGGTTTCCATTCCATCTCCAATTATCACCCAACAATGCAGGGGCATGGCCGTCAAAATGAAGAGATCCACTACACCAGGGGGTCCGCGTGGTATCTGTATCTAATATGAGGGGGAAGGGATTGTTAATGTTGACTAGTTGACTCCGGGGTCAGTGGCGCTCCTCTCAAGCTTCGAGCAGTCCATGGCGAGCTTCACGTCAATCAACTTAGTGCCGGCCATGTTCGTCTTGGGAGGTCGGTCATCCCAGGCAACTCAAATGCCTATGGGTCAAAACCCGGGTAGCCCTAACCTCAAAATAGCTGGTACATGGATGTTCGTCTCACCAAAATTGATAATAATAATAATAATTTTTAAGAGGTTTTGACCCACCCGCAAATGACTTTTGGACCCAGATGATGCAACCAAGAAGATATAGGAATTACATCGTATGGAGAATTAATGAGAAGTTTTTCAGGATAGTATATGAACATTTACTATCCTAGATATCATGCAAAAGCTTTCTAGAAAAGCTATCTATCCTGGGTAGCAGGTATGACATATGTAGCAAAAGTAGCGGTGAAAGTCTCACTGTTGATAATCATGTTCCCATCTTCCGAATGTCAATTGCACCACTACTTTGACGCCATAGGGCTATGAGGGTCAAAATCTAAGACTCTGTCAGACTCTGTGGCACTGATTGATTTTGGTCATGGGTAGAAAATGAAAAAAAAAAACAAACAACAAACAGTAACAAACACAATTAACTGCAGTTTGCTGTTGCCTGATTCTACCAAACATTAAGACTCCATTAAGTCTAGATTTAATGGACGATTTCGGCGATCAGATCGTCACCGGTCTGGATGACGGATGTAGCTGTTGAAAGTTTGTCAGAGGGTACCCCTAAATGAACTGGTTGATCATAATTTGTCCCTTCCAAATCGCCAAATGAAAAATTGGGAGTGCCCCATTTATCCCCATTTTCAGATTCAATCCTGTCAGAGATCGAATCTCTTTCTACTATAGCCTTCTGCTGCAAGCAAATCTTCAAATTTCCAGAAGACAACTACCAAGTCCAGCTCTCTGATACATAAACAGCCAATGTAGATAACAAATAGTAATTACCAATTTTTTAGGTCCCTTCCCCTACTTGCGCCCTTTGAAGGTAAAACAAGCGCTTTTGACATAGATGGACCATGGAACGGCTTTTGGATAGTTTTGGTCACACGGTGTTTTATCATGTGTTATCCGATTTTTAAGGCTACCCTTGTTTCAAAGATATATGTGGTATGTGCAATCAGCTAAAGTGGGCCCAGTAGATTGTACTTGGTAAATATTCACCAATGATGATGCGCTGTGACATCATCAGAGATCCCAAAACAAACATCTTTCAAAGAATCCCACAGATGTCTCTATTGTTTCATGGGAGACGTGTGTCCAAAACAATGTCTCTAAGTTGATCCCAA
>Ga0126342_10014021_pt1 | contig 14167 bp, 15 predicted proteins | sample Cyp1metagenome_FD_92528 | JGI IMG/M metagenome (GOLD analysis project Ga0126342, IMG submission 92528) | Coral microbial communities from Lord Howe Island, Old Settlement Bay, Australia - Cyphastrea 1 metagenome | ecosystem: Host-associated > Invertebrates > Cnidaria > Coral ...
TGGTTGTTCAAGCACGCACTTGCTACTCAAGCTGCTTCTGATCTACGGCTCTGTCTTCGTCTCTTCTTCTCTCAGGCTTCCACCTAGCGTGCACGTCAACCTCCCTTGGGGCAATCTCTCTCCGCTTCCATCCTGTCTCCTTCCATGCAGCGGTCTGCTGTCAAGCCAGATTCTCATACATAGTACCTGGCGCTACTTTGCTGGGGGCAGAACTAATTTGGTATACGGTCAATAGGTTGTTACAGCAAACCTTGCTACACAAGCCGCTTCCGTTTTACGGCCTTGTCGTCGTCTTCCTTTCTTATTCTTCTTATTTTTCTTCTTCTTCTCCTTCTTTTCTCTTCTGCTCTCTCGCGGGCTTCCACCTACAACGCACATCAAACTCCCTTGGGGCGACCTCTCTATGGCCGGGCTTGCCGAAGGCACTTAAATAGATTGATAAAAACTGACATTGAAGGCCTGAGTTGACTCCCAGCCCATGAACACCTGGGAGCCCCCGCGAAACGCTCTAAGACCACCACCAGCATTGGACGTCCCTGGGGGAACGGAAGGAACGTTCCAGCCCGGAGAGTCACATGTACATGTTGGCTAACAAGCGTGCCCGGTTCGGATTCCTTACGCAGATCATTTTTGATACGGTTGGGGACATGGTGACATGGTCAGTTCCTCCAATTTTGCGCTTTCGGAATGGACATGTTCACTCACAACTTGGAGCTCTCGCGAGGATAAATGGGCTACGTTTCAGTCATGGATCGAGACCCTTTTGGAGAATACGTTGGAGGTTGGAAATCCTGGTATCAAACCATAGCAGTTGTCCAAAAATTTGGCTAAATCCAGAAATTCAGCGGTTTAAAAATAATGTTCCATTAAAATTGCCATATGTCTTGTTGGGCCGTAGTGTATATATATAATTATACACATAATATATATATATATGTAGATGTACATGTACATGTACATTACATTACATTACATACATGACATGTACATGTACATGTACATGACATGACATGACATGACATGACATGACATTACATACATACATATATTATATATATATATATACATATACACATGTCGCATGATATCTATGTCCCATCAATCTATATCCCAATGTGATATCCCAATCTGGCCTGGGCATCCAGCGCACAGCGCGTCAGATCTCCCTGGAGAACGGTGATGTCCCGGGAGGTGATGGGAAGTTTCACATGCCTCGGCACCGTTTCGGAGGGGGCAAATGTTGTGGGGGACCCCGCGAACCCCCTGTGAAATGGTGGATGAATTGTGGGACGTCTTGGGAAATTTGGGAGAACTGTTGGGGAAAATTCTCTAGATCTGTTTCTCTTCTGGAATTTCCATAAAATGCCAGAAATTGTAGTATGCCGGTATGCCCCAGTTTGACATTTGCCAATCAAGCTGCCACATTCATGGATTTAAATTCCATTGCATGAGAAGTGAGTTGGCGTCTATCCCGCTACAGTAGATATGCTTACCAATCTCATCCGGTCCAACAATGGCCTTTGGCTTCCATATTGTTGGACTTAAGTCAGATGAGAATAGGGACAAGCACAGATACAAAGATGATCAAAGATCAAAAATGAATGCAACATTGCTCTTTGATGTACAAAAGAAGGTAGCAGAAAAGGAAATGAACTCTATAAACGCATCTGATGGCGGAACATACATTTCTTCAACTCAGATGCACTGCATAGCTGTCAGATTCCTGGAAACCCATGTGGGGATAATCATCCCAAATATCCCAAGGTTGAAACAAAACGATTCAAGACATCTTGGAAACAGTTGAAACCACCAGTTTGGACCCAACCGTGCCGAAAGCCTCCCTGCAGCTTGGGGAACTTCCCAGAGGCATCTTGATAGTCGATCTGGGCATCCAAATCCAACAGGGCATCGGCATCTGAAGCCCGGAAGCGTGAGAACACCACGAAAAAATATTGCCGCCAACCCCCACGAAAATGAAAATAGATCTGACTTGTAGTGGAACTTAGTTTAAAGTTTGTTTTTAAGTTCTTGTTCCCAGGCTTTGGATGGTTTTGGTGTCTCAAATCCACCAAATTTGGTCTATTCTTGCACGAGTGGGAACGCATCGTGGTGCGTTGGGTTCCAGAAACATCCACAATCCACATGGGTGTTTATCAGAAGTGAGAATCTCCATAGCCCAAGAAAATGAGGCTTTGCTAAAAAGAAACTGTCCATGTGTTGGTTTTCTTGAATCTTAAAGGGGGTCAAAGTCGTGGGGACCCAGTCATCAGCACCTGCGGGTTCTTGCTTTCTGGCCGCATCTGCGAAGACAAACACAGAGAAACCTGCACAGCTGGGCAAAACCGGCATCTCAAAATGGAAATCATCCGAAATCATCCGAAATCCACAAAAAGCGGCGATCTGAGAAACAAACAAGCAGTTTGGGGCTCCAAAATCTTCTAAACTCAATTCCTCAAAACCCTGCATCGTCCCTTTTTACCTATTTTTTCATAGGCATTCCCCGTTCATGGATGGTGATATTCCGATATTCCCCAATATATTGGCTAGAATAGTCCCTCCAATCATCAACCAATCATCAGTGATGCTCCCATCTACTTTAAAACCCCATCCACAAAATCATGGTGAAATCCTGCAATCCTGAAATCCCCAAAGGCTCATCATCAACCAGCAGGGCTTTGGAAGACTGGTTTGAAAAACCTGCCCGTTGGATCAGCTTCTCCATCTCCTCCGGGTTTTGAGCTGCGAGGTCGGAAGGCGGTGCGGAACCAGCTGTGAGGCGCAGGTGGTAGTTCTCATGACCTGAAAAGCGATTCAACGGCGTTCAGCGAAGAATTTGGACGTCAACCAGCGAAAATCGTGATTTTACCAACAGAATCGCGATTCAACCGTCAAAAATCGTGATTTCACCGTCAAAAATTGTGATTTCACCATGAAAAATGTCTATTTTTGACCCATTGAAACTGAGTCAGTGGTCCCCCTTTTGCTCACCTTCCACCTTCTCCACCACCTCCAACACCTCCCGCAGAAAGCGCCGCAAGCGCTCCGGCTCTGCCGCGAAGCGCGCGAAACCGCCGCTGGAAACGCCGTCGACACCGCAGGGCGCCAGCAGTAGGGAGCTACTGGAGCCCTGGGAAAAACCCGTGGATCTTCGGCAGTGGATCTTCAGATCTTTAGAAAATGTCCTTTTTTTGGATTTGGTTAGATCACTTGAAAAAGTATTTGTTGAAGATGATATCCGACATAGTTGGGTGTTGAAAATAAGGATATTTACCAAGCTCTGATCTTCTGCTGACCTTTTTTGATATAGCTTGTCTGAAAAGAGTGCATCCCAAAATCCCCTGGTGTATCATATATTTTGTTTTTTCCCTTTGAACTGGCTATATTGGAGATACATACCACTTTCAAACAGACCCATCTGTTTGAATGATTTTTTGCAGAATGGGATCTATGCTCCTTGACTTTTGGGGGAGATACGTGGCTTTTATCTTTTTGTTCTTTGGTATGATATGTGTGGATTATGTTATTTAAGAGTGGGATTGATTTTCTTCGTTTTGTGGGAGACATTTTGCAACTTCTTTTTTGTGGTATATCTGGTATATATGTTGGGACTTGAATTGATGAAAATTCTTATAATATTATAGTAGCAAAACTGCAATAGTTGGATGGTTAAAACCATGGTTTTCTCTTGGTTTAACCAGAAACATCACTCTACCAAGCTAGGAAATCTGCTAGGAGAAGCGGCTGTCTGGTCCAAATTCCACCTCGTTACGTCCAGGTGTCAAACATAACTCTGGTCAATGATTCCAATGATATAAATTTGGGCTAGAAAATAAATGGCGAAAGAATGACCGTCTGCTGCATGGTCCATGGATGGGCCTGTTTTTGGTTCATGCCTATCTGAAAAGAAACACAAAAGCCCTCACAAGCGTTGCAAACATATGGGGTTGTCTGAAAATATGGTACCCACAAGATTGATAGATGACCTTGATAATTGCTATACTTTGGTGGTATCCCGCATTTTTGGGCAAACCCATCCATTTCCTCCTGATACCACCGGCAAGCACTGTCACCCAAGAACAGACCAGGCTCTTTCCTCTTCCGGGTGTATGCCACAGTGCCAAGCACTTCCATTGACATCCAGCAAGCGCGTTCCCAGTCAAGTAAATACGAAGGTCACAAACAAATCACTGCTTCTCAAACTTTGGCCAGTTTTGTTTCAGCATGGTTGATGCCAGTTTTATCAGTCTAGGCCTTGTAAATAGCATTTGGGGGTTGCAAGATTCACATGTTTCGGCGTTTTTGAGCCAAGCTCGATTGGCGGACCCAGTCCCAAAACCCAGTCCCAAAAGGCAGCTGAACGCTACAGCCGCTACGGCCTCTGCACCACCGCACGGCTGAATAGAGTCCCTTGGGTTCCGCACTCGTCTGAAGGCTTTGCCAGACAAAGGTGGAAACGAGGAGATGAATGGGTCCAAACCCCCACAGTAAGTCAATTTTCATCCCAGTCTTGGTTTGAACTGCATTGCATACCATTTCCATTTTCTTCAGAAAAGGGAAAAGCTCTGAAGTTACTGAAGTGGTTGAAATACCAACACACTGTTGACTGATCACTGGCCCTTAACGCCTTAACCTTTGCCACCGAGCCGAAAACATGACGATCACCTGGCCATATCAGCTGGCTTTGGGTCAAACCTTGGGCTCATTGTACTACTTCTTCAAGATTCTTCAAGTTTCAAAACTCATTCTGGTGGAAACAACACCCGAAAAAATCCATCAAAATGCATGGAATTGGTGTATTTTTGTGGGGATGGACAAATTCAGTGTTTAAACAACCACGTGACTCAGATGCCAACCTGCCGTCCGACATAATTACCAAGACCGCTGTCCGCCATCTCTGATATGAAATTTTCTATCATTGAACCACACGCAAATTTTCATGCTGAACTCTCGAAACAGAGGTCCACTCAAATGAGCACTTGATTTTCTTGAAGAAGTATGTGCATCCTTTGACTCAAGCTGGTCAGATTTTGAAGCAAAAATTGTCGAAGAGCTAGCAGCTGGTTCACTTGATCAGTTGGATTTGGTCACATGGTCGAATAAAATCTTATTTGCGATGTCCAAGTTTTATCAAACACCAGCTTCTCACATGCACAATTGCCGTGCTTAATTCTTTTTATTGTGGGGAGTTGTTCCTTCATATTCCCCTCCAATGCAGCTTTTTCACCTTTTCAAGGCAGTGTCGAGATGCATAGCACGGTCAAGGCCAGCCAGGACTGCAGATGGGGGCTGCCCACGGTCAGCCGCCTGAGAAGGTGCCAACCTCCCAGCAGCAGGGCTGCCAGGGCACCGTAGATGTGGCCCAAGTAGTCGGTGGCGGCAAACTCGCGCGGTGGGCCCAGGGCCAGCAGAGAAGGATAGGCGCGGAAGAAGCAGTGAACGAAGAACCAAAAGAGGAGGGAATTCGACACAGTGAGCTCAGCTGGAAGGGAGAAAGCCACCAGGAGCAGAACCAGGAAGACACTTCCAAAGGGCAAAGGATAGCTTCGGAGCCTCGTACTGAGGGGAGAAAAGATTTCTGGGATGAACCTAGCCGCCAGCAGCAACCCATTGCCAGTTTCTGGTGAAATTCCAAAGAACTGCGCCAGTCCTGCTAAGCCCAGCCCTGAATGACGTCCCCAATGTTTTGGACCTTCAACTTGTGCATCTCTTCACCCAAGATCAGTATCAGCACGGGTTTCCAAGGGACAAAATGGATGTAGATGTATAGTTAATAGGTAACTTTAGGATCTATGTGTAGCTGACCCAAAAAATGTGTGTTCTTTGGATTCTTTGGCCCAACCTCAAACTCTCCTTGATCACCGACCAACAGGACGGCCAGCACAGCGATACCGTATACGCAAGCACTGGCTCCTCTGCTGTTGGACAAATTGGCGATGGCATCGACATGTTCGCGTGGCATCTGGCTGAAGTCCGGGTTCCGCCTCGCCATGATCAAGTTATATGGGATGAATATGGAATGAATTGTGGTCATGGTCATCCAACCATTGGGAATCCTTACATTGCCGACTATAATTCCCTGGTGCTATGACCATGGTGGCCATTGGCAAAACTGGAAACTTGTAGTCGTACAAGTTATAGCCAGAAAAATGATGGAAGTACATCCTGCAACTCTCACTAACGCAGATTCATACAAGGCGCCATTTTTTGATATTTTTTGCGGAGTTGGTGTGACCTTTACTCACATCACCCAGGCGGTTTCATTGTCGAAAGCTCAAAACACCTGATTTGGCCAACCTCAAGGTCCATCGCAAAGTGAGCCAGCTGCAACTACAACCCACAGCTCCGCAGATCAGGAAGACCACCATGAAAAACCTGGCATTTCGAAGGTGAAGCCAACTTTCACTGGATTGATTCAAGATGTTCGAGATATTGAATGGAAATCTACAGGAAACCATTGTTTTCTCACCAAATCTCAGGGCGGTTCCTGTAAATGTTCCTTTGAAACTAGTGAAACTTGTGACATCGATTCATAGCGCTCAAAGTTTGAGACCAACGCTGAACTTTCCAATCTTTCCAGTGACTCAGGATCAGGGTTTGGGTCAGGTGCTTCCAGATCTTCCAGCAAAGTTACTCGACTTAAAGGGCAACTGTGGTGGTTCCAACACCCTGCGCCAAACTTTGAGAAAGGAACCACGTGCCAATCTCCACCTCTAGTGGTACACCGGCCAGAATCATCAAGAACGCTTCTCTCAAGAAATGCGAGTGCGTGCCTGCGACAGTCACAACGACATCAACACCGACGGTTCAAAGAAAACTATCATGCGGGATGATAGGATGACAGTGATCCACAATACCAAGTTACTAAGTTGCAGGGTTTTGCACCAAACACTCCTTGCTCGAAAAGCAGTTGATAGCCGAGTTGCCATGCAAGAAACTGCTGGAGAACATGACCCACAGCTTCCCATGCAACAAGGCATCTCCCGTGAAGTCCAGGTGTTCGCCTAGGTGAGTGCGAGCTAAGCACTTGGTTCCTTCGAATAAATCAACCCAACCCAAAAATAAAACTTGATCGCTTGATCAACCCTACTGACTCCATAGACTCTAATGGATGGTGGCAACTCTGACTTCAACTCTGAGCCTTTCAAATGGATCGCAACATGTCTAGTGGCACAAAGTTAGGCTAAAAATTTAAGGTCTGTCATGATTTTAAGCCAGAAAGGTTTGGGCCACTGCTCACGCGAACAAATCGGATGATTTGGCCTCAGAATCCCAATAGTTTTTGCTAGTATCCCTATGGCCCTAAGATACCTGCTGTGGTCGGTGCGTATTCTATAAAAACTGGGTGCTAACATGCCCATTGGTTGCATCCCCAACTCCCGCCACTGTATATCCTCATCGATAATGGCTCAAAACGGGTGACACCCTTCAGAACCCGTAAATTCGATTTTTGAGTTGCTTCTGTATTTTGCTGGCCTCCAGCCACCCCAAACAAAGATCCAAAAGTTCTCTTAGAAAAGGATAGGTATCTGCCCCGGAACCCTCCGGAACCTCACCATCTGCACCGGAACCCTCCAGAACCGCACAGAACCCTCCCGAGCCTTAGGAGGTATCTTCACCGGTATCTGCACTGGAACCCTCCGGAACCTCACCACGCATCTTCACCTAGATCCTCCGAAACCTCATCAGGCACTGTAGCTGCACCGGAAACTTCCGGAACCTCACCAGGTACCTGCCAAAACCCTCTAGAATCTAGAACCTAACCAAGTATCTGCACCGTAACCCTCCGGAACCTTACGGACTCTAACCCTCCGGAACCTCACCGACTACCTTCACCGGAAACTTCCGGAACCGCACAAGGTATCTGCACCGGAACCCTCCGGAACATCACAAGGTATCTGCACGCGAACCCTCCGGAACATCACAAGGTATCTGCACCGGAACCGTCCGGAACCGCACAGAACCCTCCGGAGCCTCAGCATGTAATCTTCACCGGAACCCTCCGGAACCTCACGAGGTATCTGCACCAGAACCCTCCGGAACTGTGTCCGGCACCTGGTGTTAAAGCTGCACTGGATCGCACCGGAGCTAATCTGCGGTAAAGACACTACACCACTTGCGACAGCCAAGGACTCCCTCGAGGCCGTGAGCCTGTGACTCAACAGGTGATATGGCACAACCATGAACCAATGGATATGGATGTGGACGTCAAATGGATATATAGTGTGTATATATTTATATATGTAGTGGATAGAGCGGATAGATATATAGCGGATATATAGTGTATTGTGTATATTATATATATATCTACAGTATACGAGCGGATATATAATTGCCAATAAGTATCAATGTCAACCACTTGGGATGAACCATCCCATAAACCAATAAACCATGACTGGAGGTCGTATTTAAAAAAATGTCTAGGGGTATAGCCAATTTCATAAACCTCAAACTTGGGGATGATTGATAAATTATTGATCTTACATTTTACATGTTTTACCGCGTTAGGCAAATCACAGACCTTCCACCATCTTCCACCTGCAGATTCTGATGGCACTCAAACAAACAGGCAGGGATGCTTTGCCTCTAAGTTGAAAGTTCACGCATTTATAACATAAAACTGAACACCTAGCTAGATAAAGTCTTGTTCTGCACCAACTGTTGTACTACATCGTTCTGGCATTTTTGGAAGACGTTGACAATTCAATCAATCAACAACACTCCTGCAAACCTTGATCCCAATGTCAGGAAACCACAGCAGTGTCAAACTGAGCGCTGAATTTGTCGAAGGCGCCACAAGCATTGCTGTTGCCAGCACCAGTGTGCCGTAAGGGACTTGCCCAGGCTTGCCAGAGACATCCATGGAGCAGCAGCCGCACAGCACACAGCTGTACAACTTGCCACTCAAAACACCTGCTTTGTTGATCTTTGTTGCGGTTTTGAGTTCCTTATAGTTCCTTAATTCCTTAGCTTGGCTTCAAAATCTTTAGGGAATGCGTTACACGGCTACCGGACCGTTGCGGTTCACTGAAAATATCGTCGCACCTTGGCCTCGTACCTGGATCTCGGTCCATCACAAGTGTTTGGACCACTTTCGGAGCCAAGCTGCAGAAGAAAATCATGATACGATGTGACGATTGCAAAATGCATTGTGACGGCTCGGGAGTACCAAGTTCAAGCAACCACTTGTGATGGCCAAGAAAAGATTGAGTGACGTCACCGTGAGAAACAAGTCTCTTCATCCTTTCAGATTTCAGCAGCAGCTGTTTTAAAGCGAACGGTACCTGCGTCAAAGGCTGCTTCGCCCGAAAATCCAGCAAGTGCTGTAGCAGATGTCAACAATACACACACGCCTCCAATTTGTAGATGTCCAACCTGAGATAGCACCGCACCCGAGAATCAAATGAATCAAAGATTCTGTGACTCAGAATGCGGGTTTTTCGCCACGTTTCATGGCCCAACCCCTGGATGACCCCAGTCGACTGCAGGTTGCCCGACACGGTGGTTTTTTGATCATGAAGTAGAATCCATATGATATCAAAACAACATATTGTCATATAGTCACAAAGATCCAACCCGAATTTAGGGGCTCCGTTGGGACCTCTGCAACATCTGTTCCTGGGCCTATCAGCCAGGCTGGAAACCTTCATGGATGGCCACCAAAAGCCTTGTCTCTCCTAAGACTGTCCCCCAAAATCGTTCCTCTCTAGTAATCAAACCTGGCAATCGAAAGTTCAATTTATTTTCAAATTGTCTATATATGAATAGATGACCTATTTTTTGCCATCTTAGATGGACTGGCGGCTCTTTGGACGTGGAGCATCTTTCCATCCTCCGGCGCCGGAAAATCCTCGCGAGAAATGGAGCAGGCAGCCCCCAGAGCCGCCAGCACCGCATCCAAAGCATCGGCACCCGAGTCGGCTACCAGGGCTGGAAGCAACTTCCTCGGCAAACCAACGTCGTTAACGTCACACCAAGTGTTTTGACGAAACCAGAAACATGTGGATTTCACGCAAAAGATGGAGATATGTAATATATAGAGGTGATAACGAGGTGATTCATATTTTGGTGGCTGAAACATGGCTAATCTATTCTTCACCAAGTCTTACTCTCTGATAATACATCCTGGCAAAGTTCCCATAGCAGCATAATCATCATTGCGAAATTCAATGTTCCGGGCATGAGGACGTTAATGCGTGATATGCTGCAAATGTTGTATTGAGCGCTGATTTGAAGAATGTGTTCTAACACACGTCGTCTGCCGAAGAAAAATGGGGTATGTGGTATGCTTTTTTATCCACCGTGGTCGTGGTGGTCAGTTTGATCAACCAGTGGCTGGGGCATCCCCTGATTCTTGGATCTCTGATTCGGTGACTGGTGGGTGAATATTCCAACCCCCGTAGGTCCATGTCAAATCCTCAGGTGCTGAATTGGTCAAACCAGGTATTTACAGAGGGACTGGAGAATTCAAACTGTGTAGGAAATCTGTGTCAGGTTTTTCTACCTCTCGCCCCAATATGTTTTTCACATTTACAGTTGTTCTCTGTGATCTGTCTCTCAATCAACACCCTGGTGAACATCAATATGGAGGGCAATTGTGGATGTTCATCCACTCGTTAGATTCTGACATGGTAAAAAAACACAGGTTTTGACCCATAGCGATCTCATCTCATACTTGCTCACACGGCACCAGCTGCCCCCAAAAGTCTACGTTGAGGTGCGGATCAGCCATCTGCACCGATAGCAGGCTCTTGCTGTTTCTCCCGATGGGTACACCTCTCCTCACATGTTGGAAAGATCACATCCTACCTTGGGGCCTTGGGGCCTTGGGAGAAAGGAAAGATACTGGCAGTGATACTGGATAATTACATCCCACTCGTCTTGTAACGCAGCCAAGCATCTTCAAACGATCCAAGATCACCCGTCGCCTTCGGCCATGCTTTGCAGTTTTGCCCTTGTAGGGTTCTGTGTAAAGCTCCAGGCGCTTTAGCACAGAAGCTGGGCAACTCTCCATCAAAACGTGGCTACCCGAAAAGTCCATGCATGGGACAACACAGAATCCTTGCTGCGACCTTGGCTGTGCAGGTGTCACCCCAGCGGCTCTCAGGTGTATGAGTGTATGACCACAAAAACGCTTCAATATATCTCAACAAATGATATGATGCCAAGTAGTGAAGTTGGTATGTTCTGCAAAGTGATGTAAGAATTTTGATCGTGCCCAAGAGTTGTTCATACCAAGGTAGTCCTTCAAGCACTTCCTGAAGCTACGGTGCAACACAAAGAGCCGGCTACGCCCAAACTGAGTCGAGACACAAAGGTGCAAAAATGCCTTGGATCGCCCACCAGGTCCTGGTTGGTGCTTTCAGCCCCTCCGAAAAAAAGTCATAAAATGGATCGTCATCCCAGGGAAATAAAACATACTTTCAAAAATCACCATCTAGGATATCTATGGAAATTCTATGGATATCTAGGATCTGTTTGTACATCCTCAAATTTTGTGGCGGCAGCGGCGTCTTATGCTCCACGTCGGTCCGGCGCTTGGGTTCGCGTCGCTTGATTCCGTCAAAGACCGAGGTCGCTTCCCGGAACGCGTCAGGGGTCTGGTAGATCTTGGAAAAACGCCTGGCCCATGTGGTCCAGTTGCCCGTCATAAATTCCTTGGCGATGGCTGGTGGGCTATCCACTCCTACCACGACTGTCTGATCCTTTGTGGCTGCCATCAACTCACTCCTCACTGCAGCAGTTGCATCCTGGGGGCTCAAGCCTCCACCAGGAAGCTGCCGGGCAGGTAACACGGAATGAACCAGCAACGTCAGGTCTGGAGGTTTCTTCAAAAGCGCACACTTGGCCACGAACATCCTGGTAGTTGGAGCAGCTTGGTGTTGTGATTTTGGTGATGACACTACACACACAATGCATTTTGTCGTGCAAATTGTTTACAAAAAACATTCCATTTGCTGACCTTTTGGAAATGATTGGTTTGAAAAAACCAAAACAAGATCTACCATTTTGACAGCAAACCCCCAGTTTTCATGCCAGTGAGAATTTATGAAATGAAACATGTTCACGATCAATAAATTATTCTCATACAAAATAACGACTTGATGTCTGTACATATCATTATCATTATCATTATCATTATCATTACCATTACCATTACCATTACCATTATCTATATATATATATATATATATATCGTGAAGGAAAAATCTCAGCTGGTATTTCGAGCATTTGTTTGAAATGGTTTGTTTACCCTGTCAAGAGCCCCCATACACCGTCCTCGTTATGGATCGTTCCATGCCTATGATCCTTGTTTTCTATGCCAAAAAAAAAGTAGAGTCTGCGCCCACAATTTTTGTTGAATTGATGATACCTTCTGGTATTTTTTCACAGTTTATGATTTTTAAATATTTTTAATAGATAAACGTAAATCATCGAACGAAATGAACAATTTTCCATAGCCATGTTAAATTACCAAAGGATAATTTGCCCTATGCGGCAAAGTGACTTTTTGCCAGCATCTGCCGCCCCGCTGAAATCAATTCCGTAAATGACCACTGTCTGCGACGGCAAAATCCTGCAGCAATTCAGCATGACAGCCGCAGGGTCCACCAAAATCAAGGGAAAAAAATAGGGGATGGTCCTTTGTTTGCCAACGCTGGGACGTTTCATCCCTCACTTTGCAGAAGTTGCTCTCATGGCGACACGGTTTCTGCCGAGGGCGCAATCAAATCAAAAAGTTTTCAAAATGAATAATATGTTACTCACCAACAACAATATGGAAATTTAAAAGAAATAATCGAAAGGCAATGAACATGTAACACCACCAAAAAAAATCGAATCTATCAGCCCAGAAACCCTCTGCATTGTTGTTACCACCTTTGCTGCCGAAAAACAATGATGAAATTTGGGGTGAGTCATGGACCACACTGTGTAAGTTGCATAATTGACATGACCCATTTTAAACACATACATGATGAACTAAGTCAGCTTGACAACATGATAACGGACGTGATCCATTTCCCAGTGTTTCCAACGCAACATCAGTGACAGCGACAATTGCATTGGTAGCCAAATGTCGAAAAGATCAAGGCCAAAAATTTGTTTGGCATATTGCACAGGTTCTTGAAACCCTGCCTTTCAATAAATCAAGATGTCCTTCAACGGTCCGAGTTTGTTAGTGTTCATTCCACGTGTTTCAACTGAATACCAGAATCAAATACAAAATGACGCATCCATGGCCCCTTAGGATTCAACCCGTTTGTGTGGGATGATCTAACATCCAATTTGTGGAAATAAGGACTTGTCAGCATCAGGTGTTCTTTCCAAGGCGACCTGACCACACCAAATCAGAGAATAAAAAAAAAATGTTTTCGTGTGAATTTTCAATGTACTCGTGTTGAAATCAAATCGTGTTTTTGGAACAAAAAAACAAACGTACATTCAAATACTTTTCGATTTCCCAGAGAATTGGGATGCTCTGAACCTTTACAAACCCCTGTCTATGTGCATGTGTGCACGCACGCAAAGAGCAAGGAATTGGTTCACAAACCTTTGTAGGTTTTCAAAATTAAATTCAAGCATGCTGGGGCGTAAGTGCAAATACCGTTTGCAATCCACGGAACAACATGTCATGACCCCTTTAACGTGCAAATCCAGAATTTTATGGACTATGAATTTTCTACCATATGACCCAGTCCCAAACAGCAGTGAATCACGTTTTTGGTGGGGTCGCTTGGCCCGTCACTGGTCACATTTTTTCATCATGTTTCGCTGCACACACAAATTTGATGTCATTGTGGGATGCAGTGGCGAGGGGTAGGTCAAGAACGTTGGTGTTACGCTGCACAATCAGATTTGATGTTGTTGTCGGATGGGGTGGGGTGGGGTGAGGTGGGATAAGATGGGTTGATTGCAAAACGGTTGTTGGGCAGGTAGAGGCAACCCCACCAGATTCAGGTTTGCGTTTTTTCCTGCACATAAACACCCGTACATATATACATACATACATAGATACATACATACATACATAGATACATAGATGCATAGATACTTACATTACATACATTACATACATACATACATTACATACATAACATACATAACATACATAACATACATAACATACATAACATACATAACATACATAACATACATAACATACATAACA
>Ga0126342_10014022_pt1 | contig 14166 bp, 13 predicted proteins | sample Cyp1metagenome_FD_92528 | JGI IMG/M metagenome (GOLD analysis project Ga0126342, IMG submission 92528) | Coral microbial communities from Lord Howe Island, Old Settlement Bay, Australia - Cyphastrea 1 metagenome | ecosystem: Host-associated > Invertebrates > Cnidaria > Coral ...
AATAATAAATAAATAAAAAAATTTATATTTTACAGATATTTTTTTTTTTTTTTTTTGGGGGGAGGCAGTGAGAGTAAAGTAAACAGCTTGAGGCTGCAGTGAACTTGTTGGGTTGTTTTTTCTCCTTTTTTCAGGACCTTCAAAGTGGTTTGAAACCATCATGAATCATGAACAATCCAAGATTTGATCAATGATGGAATATACAATGAGTTATATGACATTTGAGTTACCATTTGAACAATCCTCATATTACCACCATTATATGAGATATATGACCTAATGTAGTGGTAATGATGACAATCCACTGTGGGAAATCCTGTTAATCAACCAGTACAGTAATGGGTGACTGCCCTTTGCTGCCTACCAGCCGAGGGATCTTCTGCACATCAGGGCATCAGGGTTGTAGCATGCACATATATGTTGAATATAAATACATATTATGTTGACATATGCACTTACCCGTGTATAATTATATATTACATTATATTACTATGTATGTATGGATATACATATATATATATATATATATACATATGTTATATATATATATATATATATATATGTGTGTGTTATATACATATATATATATATATATATATATATAATTTCACATATATATATATACACATATGCATAACTATTGATATGGACATGTTTAATCATATGTTAACATACATGTATAGTAATTATTTAGATATGTCTGTATACATGTACATATGTTAATATACATACATGTTGTATAATGATTTGTTGATGTTGGTGGTATCTCCTTTGTTACCGTTGATGTCCCCATGCCAAACGGCTGCTCCGCTTAGGATCGAACTTGGTGCAACCCCAATGCCTGGCAGTCACTGCTGCATTGCATGCCTGACCCTTGTCACGCAGGTTGATATGGTTTTATACGTGGTGTTTTTTTTATGTTTTATAATAGGTTGGAAATGGTTTACCGGTACTTTAACATAATATATATATATTACTTATTTGGAATAGATGGACCATTCAGTTCGATAATTTACTTGTGTTGTGTTGTTGTTTTGTTGTTTTAAATATATTAATATATATATATATAACTCTTAAATCAGGAGGGTATGGATAGCATCACATAGGGATGGACATCCTTTAATGGAGTAGCGGTAGTAATAGATGTTCTGTTGCCATCATTTTCATCCTACTACAGGTACTGCCCCTTCACTACATTGATATTATTTAAACTTTGTGTCCTTCCGTCAAAGAATGACAAAGATGTACCAATTCCGACAGAACGTCTGCACATATTTGTCTATGTCGGCTGCACGTATTCGTATGTTCTATAGCTCTATGCCCACTATTCCAGGAACATGCTACTTCTGGCTGTTTATGCACCCGCTATTGATTTGATGTCGATTTTCATGTTCATGTCCTACCATCGTTTGTTGGATTTACAAGTAACTTAAATAATTCATCCACGGGTATCACTTGTCTTGCGCATTTTGGGATATTCCCTCACCCAGCACCAGCGATTCGTGAAGTTTACTACTTTTGCGAGCATTGCTAAACGGCGATCCTGCTGGTGATGTACAGATTTTTTGTCATCACTTGTGATTTTTCCAGGGTATCCCTTGCAGTGTTTCTTGCAGTCCCTTCGTTTTCATGGCTTGAAGCAGCTTGGGACACCATTGACCCTCTGGGACACCATGAGTCCCCATCAGCAGCCCAGTGGAATCCCCTGGTGAATTCCCCATGGAATTCGTGAGTCAAAAAAAAAGTGGATTGTTGCTAAATACTGTAAAAAAAAACGCGTAGCATTTAATTCCGGATCAATTTCAGTTAAATGTGCTTGGAATTGCATTCAATCTCATTCAATGCAATTCCCCATGTCCATTTCAATCAACAAGAAAAGTGACCTTGGCGATTGAAAAAGGTAATCTCAACCATCTATTCTTGGAAGGTTAATCAACAGGGAATGGTGGCTGATTACCAATGATAGTTAGATTTATCATGTCCCATGATATCCCATTCTTTTGTGCACCATGTGTGATAGCCTTGTTGGTTAAACCAGCCATTCTCAGAGAGTCAAACCCAGTATATACTTCGGCTGGTGAGACCCGTTATTTTGTATCCGACCATAAACCACAATTTACCTAGCAACTTAGCTAAAATTTCCCAAGAGAATTGTATAGAATAATGTGTAATAGTGTGTATATCTAGAATATATATATATACTTTTTACTAGTATATATATATATATCTTAACCTTGTATATTTCAAAAATCCTCCAATTTTTTAGGCGAACGCACTTCGGCCTGGCGCCATGCCCTCGCCACCTACGCCACCTATGCCGATGCCGTGGGGGTGGATGCAACGGGGCGGCAGGCCTTGCTGGGCGCGCTGCTCGGGGCGGGCAGCTTCAGGACGTGGCGGCAGATGTTGTGGAAGAATGGGGACTTCATGCATGATTATATATATATCATATATATATATATACACATTTATATGTTTATAAGATTCATTAGGGTTCAATGCGGTGCCCAGTTAATCCCAGTTAGTTATGATCAATTATGTTTGTTGGTTTATAACCCAACTAGTTCGATGTATCTACCGGAAGTCCTAGTTATTCGAGTTATGATTACCAACTTAGCTATCGACCAGGAGCACCAAAATTGTTTATCTAGGAATCAAGAACTGAATTAAACCATCAAAAAAGATTAATATTTGACCACTTAGCTACAAGATTGGCCAACCATGTAGTCGTTCTTCAAAAATGGTGGGAACATACCAATAATAATCCACAAATTGGGAGTCTACCGTCCCCACTAAGCACAAAAACTCGGCGTGGAATTAGCATATAGCCCAGTTGGGCATGGATGATAATTACATTTGGGTTTCTACAGAGACAAACAATTGTAGGAATATCTTGGACTTAATGAAGCAACGTAATTTCCAGGATGTTTCATGGTTCTGGTATAATGTATCAACATGAATTATAGAGTTGGTTTGGTTGTAAATGTTGGTTTTGGTTTCAAATGTTGGCGCATATCTCAAAACATGTTCATTTAAATCGGATATCTACATGATACATATATATATAGAGGTTGAACTTGAACTTGGTAAAGTAAAGAAAACACCATGTATCTGCATGCCATTCTTACATTTGTTTTAAAAGAGCAGGGTACTGGTAGAAACATGGGCAACGACAATAATGCTGGGCTATAATTACCGATGGCTTGCTATGATATTTGATAGTAAATGGGATCGAAACTAGTCTTATGCGGGGTTACAACTATACATCATATACCATCTGGTTATTTAACATAGCCATGGAAAATCACCATTTTTAAGTTCGGTAAACCATCTATTTCTATGGGCCATGTTCCATGGCTATGTTAGTCATAACCAGAGGGTATATGAACTCCAGGACTTTCGGGCAGCTTTTGCCATCCACCCACAAGCGCTGCCTTCACTGGCTGATTGAGGGCTGCTTCAACGACTTTGTGCCTACGAACAGACTCTCGAATGCGCAATGAAAGAGGAGAAATAGGACACTCCAAAGTGCCATAGCACTACCTGTTCATCAAGATTCTATATGCATACTCGCTACAAAAGACCAAAAGGGCGTAACGCAACAAGCGCAACTATCCTAAAATACGGGTCGAAGGATGTTCCAACGTCAGCTAAACTATTTGTTTCTACCATGATATCCCAGATAGCCCACATAGAACATGTCCACTACTATTTGATTATATACTGTATTACATATGTTTCAACTGTTGAATACAATATAAATAAATATATATATATATATATATATTATTACATACAGATATCATGTATTTGTGGATATACAATGATATATATATATATACCCAGGAAGTCCAAGTCCAAAGACTATTCAAAAAAAAAACAGTTTCCCCATGTTAGACGATTCTGTGGCACTTGTCACGCGAATCACGATCGTCATGCTTGTCACACGTATCATCCGGCATTCCCAAGCGCCACATCATTCCAGATAATTTTTGTAGCACTTTTTTAACATACATTCTGCCACCCATGCTGCGACGTGCGGTGAAACCCATTTTGAAGGACTTTTTAGATCTTTTTAGTCTTAAAGGCAGTGGCTCTTGTGTTAGTAGCGATTCAGGGCATGAAAGCCACGTGAGTCGCCACTACTATTGTTGTTTGTCCAGTGTCTTCTTTCTACAGAATCCTGTAACTTCAGGCTGCCCTTTGGAAGATAGTGGAAACGATTGGGTCCCAGATGGCCTAGTTGGTGCCCAGACATCTAGTTTTGATTGTTCTGCCTAAATGCAATAATTCTTGTTTTCCAATGAGAAAATACGCTGAAACCACGCCAGAACCACGCTAGAAAATAGGCTTTTCCCACGCGCAATTTCTACGCGCAATTTCTCATGGCATGCTATGGCTGCATTTCTCCACTACACAAAGTGGAATGGGGGCCCATGGGGCATGACTTAAGTGCTCAACATCATCAACCTGCTATGGCGTAGCAAAGTAGCAGGGATGGTTGGACCGATTTGACATGATTTGACACTATCCATCATCTAAATTTCATCTAATTAATATAGATAAATTCGAGCTTAATAGACCTACAAGTGAGATGGCTTGACCATGACAACGTTCTAAAATAGTATTCGCATGTGGAAATTGCCCAGTGTTGGCTTTCAACACTAAATTGCATACAACCCAGGTCAAAAGGCTATAGCACAGTTAAAATGCCCAGGAGCCCCATTAAAAACTTCAGAATTTGCCAGCAATAGTCTTTTCCAACGACCATTTTAAAAATAGTCTTCGACCGTCAGGGTGTGTATATATATATATACACACACACCCTTTTTGCTCCATGTATGGAATATTTACCAAGATCTCCCCCATAGATGACACAGTTTTGCGCCTCCCAAGGTAGCCCTGCCGGCAGTATCCGCCCGGATCCTGCTGCTTTGGATAGCAATGCCTTCAGGCGTCCGCGGGTCCCCGTCAAAGGGAACGTTGGTCCTCTGGTTTCATGGGAACCCTGGGAGAAATAGAGACGTAACCATCAAAAAAGCATGAAATATTGTATTTAACCATCAAAAATTAGGATTTTAACATCAAGAACTAACATAGATGTGGACAACCAATGGCTTCCTTGGGAAAATGATCTCCACGTGATTGGTGTTCCACATCTATGTTAGTTGACAGCAGGGTAATCAAGGTAATAATGAGATTTCAAAGATGTTACACCCCATACCCTCTGATAATTGAATATGTTGCTATTGTATAGATGGCCAGTTTAGTTAGATTATTTGCATATGAAAAAATGCTCATTGTCCCATAGCAAACTGTTAAAGTTACGGGTACCCGCAAACAATTGTATATAATTTATCAGACAGACAATTGCTATATTGACCAGCAAACATGTATGAACAAGGGGGTTATAGTCTATATAGTCTATGTACAACCAGTAAAACCCAAGTTGGGTCTGAACATCTTTGCAACACGTTGCCATCCCATGGTATTGTCCAAATATGTCCAAATCATGTTCACCATTAAGAACATATTTTGGATGTATACTGTATACATCATTTTTGGACGCACCCATATATTTGATCAAATGGTGACAATTACCCATGGGTTCTGCACTGCAAGTCTAGTTAGCTTATATATATAATAATAATAACAATATTATTATTATGTTTATTATTATTATTATATATATATAATTATATATATATATATATACCAACGCCATCAGGAACATCGAAATCCTTAGGCCACTCCAGAAAAGAACTGTTTTCCATAAATTCTTGTGTTTCTCCGGGTTTTGGTGTGTTTTCTCGTGCTTGTTGCTGATTCTCATGCCACTGCTGTGTTTCTTGATTTCCCCCCATCATGCTCATGAATTTGATTAATCTTCACTCGCGCTGTCTGTGTTTCGCAGCAAGCAGTCTGTCAGCGATGTGATGCATCTATCGCCAAGCCATGAATCCGCTGGCGGTTCCAGGCAAAGAGGCTGCAGAAAAAGTGTCGTCAAGGGCGCCGAAACAAAGCCACCTCAGAAGTTCACATTGCAAATCTCACTTCCCAAGCCTGTCTTCCAACAACATGCTCAAAATCAACGCTCCTGAGTAAATTGGTTACGGAACAGGTGTCTGTGCGGTGTCCGTGCCATGGCTGGTGCCATAACAAAGATTATCTGGAAAAAAAACGGTAAACATTGGCCAAGGTGGGGCTTGGATTTGGAGGAATACATGTGCCAACTCCGGATTTTCTCGTTCCTTTTTCTCATGCTCCCTCCGACTTTTCTTGTATTTGTCCGCCTTTTCTCGTGCAAAGTCCGGGTCTGAAATTTCTCCGGGTAATGGCGTTGAATTTCTCCGGGTGTACTTGTGCCACCTCCTAGAATTCTCGTGCCTGTGGTCTGTGGTGGCCATGTTTTCCATCTGTCCGAGCTCCTCACTCGCCCAAGATCTGCGTTGGGAAGACAAGTTTAGAAGCAGAGATTTCCATAGATACCAGTCCGACGGCTCGTCAACTCTGTCACGAAGGGAGCTCTTAGTGGTTCCGTGGTGTGGAACAGTCTTAAGGTGAAGCTGCCAGGTGAAGCTAACCACTGCTCAGCTCAGTCACTGCTCAGTCCCCGCCTCTGAGAAAGGGAGGGCGGATACAGTCACAAGATGATTAATCCTTTCCCCCTAATAGTAAACGTCCCCCCCTATTAATAAACACGTCAGATAGTTTTTAGTATTAGGGGGGGTATTTATTATTAGGGAACCCTATTAATAAAATTAAACCCCTTAATAATAAAAACTAGTTTTTTCGATCTCAAAATCAATTATATAAATATATAAATTTCCTTATATAACGCAATTAAAATATTGCCAACAAATGGATTTCGAAGCGGACCCTATTAATAAAATGTTCAACCTTAATAATAAAAACTAGTTTGATCAATTAAATTTCCTTATATAACGCAATTAAAATATTGCCAAAAATTGGATTTCGAAGCGGACCCTATTAATATTTTTTAAACCTTAATTTAATAATAAAAACTAGTTTGTTCGATTTCAAAATCAATTAAATTTCCTTATATAACGCAATTATTTTTTTCACAAAAACCTAATATAAAACTAAAAAAAATTGGACGGACCCTAATAATAAACCCCCCGGGGGTTAACTAGTTTTATTATTAGGGGACAAAACCCACAAATGGTAGCTTGATTTTTAAATTGTTTTCTAAAGGGGATCAATTAAAAGTCAAATTGGCCAATCTGAAATTTTCCGAAATTAGAGATGGACCCTAGTTTTTAGTATTTGGGGGACGTTTAGTTAATGGGAAAGGATGATGAAAAAGGGGCTCAAAGGGCCACGCGGGTTGAACAACACTGTGATCACTGTCACAGTAACACAATCAAATGTAAAACAATGACACCTGAATGTGTTGAAATCTGTAACTTACAATCAGACATGATCAAACATGGAACATGCAGCTCATTTCAAATTAAAAACATGCCTTAACAGGGCAGCCTGTTTGGGTAACGTCATGGGCACCTCCGGGCGCTTTGAACCCGCGTCGCCCTAAGCATCTGACTGTGGTTTTGGCAGCGCAAGCGCTTCTCATTTTTTTTCCCTCAAGAGACCACGCTCCAACAAGTGGATTTTCCGGCTGGTCCACAAATGTAATGGTATAGGATGTTGAAAGTTGTTTGCTTCTTAATCTTGCGTCTTTGCATCATCAAAAAATGAACTGTAAACATGAGCTGAACCTCCGCAATGCCGGTGGAATCCACCAAAGGCAAGTGCTGTAACCAAAAAGGTAAGCTGTGGCAAAAATAGGCTGTTATGTAACAGGCCCATGTAGAAATTCTCGTGCCAAAATGTGCTGGCACAACTATTCCCGTTCCACTCAGGAAAAAATGTGTTTTTTGTAAAATCATACCAATCCGGCTTTTCTGAGGTAGCTGGTGTATATGTGTGGCATATATATATATATATGTATATGTCCCGTTGCTTTAAATGTTATAATATTTGTCAATACTTGTTTCAAAGGGACTCCGGATCCCTCCAGGCTTGCTGCGTCGCTCACCCCCTCAGTGTCTTCTGAACGCTGTGCTGCGTCACTTTGGCGAAGACGCACGACCACTCGACGGTTGATGAGAGCCGCCAGGTTGCAAGCCCTCTATTAAACTCAAACGGTTATGGATCAATGACGTTGATTATATCTAGAAAAAACACATTATGTAAATAGTTTTGCCAAACATCCGTTTCCAAGCTATTTTGATGTTGGGGTACAAGGTTTTGGTAGATCCCCAAATCGAACCTTTCGCGTTTTTTTGTAAACTATTTCAGGCAATGATAAGTGCATATATGATATGATATATGTGTCAAATTCAAAATATTTTACAGCAGGAATTGCATGGTTTATAATAAGAGGCTATTGTTTACTGCCAAACATAACCATTTGATACCATTTGTGGATGCATTGGTACCTCGTGTTCGAGTCATGAGCATGCAACATATGTTTTTCGAACAAACAAATGCAAATCCCAAATACCATCCCTAGAAACTTTGGTTCTCTTCATGTTTGTCTGTGATTTTTGAGCGATTAAGAGGGATAGGATTTGGAAACCCCATTATTCATTGGCTCATGGCTTCCCATCTAGCTGTTCGGGGAATATGGACTTACTCATCATGTAAAGCCCGTTCTCAAGCAATGAAGACAACCTGTGATAGTATAAAAAAAAGTCAAATTAACATTATCCAATTAATACTCAACTATGATCAATAAGACTTGAATTAGGAACTATTGTGTTTCATGCTTTTACATGACATATTGTGAACACATCTTTCTATTAATTAATATTTGGTTTATATCTAAAATTATGATCATAGGCCTAGACAATTCCAATAATTCATGGATCACCAGTTCATTTATATCTTTATTATGATTCATGGGCTTAGAAGACTTAGATATAATTCAAGTGATTGGAATTGTCTAGGCATGAATCCCAAATTGGATCCCAAAATTCCAAACTTCCAGTACAAAGTGGAGCCCCCAAACGATGGCTAAGTTGGTGGGTTTATAACTCCAATATCACTATGGTTTTTGGTACTTTTCTTAACCAACAACACAGTTATAAACCCAAAAAACAGTTGGTTTATAAAGTTTATATCCACCAATAACTATAGTGACTGGTGCCATTAACTGTACTATAGTCAAGTTTATAAGTACCAGTCACCAATAACTATAAGTTAATTTATGGTACTTATAACTACAGTGACTGGTGGTTGTGGCCATTAACTCATCTCCTCCCAGGCCTTAGAACTTGGAGCCCTCGATGCGGCCGAACTGCGCCGTGCGGCCTTTGGCTTGGGAAAATCGGGATGCTGCGTGGCCTTGGAGGTGGGGAATAGCCATGGGGCCATGGCGGAATGGCCATGGGAGATCAGCTGAAATCCATGGGTTTAACCTTTTAAAAAGTGGGAATATGTCATGCTGGATTTTTTTTTGTGATATATATATATGGTTTAATCAACTTGATATATTCTATTTTAGGGTGTGGTTGAAATGTTTGGGCGACTACTAGCCTGTTGATGAGGAAAATTAGGTTTAAGACCACTGGAGTCACTGGACTTTGGGGACCCTCGAGGGTGTTGGAGAATGTAAGCGGGCTGCCTTTAAGAGTAAGGACCCACAAATTATGGATGATTGTTCATATCTGAAACATCCATTCTGGGATGTCAATCATTTTGTCATGTCCCAGCATCTGGAAAGTAGGAATGAATGCAACATCCTGCAAACGTTCTGGATGCTTTTAACATGTTTTGATGATATATATATACATGTTCCAGCCTGGGATCGTCAACCACTTTTTCCAACGGTACTTTTGTTTGAGATGTTTTGTTCAGTTGAAACCATGGCGGAGTTAACCATCAAAAACCACAGCCGGGAATATACATTGCAGTCCACGCGTGGATGACAATCCCATGGAGTTTTGACATTGGTGTCTAGTTTTGCTGATGTTGCAGATTCAAATTCGATTATTTGGGTCAGGTAAATCCCCATGATATTTATTGTTTTTTGTTGGGTAATGCGTCTTTGCCAGTTGAACTCCTGCGAGGTGCTGGTCAAATGATATTTGTTTAGCACTTTGAGTCGTTCTTTTACAGGTCAAACCCGTATTAACAAACCAGTTCTATCCGATTTTCGGATTTGCGTTTAGTTTTTCTTTAAACATATCCATAAAACTTAAAAAAATAGCCATAAGAATCACTGAACACTCCTTGGTTTCCTTTAAACAATTCGGTTTTTGTTGGTGAACGGTTGCTTTCTACGGCACCGCTGCAGGAGCTGTACCTGGCACCGACGACTGTCTTACCGATGGTTCCTTCGCTTCGGATCGAAGCAAACACGGAGTGACTTGGTTTCAAGCTTGGAGACCCAAAAAACATCTACTGGACATATTAGATATCAATTTAGATGTATCCATGCTAACATAATATTGTGTACTATTCCTGACAGGTCTACATGTTTTATTATGACTCTATATATAGCATTATAAATATATATATGTACATACGTGTACACCAAAACAGCATGCAAAACAGTTGCAAGCAAAATTGTCACTGGATTTGCAATTGTAACGCAGCATAAAGTAATGCAAATTATTGATTTATTGTATGCATATACAATATCATTTGCCAGTTTAAGGTGCTACGTGCCTGCACTTGGCTGTCCTAGGCAGCCAGAAATGCCCTGTGAAGTCAGCATGTTTCATGTTTAAGAAAGTACGGTCAGGTTTTGATTCCAACAGAATTGTCAAAATACTGGTGGTTAGCAGGGAATGAGGGAATGATCCATAATCACTAGTAATAATCATCCCATTCCCCAATTCCCATCCATTCCCTACTAGGCACCAGTAAGTCAAACTACTCAATGAATTTACTCTTGTCTCGAAGCCACAGGGGATGAGTCAATGCCCACAGGACCATCGCATGTCCCAATGACTTGTCAGGAAAATGTCAGTCATGGCATGTTGATTTATCGGGCCGGTGTGCAACTGTGTAGATAATTCTTGTTTAACAGTTTTAGGTGGAGGGTAGCATGGCCCACTACATATAACTCGTATAACTCGTTCGAAATACTTCAGAAGCAGAGTATGAGTATATCATATCCATTTATTTTAAAATCACAGCAATATTCCATGAGAGTTCAGCAATATCATCCCATGTTACCATATGTTACCAATATCACCTCCATTTTTTCGGATCAATCCCCAAAAAAAAACAGCAACAGGGCTGAGAGCAACGCTGTGTATAAATCCAAGGTAGCTGGTGGCTTTGCAGTCCGGAGGGTCGTAAAGTCATGAGATGTTGGTTTCAACGTAATGTAACATATCTGGTAAATAAACAGTTGGACCCTGAAAATAACCAATTTTTAATGGAAACTAATCTTCCAAGTCCTATTTGCCAGGGTCTATGTTAATTTACCAGAGGGTAACATATGTGATGTGATGTGTTGTAATGTGATATGATCTGGTTGGTGGTTTGGAACATGAATTTTATGACTTTCCACTCAGTTGGGAATTTCATCATCCCAACTGACGAACTCCATCATTTTTTAGAGGGGTAGGTATACCACCAACCAGTCACTATTAACGATTATTAATCATTACTAAACATTACAAAACAATATTGATGGATTTATATGCTTCATGTTCTCCTCATTTTTCCGCCAAGTTGGCGGAGCAGCGCGCGTGCACAAGACTTGGTGACTGTGCTGGACTTGACCCTGAGGCACCGCCAGGGAACCCTTCAAGCGTGGGCAGCAATGTGGGAAACCCAATAAAATCGCTAAAATTTAGGGATTGTTTATAGGACCCATTTATGGATATGGTATGACATGGTGATTTTGGGGATGGTTTACTGGACTATTGGGCTTGCTAGCATTACTTTACTGTTAATGGGGTAGACACTCATCAGTGTGTGTGTTTTTTGAATGGAGATCTAAGTTTGGCGAGTGCGCAAGTGTAGGGATTTAATGATTTTACATGATGTTGCCACAAAAAAAATATGATGTCCACCAAAAAATGATTTCCACGCGTAGACAATACAAAGAACTAGGGATTTTTCAATAGACAAGTTCCAACAACACATTTTGTTCGCTCAGGGGACAAATATTTTTTGGGATTTAACCAATTTAACCCACCAAAATACCGAGATTTCAGCAAAGAACATGGGAATTAAACAACGTGGGAACCACGATCATCTTCATGGGGATGGAACCACCAAAAACAGCGGGGAGCAAAAATATTGCTATACTATTTACAGTATACAGTGGAAACATGTTTTTTTTGGTTCCATTTTTGGTTTGAGCATCATGAACCATGAACCAAAATTTGGTGTACCCAATCTGGTTGATGAGTTGCACCTCACCTTGGGGGTTGGTTGTTGAATCTCCATGTTGAGCGAAATCCCAAACCAGCGGTGCATCATTTTCCCCATGGCATTGTCTGTTTTGCGTTTTTTTGTTAATGGGCATATACAATCAATTACAATTATATACATAGTATATATTATATATATCGTGTATATATTGTATAGTATGTATATATATAGTGTATATTAAGTATATAGTATATATATAGTATATATATACAGTGTGTGTGTATATATATTTATATATATATACAGTGTATATACATATAATTCGTTCAAAAAAACATGTGGTTTCCATAAAATCAATGTTATTTTTGGTGACTCGTTGCGCTGGAGGTCAAGGGGCTTCCGCCTTTCCAGTATGCTGCTGGTCCATCCGCTAGCAAAAAGATGGCCGCGGGGAATTGGGGATGGATGATACTGGGGTGATTGTGATGGAGATACCCTCTGGTAACCTAATATAGCTATGGAAAATCACCATCTTTCATAGGTAAATCAACTATTTTTATCAATAGCTATGTTAAATTACCAGATGGTAATTTAGCTCTGTCAGTTTTGAAAAGTTACCATGTAATAGTTACCATTTAAAATAGATAAAACCATAAATAGTTTTGATATTGCGGCAATTGTGATATACTTAGCTCTGTAAGTTTTGAGCTCTGTAACATATATATTAGCCGTTACTCCTGTACATTATACAATCGGGATAACTGTGATATTACCTTAGATAACCACCCCTGCAGATCCAGTGACTTTGACGATATGGGGAGCCAGGAAGCTGAAATTTTCGAGCGGCAAACACGGGGGGTATCAGAACCGGGTCCTGAATATGGCTGCCTGGTGGTTTCAAGTTCTTCCAGTCATACATTTGTCATGTTTATCCCCACATCAAATTCATTAACCGGTGTTGAATGGGCCATGAGTAGTAATGTGATTAAAACAGTGCCATAAACCCAAATCACCATGTTTATAGGTGGTATGCTTACCATTCCCTTAAATGGGTGGTTTATGGCACTGTCTTACCTACATTACAGTAATCATAACTATGGAAAATCACCATTTCTATAATAGGTAAATCAAGGGCCATCTATACAATAGCTATGAGTAGTACTGATGATGCAATATGCCCACTTATATCTTGGATTGTTTATATGGGTTTATATGGGTTATGTATGGATTATACACCATGATACACATGGGGGTAAACCCGAAAATAGGGGTACCCCCAGTCATCATCCCTATGTTAGAATCGGATTTTGCCTTTTACCCTCTGGTAATTTAACATAGCTGTTGAAAATGGCCCATAAAAATAGTGGATGTGCCCATAAAACATGGTGATTTCCCATAGTTGTGTTAGTTTACCAGAGGGTAAACCAGCCATTTCGGGTATCCCCATGACTTGATATCAATCCAGCAGTCCAGGACCAAGAGTCTCCAGGAGAACCTGACGTGAGGATCTCAGATCCCAGCGTGGCATGTTGTTTTTTTTCCCCCGAAAAAATGGGGACTCACCGAGCAAACAAAGGTTGAGTATGGGTGAATTATACATATTATATATTATGTATATATAATGCAGATATTAGATATAATTATACATATTATATTATAAATATTGTGTATCCTATATATATACATTATTTTTAGTACTATTATTGGTATTATTATATATATTATTATTATTATTATTATTATTTATTATTATTATTACTATTAGTATTATTATTGTTATTTATATTATTATTATTATTTTAATTA
>Ga0126342_10014023_pt1 | contig 14166 bp, 8 predicted proteins | sample Cyp1metagenome_FD_92528 | JGI IMG/M metagenome (GOLD analysis project Ga0126342, IMG submission 92528) | Coral microbial communities from Lord Howe Island, Old Settlement Bay, Australia - Cyphastrea 1 metagenome | ecosystem: Host-associated > Invertebrates > Cnidaria > Coral ...
CAAGACTGTTCAAATAAACTATTGCAGAAAGGTATTGTGCGTGACTGCATAACCATGTGTATTGACATCTGTACCATTAACATACGTGTGAGCATTCGGGTTCGTGGGCTTCATCTTGTTTAATGGTCGGTTGATGACTTAAAGTAGTGACAAAGCCCCATTAATATGATGATTAGTCAGTACCCTCTGGTAATTTAACATAGCTATTGAAAATGGTGTTTTATAGTGAATTTTCATGGATTTTCCCACTAAAATCTATATGCCATCTGGTTATTTAACATAGCCATGGAAAATGGCCATTTATAGTGAGTTTTCCCATTAAACATGGTCATTTTGTTTACCAGAGGGTAAGGACAACGGTTCCAAAATAGGCGCATGTCAGGTTCGAGAACCAACATGATTTGAGACAATTTGAGACAAGGGGAAAATGAACACACCGAGATGAGATAACGTTTGGTTTGAATATGTTCTTACAACTGAAAGACATAAGGCAACAAACATGGACCAAACTCCAAACATCTTATCAAATTCGTTTCATTTCAGGTCAGGTGTCGCTCGTTTGCCCTTGATTGCTGTGTATATCCACTAATTATCGTTCCTTTCTATTGCTTGAGTATCCCATATCCCACTTGCTGGACAGCCGATATTTGATCCTTTGTCATAGACTCACAAGAAGATGGTTGCATCACCATATTCCGAGAGGTACAAACATGCCACCGTTCCATGATTGATATCACCAATTTCGATGGATGATTGTTGATGGGTCCCATCCACCATGATAGGTCCCGATTGTGATTCACGGTGGATAATTATTCATGATAGGTGCATCACCATCATCACCATGTTCCCATGATTGTTAATGAATATCCACCTATCATGCCACCGTGCCACCTTTTGATATCACCTATTTTTTTTCCCATCAACACATGTGTACAACAAGATTGGGCTGTACGGAACCTATGGACCGGTATGAAGACCATGATGATGTGTTCTTTATTTCTCACGATTCGAGGTATGCAGCTTGGACTCTTACCAAATTCAAGAACCCTTGTTGGTTACCCTAGGGTAAACTAACATAGATGTGGAAAACCCACCATTTGTAGATGATTTGCCTAGGGGAACAATCGTTTTTTTTTCGCATCTATGTTAGTTTACCCTAGGATATTGTTCTTTGTTTTCTCCCCCTGCTTTATTCCCCTAACACATCAGGGATTTTGAACATCATGAACTGGGAACCGCCATTGGCCAACCATGATTTCAGGGATTTACGATAGGTTTCATTAAACCGGTAAACCCATGTATCCCAATTTTGTTGAGGCCATATATAATATGTAATAGTATGTAATAATATGTCCATTATATCCCATAGTATCCCCATTGTTTACATTCCATTGTTCAAATGTCACACGTTGTGGATTTCAAACATCACCTTTGCCGGAGATCATTGGGGAATGCCCAGCAATCTATGTCTCGTTTCTCGTCACGAAGAGACATGATTTTTGCGGAGTTTGTAATGTTGAGACAACCCCAACCGGTATGTTGCCATAATTTTTCCGGGCCTGCAAACCAGCTTTTGTTGGTAAGAGTGAAGCCACCTTTGGCCGGCAACCCACGCCGTTTGATAGGTGGTAATTCAAATAACCGTGCGCAATCATTTTGTATCTATATTATCAAGGTCAAACCGTACCATATTATCATCTCATCTCATATCCCATAGTTATACCATGGGTTGACCATGGTGATATCATACTTTGGCCTAGTCAAACCATAGAATCAACAATTTTTACCATATCATGTCATATTATGTCATACTCAATTACGAAAAGTCAACCATACAGTTACCAGTTATAGGATGTTATACTAACAAGTCACCCCATGTATAAAATGTATATAATCTCATTGAAACGACCAGTCATAACTAATAGCCATGGCCACAACCATACCCAGATGCTCCATGTATGGAATATTTACCTACATTTGGGCCATTTTGGGGGTAGATGTAGGTAAATATTACATACATGGAGCAACTGGGATAGAATTCTGCTGAATTGCCAAGCTCAGGATCCGCCCTCCCCTGCTTCCTCCGCCGCCGCCGCGGACGCCGCCGCGGACACCGGAAACGCGGGTCCGACGTGGAAAGGGACCCGAGTTTCCGGCGCTGCCGAAGGCGAGGAACGGCACGGCTGAAGTTATGGCCATGGCTATTATAGTGATAACTAGTTATTTCTTTGGGATTATACATTTTATATATGGGGCGATATATACATTTGCTTATTTACATATAATTAGTATATAAGTACTTACAGCTGGTAGTTAAAGGGCCAAAACTCTGGTAATAAATGGGGTTTTCTTAGTGCTTAGAACTGGTAAACGGCTGTGACTGTAGGATCTGGTTAAAAATACCTTGGTTAGCCATTAATAGTGAAATTAAATATATGATATGTATCTTCATATGTAACATTATGTAACTATTACAATATATTGATACTATTTAATAACTCATGGGATATTGAATTTTATGAGATATAGAACCGAGAGTTGGCACAGACCTTGGCACCTCGACGGATGTCAGTGAGGGATCTGACCCACCTTCGACAGAAGAGACTCGTCGAAGTGTTCTGGAAGACCTTTTGGATGGTTTGGATGTTTCAGTGAAGAAAGTTCAGCCGGAGCACAATCCAGCTGACCAGTTTTCCAAAGCGACAGACAGTGACGCTGGAGACCAAGACCAGGCACCTCAGAGAGCCTGGTTCTGGTGAACCGCAACTGGCCATGAGGGCCTATGATTACTATTGAGACCTTAGTACCATTAAAGATACCCTGGTTGATGGGTTAATATAGAGACTTAACCATGAATCATGAATAATAGGGTTTATGAGCTTTTAACTATCAAAAATATAGGTGAACAATTGAAGAATACCTTGGTTGATTGGTCAACTTGTTGGGACTTATACTAGCTACTTTGTTGTGGATTATGAACTCACCCATAGTAGGGAAACCGTTTGCGACAAACTAGTACAATGGATATGGGGTATGTTTAATGGCCCATATGACCTGGATATAGAAGTGGATATACAAAAATATAATAGAATATGGATAGAACTGGTTTTTCGGAACTGCACGCACGGTCAATTTCATTCGGATATACAATAAATTGTACAACATAATATGGAACGGGAATAAAGAGCCAGATATAGAATATGAGTGGAAGTGGAAATACAATGGACTATGAATAGAATTGGATACACAAATTATAACTATCTCGCTGCAATGTCATTAGAATGGTGGTAATTGGATTGGGGTAATTGTATGCAATTGTCCCAAAATGGCGGAACAATTCCAGTTGATGAATTACTGTAGTTCATCCAGAATATGATGATTGGGAATTCACCAATGGTTATGTTGGTCCACCATTTTGATGAGGGATTCTATGACCTACCAAGATCTATTCAATGTGAATATGGGAATGCATGGCTGGTAAATGTGCTATACTGTATCTTGCACAAGACAGGGTTGCTACCAACACCCCAGATACGTCTGCAGGGAACTTGGTACATAAAGAGGTAACATGACATAACATGACCAGCTCAAGGTTGGAACTTTTCGGAAAATGTAGATCAAGGTTATCTGTTTTGTTCCTTTTGCCAATATATAATATATGCGGGATTAACTAGTTGAATTAGTTGATCAAACATGCTGCTCTTGCTGTTTTCGACCAAAAGATGTTTGTGGTTTTACTTGACAACACATGAACTTTCTACCCCAGTAGCGCCAGACAAAAAAAAAAGAAACAGTCATAAAAAAAAAAACGTGTTTTTCAACGAAAGAAAGGATTGGACCAACAGAGGTTCCATGAGGATGGATCATGATTTCACGAAGGTTTAGCCCATAGTTCGACCAAAGTTGGAGTGTTAACCTTTTGATGATCCACCTCCATATAATCATATAGTAGTACGCTATTTTCGACCTGCTATTTGTTGTGCATACAGTAAGTGTATCAGCACTTACCCTCTGGTTATTTAACAATTCGCCATGGTATAGATAGCCCATAGAAATAGATGGTTTACCTATTAATAGCATGGTGATTTTCCATGGCAAACTGTTAAATAACCAGAGGGTAATGCAGTTTGATTCCATATGTGAACGTCCAGCAGCCATCTTTCGGTGAACCCCATAAAACACTGTCTCAGAGCTGTGGACTTTTTCTTTGACGGAGTATCTATATATAATGGTATTCCGATTCCACTATATAGTATTCCATTCATATTCCAATCATATTCCATTTAAATCCCATTCATATTCCATTCATATTCCATTTAAATCCCATTAAACCAGACTTACATCCCTGTTCTTAATCTGGTTGGTGGTTTGAACATGAATTTTATTTTTCCATATATTGGGAATTTTATATTCCCAACTGACTTTCATATTTTTCAGAGGGGTTGAAACCACCAACCAGCCATATTCTTACTGGTGGCCCATTATTAATATCAATATATTCCAACTATATTATATTCTATTTCCCATTATCCATTATCCATTATTATATGCCATTCATATTCCATTTATATCCCAAACCAAGAATCCATAAACCATTAGGTATATAAGCCATGATCTTATCCCATTAATATTAGCCGTTAACTATATATATACCATTATTCCACTTACCATCATTATTAACCATCATTAACCATATAATAAGCATATATTAACCATTATTAACAGATAACCGTATATTAACAGCATACAGTATATTAGCATTAATATCCCATTCATGTTGCATTGATATCCCATTTAACTCCCATTATTCCAATTTATATCCCTGTTAACCATATAACCAACCATTGTTAACCATTATATGTATATATATATATATATTATGATTAACCATTATTAACCATATATTAACCACATTAACCAACCAACTAATAATATATGTAATATGGTTAATATGGTGATAATTAATATCATTATAACATTATTAACCATATATTAACATTAGCTGGATCACTGATATATATATATTATGACTGACCATTATTAACCATATATTTACTGGAAATTATGATATGGAACATATGATTGGAAATTATCATATCATAAGTTAACGAATATATTAACATATTAACATTAACCATATATTAACATTAACATGATTCAATATTTTATAAATTAGCATTAACCAATATTGTTCAATGCTTCGAAACCCAGAGATCAGACTGAATCTCTCTGACGAGGCCCCGGCGCCTCCGCGTGATCCGTGCGAGGCGCCGCCCACGCCGCCCAAGGTGCCGCTGCATCTCGGTCGCTTTCCGTCGGTGGGGAAAACCATACAGGGTGGGGCCCCGGTTCGTTGTTGCGTTCAGTTGGTTTATACAGTTATGGCCCTTTACCAGTTATAAGTATTTATAAACCATTTATAACATGTATAATCCCACTTATAACCAGTTATAACTAATAAATGGCCATAACTGTAAGTGGCTGAATTAACAATGGTTAATGGTAGATATAACGAACTAGTATTCATGGGGATTATTTCATGGTTTATAAACCAACAAACATCACTGGGGGGCCCCATCCTGTAGAGTTATGGCCATTTATTAGTTATAGCTGGTTGGTGGTTGGGAACATTTTGTATTTTCCCCAATAGTTGGGATGATGATCCAATCTGACTTTCATATTTTTCAGAGGGGTTGAAACCACCAACCAGTATAACTGCTTATAAATTATAAATGGGATTATACATGTTATAAATCGGATTATAAGTACTCAGAACTGTAGGAAAACCCTCGGAAAATGCTGATTGAAACGGGACACATGGTAGGATTTCATGGGAAAACTGGAACAAGTCTGTGAGTTTATGGGATACGTAGCCAACAATCAAGCTGATGCAAGGTGGTGCCAAATTTTGAGATACATCGAACTGCTGAATAGAGGTTTATAGCCAACAAACACATATATCATATATATATATAATATATATATATATATACCCTCTGGTTTTTTAACATAGCCATGGTATAGATGGCCCATAGAATAAATGGTTTACCTATTAATAGCATGGTGGATCTTTCCATGGTTTACCTATATAATATAATTGGGGGGCATCACCCTGTGGGTAAACCATGTTTTTTTGTTGCTGGGACATTTGTTATAACAGTTGTGTTGTTTTTTGATGATATTAATTGATTAATTCATACTTTGATCTATGGGAAAAAAATGGATCTATTTGGTATATATTTGTATATTTGGTGGATGTGTTGGATTATATGGGAGAGCTCATGATTTTGAATGAATTTGTAATGTTTGTGTTGATGGGAAATTAGTGAAATGTGATGGGACATGCATACATGCATGTGGTCACCACTGGTCACCCCAGGGCCCCAGGGAACTAGATCTGAAACAGTCTAAACAGATCACCCCTCATCTGGGGTTTACCCTCTGGTAAACATACAAAAAGCTATTGAAAATTGCAATTTATAGTTGATTTTCCCATTAAAAATGGTGATTTTCCATAGTTATGTTAGTTTACCAGAGGGTAATATTCCATCATCTTCTGAAAAAAAATGGAAAATTATGAAATATGATGATGGCGTCACTGGAAGTCACTGGTTTCATATTCCATTTATATTAATTGATCTTCCGAAAATCATCATCCACCCCTGGAAGTCGCTGGATGGCTCAGGAACCTTCGGCCGCGGGGAACGATTCAACGCATCTGGATCGGAAACCTTCCAGGCGGCGGTGTTGAAAACGCGGTGGAGTTTCGAGGGATGGGGTACCCGGTTACCCCACAAGTCGTGGTTTAAAACCTGTCCTCAATGGGAATTACCCCCAAAATATGACCAAAAATAATCCAACATTTGGTACGAACGTACCTCCATTTTAGGATCCTGGAATTCCCATTGATTTCTGTACACATCCCAATGATTCTTGAAAAACATGTCCTTGACATTTTTTTGTGTTTTTGCTCGGCAAAACCACATGTTGATGTGGTCAGGGCATGCTGATTCGTTGACACAACCTGCTAGTGGGGATTTTCCAATATTTTCCAGCTCAGGGTAGATTCCCGAAGACTGGCTGTATAGCAAATGTTCATTTTTGATCATTTTTGTAACCTTTGGACTTGTTTATATAGCGTAACATAGCTATGGACATTTACTGTACCCATTTATAGACGACTGATGATGATCATTTTAAAACATTGTGATTTTCCATAGCTTCCTGAAATAGCCAGAGGATACCTAATTCCTGTGGACTTATGACATTCATAATTCATCAGTTATTTGACATCCAAAGATTGTTGTTCTGCGCTTGTTCCTTATAACCATGGATATTCCAGTACTCCTACACCCTCAATATCAATTACCTCCCTTATAGACCCCAAAATGAAGAGATGCAATACTAAACCAGGGTGTGGTTTGGGGGCTATTTCATATTCAGGGGAAGGGATACAATTTGGTGGCTGGTTTCAATTAGGATCTCCTATGGGATTTGTACAGATTTGTTTTGTATCCCCCATCTCCCGATCGTGCTGCGCGCCATGTCCAGGTCTCGAGAAGATGTTGGAAATGATTGATGAGGAGGAGGAAGAGAAGCAGGAGAACAAGGCGAGATGGAGGGTGAAGTGGTACCCCTGTATCACAAACCATAGAGGATTTTGAAATCTCTTCTTTATTGGGGTTGTGTGTGGATTTGAGAAGGTTGGTTGAGGAATTATGGGGGTCCAAAGTCCAACACATCATAGACAGTCATAGACCATAAGCCATAAGCCTATGGGTATGGCTCCATGTCATTGACCCCCCAAAAGTGCTGCTTGAGCAAGCCCTAGCCCTAGGGGCACTAGCCCTCCCTAGATCCTTGTCATTCCCTGAAGTTCCCTAAAAAACTGGAGCACATCGAATCAGCAAAGCGGCATTGATTCGGTCAGCTTTCGCCGTGACAAAAGCTGTTGTGCTTGCAATCTTCGGTTACGGTTTGATGTTGGAGAATCATCCCTTGAATCCCAACTAAAAATCACAAGCATGCCGATTTTGACTTCGATTTCATGGTCAAAAAGTCTGAATGACATTCAGAATGACCAATTTTTCTTGAGTCTTTTGATATCCCAATTTGGTGCCATGCAGATATGGAGAATTGGGTATGGATTCCTGGTACCCGCGTAGCCTCAGTGTCGACACTGAGCCAACATCAGAGCCGAACGCTGTTTGGGTTTATCCATTGTTAGGTCAACCACATGAGTTTACCCATAATGGCTGATTGGTGCTTTGGAACATGAATTTTATTGTTCTCATCATATTGGGAATAATACTCCCATTTGACTTTCATATTGTTCAGAGGGGTTGAAACCACCAACCAGATGGGGTTTTATCCCAAGATCTTGGTACTTTTTCTCGAAATCTTGAATGGCTACTTGGAAGGTCTAGCTACTCTGAGGATCATCCCAGTCAGTGCTTTTATGAAAAATGATTGCTTGATTCAGTGAAGGGGCCCGGGTTGTACCAGTTATAAGTACTAAGAAGTCACCCCATTAATGTATAATCCCATAGAAATAATCAGTTATAACAAATAAATGGCCATAACTGTTTTGCTCGGGCCCCCCCCAAAAAAAAATGTTGGCTTTCCGCTTAGGGCGTTTTTGCAATGGTCAACATATGACCATTTCAGCGGCGCATGATTCCATGATTCTGGATTGGTCACATAGTGGACCAGTTGGGGAAGGTGTTTGCCAAATTTTGGACATATACCCTCTGGTTATTTAACAGTTCGCCATGGAAAGATCCACCATGCCATTAATAGGTAAACCATCTATTTCTATGGGCCAGCTATTCCATGGCTATGTTGAATAACCAGAGGGTAACCCCAAAAACTTACTTGTGCTAAACGTAGATAATGAGGGAATGATCCACAATAACTACCAATAATCATCCCAGCAACCACCATTCCCATCCATTCCCTACGTTTAGCACCAGTAAGAAAACATCTGGCCTACAGCCCATCCTGTGGTATCCACAACAAACTTTAGATCTAACAGAGTTGGGTTTCCCAACTATGGCAGTGGCAGCCAAGACCCCAGCCATCCCCCGCTCATCATATCCCATTGATCCCATTCTTCTTGCTGAATATCACCATTGAACTCTTGATATTGTATTATCATGTATTATCCATCAATTGACTTTAAAAATCTCAATGAAATCTCTATAGTTGTTCAACCAGCAGCATTTTTCCAGCTCCGAACCACCATTTTCATGGCCTATAGGTCTTGAAGATCCGCTTAACGCGCTCCGCTAGGGCGATGCCATGGAGATGATGAAGCGCCTGGTGGATCGCAAGGTGAACGAGTTGGCCATGGAGATGCCCAACTACGACTTGGAAGATGGCGCGGTTTTGGGTTGTTTGGGTGGTTTGGGTGTTGGGGAATGGAAAAGTTGAAATGTTGATTGGTGAAATGGAAAAATACAGCAATAATTAATATAGTGGTTAACAATAATATATGTTTGGGTGCTGGGGAATCTTGATTGGTTAAATGGAAAAATAAAAAGCATTATATAATGATTAACTAATATAGTGGTTAAGATTAAGAATATTTTTGTAATTTAGTAATATATATATACATATATATATATATATATACAGTTATATATGTTCAAAATATGTAAATACACTGCTAATTTAGCAGTCCGCTTGGCCTGTTTATCCTAGATTCTGGACCCTTTAGTCCCTGGAACATCCTGTAGCTATTTGTAATAGGCCGGAACTATATGTTTCATGTTGTCGGGTCGGTGACATTCGCCAACACAATATTTGCTTTATTATTTATAGGTTTCCAACAAACAACAAACTTTAGGCATCAAAAGAGGTGTTTTTTTATGGAATCTCATTGACTCCCCATGATTTTCACGCCATTTTCCAGTCCGCAAAAAAATGGCACCACGAAAAACGGGCCCCAGGAACCCGAGGTGGGCCCGAACTGAAGCTAGATGAAACACCTGCACATGTCCCATATATGTTCACATATTTGACCATAACATGTACAGTATCCCTTGTTTTTTTGTACAACGATAGGTTTCGGAAGAATATACGTATATATATATATATATCAATACTTGTAAAAAATCTGTTCATATAGAACCAACTCTATATGTTCATCTATTTCAATATACACCAATATAGTCTATATAGTAACATCATAACGCATCAAAACAAACGAAACCATGGCCCTCCAGGCCCTTTGACAAAGCGCGTCACGGTGCATCCCACCGGAAGATACGCCTTCATCCGAGTCGTGGGGGACCAGGAGCAGATGACATATTTAAACTTTCATATATATATAAGTCGATATAACTGATAAATGATGGTTGATGATTAGTTCGGGGATCAAAAACTACCCAATATTTTGGGAAGCTGTTGGTTGATGCTTGGTTGATCATAAACTACCCCTTAATGTTTTGGGGATTCAGATAATACATATGGTGGAAATCCTCAACAAAAAACAGTCCGAGTCTGCGGAACGACAGAAGGATTCTGAACATTGCTGAAGTGAGGGTTTTGTTTGTTGCTGTTGTTACAGGGTGGGGCCCCCGTTCGTTGTTGCGTTCAGTTGGTAAACATAAGTGGCTGATTTAATGGTTGGTAGATATAACGAACTAGTATTCATGGGGATTATAATGGTTTATAAACCAACTTATAACTGGGGGGCCCCATCCTGCAACCTGGGAATTTGTTACATAGCTATTGAACATGGTGATTTATACTGGATTTACCCATTGATAGCATGGTGATTTTCCATAGTTTTGTAAACGTTTACCAGAGGGTAACCAAGGTTATTCCCATTGGCTACAGTGTGGATTTTCTCAGTCAGTGATTGTTTTTTTTTCTCTGGGTACATCAACCAGAAATGGTGTATCTATAGGGAACATTGTTGTTCTTATGTTTGGACAATTTGAAGCACATATCAAAGGGACTAATCATGGGGTTAGAGAAACCACTGTTTGTCTTTTTCTAAAATAATGAACTGCTTGTCTATTTTGTTTGGTGGTTAGCAAATGTATCATATATATATATGTAAGTTCTTTGCAATATCACATTCCCAGTTGTTGCTTCAGATCACCATGCCTGTTGGCCATGCCAGGTCTGTAGTTTTGTGTGTACCCATGTTTAGTTTTGCCTTTTACCAGCTTAAAACCTGAATTGTGGTTTTGGCTTATATCACACCCATTTAATCCGCCGATTAAGCAGTATGTTTTGCTTGCCAGTTCAATGTTGCATCATTTCTGATCATAATATATATATATAACTTATTTGGGTACAATTTTGAAATCCTTTATCTTCAGGCAAAATTGATCAGGTTGGATCATTTTACTGATTTAAGTCTAGATTTCATGTCTTGATATTGATATTAATTGGCATGTCTAAGAATGAGGAATAAACTACATACCTTTACAGTGGCCCTCAAACATGGAAAATTATGGAAAACCGAAGGATTTGGGTTCCCATATGTTTTCCCCCGAAAAGCCCATTTGTTTGTCCAATCATTGTCCCATGATTTTCCATAAATGTCTCATAAATTTCCCACTAAATTTTCCCATATGATGAACATCATGTCCAATATTATGTTCCCATCATTTTCCCAATATTTTCCCATATTGTTTCCAATCGTATGCCTATATTATTCATAGAAAATTCCCATCATTATGTCCCAACGATTTGTCACTATGATCCTAATCATTGTCCTGTAATTTTGTGATTTTCCTATATAAGAGGCATAATTCCCAATGATTTCTCCATAGTATCCATACTGTAAATTTCCCGTAATTTTCCCCAATGATTTTCCCATATTATGCATAATAATGTTCAATCCTTGGGAAACATGTGGAAATTGTCAATATCATATCCCTTATTACAATATAATTGCTCATCCCTCATTATAATAATAATATTTCCGAGTGATTCCCTTTTTCCGCCACTTCGCATTGTCTGGAGGAGTTTGTGGAGGAATTGCTGGATGTCTTGGACGGCAAGGTTCGCGCTTCGCCATAATTCAGGGTTGATAGCTGGGAAATTCATCTTTCAATAGTGATTAATTAAATAGTGATTCATAATGGTTTAACACTGGTTTAACAATGGTCTAATAGTGGTTTAATAATAGTTTAATAGTCACGAAAAAAGATTAATAGTGACTAAATAGTCATTTATTTGTGTTCAATAGTGATGCAATGGGATTAATACTGGGTCAACCTTGGTTAGATACGAACTAGTGCTTTAATATTTTGCTATCACTGCTAAAATGTACTAACCAGCTTAAACATCAAAACATGTTTTTTTGGTAGGTATCTAAGATTCACCATGCAACTATATTATATAACAACACTGATTGTTCACTCGTAAACACGTTTAATGATTAGTAATTCTAATAGAATCATTATGAATCCCATTGCCAGCCTTGGAAGGAGGCCTCCACTGACACTGTCATCCGGGCGCGTACTACCAAGCAGTACTTAGAGCAGACCTTAGAGCCACTTCTTGGTACTTCAGGAAGCAGTCCTCAGGCCTCCTACCTACTACCTGCACTCAACGCTTCAAGGTCAGGATGGCATTGCTGCAAACTACATCACTGTCGTGCTTCCAGAAGCTCTCCCCACGGTGACTTTGTGTTGGTCAAGTCCAACAGTCGCGGTGGTGACAGTGGATCGCCCATCTTCAGCGCCAACTCCAAGAAACTTCTTTCGATCTCCTATTTGGGGTGTACTCCAGACAACTGGACAGAAGCTCTGGGCTAGAGTTGAACCGAGCCTACTCGGAGCTGACCTCAAGGAGTAAACTCTTCTAATGAATGTCCAGCTTACTGCTGGCTGCAGTTCCGTCCCTCTGGGACATGAACTGCACTCTTGTACCTCTGGTACCCCTAGTTCTGTCCATCAGAACTGGTCTGGTGCAACGTGTTGCCAACGTGTTTTTAGATCCCATAGCCATTAACAATGGATTTTCAAAAAGTGTTTACGGTCCGAGCACCGGTCGGCTACAGGAACCATTGGTAGTTTTATGAGATTTTTCACCCAGCGAAATTCCATGGAGGATTCAATGGGATGATAAAACTGATGTTGACGCAATGGTGGGATATTAATGATCTTATATAATAGTAATAATCCCCATGGTTTATCCAAGGTTGATCATACTGTTAGGTTTATAATTTCTATAACATAGAAATTTCTCAAGCTTTTGGGTTTCTGGGGGATCATGGGGGATCATACTAGCTGGGGGGTCAACTTGGTTGGCTATTTTATAACTTTACAATAACTTGATATAAACCAAATTATGATAACCATGCTCAACCCTGTGGTTTACCTATCCATCAGATATTGTGGGGATTTCTGATTTGGGGATCAACACCAGCAAGGAGATTAATAGTCATCAATAGTGATTAATAGTGAATATCTGGATTTGATTCAGATGATGTTTGTTTTTTCCAATCGGAACCCCACTGGAAATGGGGAATCGATTCTTTAAGGATGGTTTTATGTCTCGGGGGTTCTTGAGCAAATACAAGTAGTATGTGCTAACATAAGAACCTAGTGATACATAATAATACCATTGATATCATATAATGTGGATTAATGTGGCATATAATGGACGAAATGTGTGAATGTAGTAATGACATGGTTACTAGTAGTTACCAGTGCACCATTGGTAGTATACACTATTAAATCAAGAGTAATTGGTATATATTTATCTATTAGTACGATACACATATATACAATATTGTCAGTTAATACCTATGGGTAAATAATGGCAAATGATGTAAGAATTTGCTAATCATACGCTACTTGATGCTACTTTATGCTGGGAATATAGTGCGCTAATAACTCAAATTAACCAACATTAGCGGCATATAATGAATGAAAGCATCGCTGCGTTATGCTGAGCTTTTTTAGATCACCATCTGTCACCGCTTTAGGAAAATCCGTTATAGTTATGGCCATTTATTAGTTACAACTGGTTATTTCAATGGGATTATACATTTTATAAACAGGAAACCATACAGTTATGCCCATGGCTATTAGTTAGAACTGGTTATTTCAATGGGTACATTTTATAAACAGGAAACCATACAGTTATGCCCATGGCTATTAGTTAGAACTGGTTATTTCAATGGGTACATTTTATAAA
>Ga0126342_10014024_pt1 | contig 14166 bp, 12 predicted proteins | sample Cyp1metagenome_FD_92528 | JGI IMG/M metagenome (GOLD analysis project Ga0126342, IMG submission 92528) | Coral microbial communities from Lord Howe Island, Old Settlement Bay, Australia - Cyphastrea 1 metagenome | ecosystem: Host-associated > Invertebrates > Cnidaria > Coral ...
AGATAGGATAGATAGGATAGATAGGATAGATAGGATAGATAGGATAGATAGGATAGATAGGATAGATAGGATAGATAGGATAGATAGGATAGATAGGATAGATAGGATAGATAGGATAGATTATAGATAGGATCGATAGGATAGATAGGATAGTTGGGTTGGTTGGATAGTTAGGATAGATAGGATAGATAGGATAGATAGGAAAGATTAGATAGATTGGATAGATAGGATAGATAGGATAGATAGGATAGATAGGAACGATTGGATAGATTGGATAGATTGGATAGATTGGATAGATTTGATAGATAGGATAGATTTGATAGATAGGATAGATAGGATAGATAGAATAGATAGGATAGATAGGATAGATTGGATAGATTAGATAGATTAGATAGATTAGATATATTAGATAGATTAGATAGATTAGATAGATTAGATAGATTAGATAGATTAGATAGATAAGATAGATAAGATAGATAAGATAGATAGGATAAGATAAGATAAGATAAGATAGATAGATAAGATAGATAGGATAAGATAAGATAAGATAAGATAAGATAGATAGATAGATAGATAGAAAGAAAGATAGATAGATGATATATATATATATAGTAATAATATTCATAATAATAAGGATAATATAATAATAATATAATAACAATATAATAAAATAAAAATAATAATAATAATAATAACAATAATAATAATATATATATATATATACATACATATGTGCATCATATATGTATATGTATGTAATTATATATTAATACGCATAGATATTGGGGACGGGTCAAGACCTAGCATCCGTTTAGGAATCATTCTCAATGCTCACCAGCCAGGCTTTTTGTCATTTCACAACCATATCATGCCCTATCCATCGTCCCTTAAACTCATAGGACACCACTGCACCATGTGAAATTGAACGGCTCCTTGGATTCCTAACTGCGATGGCTGTCCGCAACCACACGCGTCCTGCCATGTGCAGTGCATCGCCAAATCTTTGGTGAGCGTCTGGAAGGGACTACAGTGACTACGGATAGATCGGATAGGAAGCTTTCCAGCCGGGTCCTTGAACTTGGTGCTTCTGGCCTGGTAAACTTTGAGAACATCTGGAGCAAAAGAAACATGGGGATCTCATGGGATCTTTCATGTCAAGCGCATTTTATCGTTTAAGATTGTTGAAACATGTTGAAACATGTTGAAACGTGTTCGCAGAAACGTCAACAAACCAGTGGTCGACTGATTCTGCAGAGGAAGTGCAAACAAGGCACATGCGGCCAGGAGGGGCGTCACGAGCATGCCTTGCACAATGATCCACAACGAAGATACGTTTTGGATCATTTTAGAACAAGATTCAGCACTGGTGTTGCCTTTAGGATCCTTCAGAGAGGTGCCTATTTTACTTCAGATATCTTCAGATCCTGTTTCTTTTGATGTTTGACTTGAGATGCCATGGCAGATATAAGCTTCACACTTGGCGTAGCACTCAAGGATCCATTCCTGCACTTCAGTGCAAGCGCAAGGATCGCTGCGGTTGGATGACTCTGGATCAAGGTAGACTCTCAAAATCGGGGCCACCGCACCTGCTGCAATGCATCCTCTGGGCTATACCGCTGAGTGGCATCCCATTGCCTGCAGACAACTGCAGTCCGCATCACTGGCGTCCCCTGGATCCTTGGCTTCACCACCGATTGAGGCTCATGCAAGCAACCAAGGAGAAAGTCCACAAACCTAGGCATAGCACAAATGCTTGCAAATGTTGCAAATGCATGATAAATCATGATGAGATGATATGTGTATGTGAGCTTGTAGCATTTTTGATGCATTTTGCAGCCTCCGGGCGTTAGTTTCCCCAAGGATTTCCAATGCTTGAGGGAAACTCTGAGCTATTCTGAGCTCTCAGGTCCGCACTTTCCTTCAGAGGTCCGCAAAACCGATTGCAGCTCCTCAAGGTGAGGCGGTGAGAGAAATCTCGAGATGAAATCATCCCCATTCATCTGGTGATCCATGAAACATCATGAAATCATCATGAAATCATCCCATGACCTCAGGTGGGTTTATCATGTTTTGTCATGTTTTATCCCAAGTTGATTCCATTTCCGAGGTCGTGCACCCCTTCGGATCTGTCTCCTTTGCCCCGGGCTTCCGGATCTTGCCCCGGCTGTTCGGCACAAGCCGAGGGTTGCCTGAGGAGTCGAAGAACCTGAGCCAAAGCACTCGTTGAGCTGGCAAGATGGATCCTCATATGCATAGTGTATACCTATAATATACTATATATATAATATAATAAAATCAAATAAACACATATATATATATATATCGTAATTATATATATATATATGTAAAGATACACATATTGTTTATACTATATATTGTAATATAGTACAATTGTCAATAGCACTCAGAAGCTCATCCCTTACACAGCATCCTGTCAGTCTCAGTGCATTAGGGGATACTCAAATAGTCCACATCAAGATACCAAAAAATCAGTGACATATGCTGAAAAAAAGAAGGCGACGTTGCTTAGCAGACTTGGCCCTTCAAGGCTTGCTAAATCTCAGCGCTGGTTCTTTTCTCCGCAGCGAAAGCAATCTGACAGGAGTTCAGGGACACGTTTCTTCCCCGAACACCCTTCAAACCCGTCAACGATCTGGCTCACGAAAATCCCAGCGTTGTCGGTGAACACGCGCGGGCTGCAACGTGTTTCCTCAGAATTAGAGACAAATTCAACTGGCCGTAAGCCGTGACCAATGATATCCATGGCAAATAGAGGGGCCAGATATGGCCAGATACCTGTTGTATGTGCAATTGCATCATGGGGGTTGCCATGGTTGCCATGGGTTGACCTTCCTGTCATTTCCCAGGCTCCACATGGTTCATCAAGAGCAGCACCACGCCAAACGCCCAAACCAACTTTTCCCACTTGGACGTGTGCCGTCCTTAGAAGCAGCACTTTCACCGGTGGTCATCTCATGATTCACAGCACAGTTCACCGACGGACTCTGAGGGGCAAACGGTTTCTGTTCCTCGGTGCAGAGTCAGTTTTCGGGGTGAAATACTTTGAGAATCATTGAGATATTTGGACCATCTTGGACCATCTTGGACCATCTTGGACCATCTTGGACCAATGGTTCTTTACCTCACATGGGGCGCAACATGGATCCGCTATTGGAATTGCCAAGGATCCATTTGGAATGTCGGAGATTCTTGGCAAGGGCGCCCCGCCAAATTCGTTCCGCAGCCGCAACGGAGTCTCCAGACTCGCCATGGAAGAAGTTGTTGAATCTGCCTGGCAAATCTCCGTCGCTAAATTGGACTGTGCCCTGGAGATGGAACAACTGTGCCTCGCCTCGTGGCTGATTTGCCTGCGGATGGGCAGGATGGACTTAACGTGACTCGTTTGTTTCAGGAAACAAATAACATCAGCTTCTGAGTGTTGTGTACTATATATATATATGTGTGTGTCTACCGTCTACCTAACACAAACTATGAAAGAAACGGGACGTTTTCACGTTTGAAGCATCAAGCCACAAAAACTTGCATGGAAAACCCAAAAAAGAATGTTGCCCACAGCCAACTGGAGCTCCATATCACGGGGAACTCTCACCATCAAATCCCAACAGTGTGGGCCTCCTCATTCCCACCTTGGCCACTGTACGGGGCAAATGCACCAAAATCTAACACTGACTTTCTATGATATTATTTTTTCATACTTTATCCAATCAACAATCCAATACACCAGTTGCGGCACTGAAGCACTTCCATATTGGAATCGCATAGAACACAGCCAGGGCACGCCATGCGATGTTCTGCGAATGATTTTCTGTGCTCTGTGTGATGCCGCCGCCACCTCCGCTGTGGGGGGATCCATGGAAACCATTGGAAACCAAGGTTCAACAGGGACACTTGATACCACTTCACTGGACATACAGGAAATCACAGGAAAGTATTAAAAAACTGCACGAAGCATAGGATCTCTAGGCCTTTTGAGCTTGGTTGATGAGTTTTGTCTGAAAAACTTCCAACCTGGGCGAGGTGCATCAATTCCGAGCAGAGTTGAGACTTTGCAATTCTGGCCTCTTCAATCTAACATTATCAAACTATGTCAAAAAAACACATTTTTTGTAATTTTGGGCCAAAATGGTCCAGTCCTTCGCCACTTGTCTCTGGGCTCGTTACCGCCGGCTGCGCAAATAATCCTGGCAAGTGAGCCACTGCAGAGTCGATCCATTTCTACTAACCATAGCCATCCATAGCCATCCATAGCCATCCATAGCCATCCATAGCCACTATAGCCACCATCAAACACCAAAGAATTCATCATGATTCATCATTCGTGATTCCTCAACTATCACACCATGAATCACCAGGAATATGGAGTGTAATATAGTATAAATATGTATAAATGATAAACAGTCATGATCATCATATTCATTATGAAACATCATGAACCAAATAACAAACAGGGGGATAGATAGACCATCACGAGCCATCATTGATAATCCCTTTCTATCGCCAAGGGTCATTCCAACTCAGATCATCTTCAAAGCCACGAGCCGTGGCCGTGGCTTTTTTCATGGCGCCCAAAGCAGACCTGCCAGCGAGGCCAGGGTCATCCGGTGGTCCCAAATGGATCCAAAATTTGGGTCCCAGTGAGCCGCCTGGCAAAGTGCAGCTCAAACCTTGGAGCAAAATCATCGGCACAAAATCATTGGGCAAAACGACTATGGCAAATTTTGTAATACCAAGTAGCATCTGCATCAAGAAGGTCGCCCCAAATTGAGAGCCTTGTTCAGGAGCAGTATGCTTGTAGAAGTCGCCTGGCGCTGTGGAATGCTGTGGACATAGTGTCGATGCTACGACCCTGCGGTACCCTGCGGCCTGTGTCTGCATCCAGGAGCACCGGGTTGTGCATCGGAGCAAAGGATTGGGGGAAACCAGTCACGCTGTCCCAGTATCGGGTGGCCTGAGATTTGCAGAGTTTCACTGATGTAGATGGATTTCGAATGATTTCGAACGTAGTCCCAAACACTGCTATATATATATATACATACAAATCCGTATATCCGGTCATCAAACGTGGCTGGGAAATCCTCCAAACATTGGCATTTCAATGGGAAAATCGTCGAGACAAAAGAGAATTTTCCACCAAGCCATGCCTGCGGCTGGGCTTTGTCCCTCCTTGAAAGGACAAAGTGTAGCAGACCTCGTGTGATGTTGCACCCGTTTGAGTGCAGAAGTCCAATTCCAAAACACTTCAAATCTCGCGCATTTCCGTTTGGTTCAAGACTCTTCACACATCTTCACACTGTGTATGTAGAAAACTTCAATTTGGGGACAAAATGGGACACATACTTTTGAACCAAACCCATTTTTTTCAGCTGAAAAATTGAGGATTCTCCCCTGGAGCCGAGGAGCGACTTCCCAGGAAATCCTCAGCCAATTTCCGGCCGCTGGTGTCAGTCCACCTGCACACGCGCAACGCTCCATGTTTACTAAGTGTAGGTGTAATGTACCATCGTATTGTATCGCATTGAATCATATCTGCACATATCTGCACCATACCTGCCCGGCCTGTAAGCATTCCATGCCACAACGAAGACCTGTGTCTCCTGGACCATCTGGACCCGACGTTTTTTTGCGATGCAGCACGAATCAATGGAATCAAAGCCATTCCAAACCACTTCCAGATTGGCCAATCGGTCCCAACCCCTTGGTAATTACAATGGTTTTACACATGTTTACACTACAAACTAGCTGAGTTTAGCATGAGTTAGCTGGATGTTCATTCCCCCCAACATATATCAAAATATGGTTACTAATTAATACAAGTACCAATAAAATCCAATATAATCCAATATATTCCAATATATTCCATGGTGTTGGTGGTTTTGATCTGTTTTGATCGCAAGTTCCCCATTTCTCCGGCTGCTGTAGCTGAAATCTCAAGGCGGCTGCTTGTGCCAGGGCAGCACCATGGGAGATGCCCGAGAAAATCCTGGGAGGCGGCACCAATTGCCGGTTTTTTAGGGAAATTCTGGTTGAAAATTATGATTACATAACCGTTGGATGACCCAACTTGGCAATTAAAAATCATTGAATAACAATATGTCGACATGCACTCGACATGCACTCGACATGCACCCAACATACTGTTTGAAGTCAAGCCACACACGATAGCCTGGAAGCTCTCGCACCTACACCGGTGGGATGCCAATGCCATGGGATGACATCGAATGGTCACATCTGGCACCTGGCACCATCTGAGGCAAGGGACGCTTTGCAGCAACTTATCATAGAGTCGTTGCCCTTCAGGATCCCACAATCGGTCCTTGGATCGCTTGGATCGTAAAGCAATCGCTGTGTCTTGTCCTGTTGAGTCATGAGTTCATCTTCAGCGGTATCTCAAGGTGAAATCACAACAAACATGGGGCATGGAGCAGGGATCCACATGCAATACCTCAACCATCCTCAACCTGTTTTGGAGACTGGATGTGCATAGAACCTCTGCCAAGGGGCCAATTTCACCTTCAAATAAGTTGAAACTGGCAGCGTCACACAATGTCCAACATCATCGCACCTTACATGATTTCAAGTGACATCAGCGGTTCAATCCTATCAACCAAACACTTGTTTCACACTGATTTTCGGAACATCTTGAGAGCATCTTCCGAGGATCTTTTCCTGCAACGTCCCTATGAAGTTTCACCAGGACCATTGCAATCAGCTGTTTGTCCACTAGGCCAAGCAACGTTCCCAGCGTCAGGTCCGTGGTTTGTTGAGCTGCACGGCGAACGTTCATCCCGTTCTCTGCAAGGCCAGCACACCAAATCTTCCTCAAACCAGGCATCAGTGTCTTTTTTTAAATACCGGTCAGAACTTGGGCTTGAACTTCATGACGCTTGGCGCGCTTACGTCAACTCTCTGAACACTGGTTTTGCAAAAAAGACTGCACAGATTTGACATTAAAAAAACACTTCTTCAACCATTCTAGACCGCCAAAACACTCTCCCCGAAGCGCAGTATCACCACGCCAATGCTGCACACTCCCTATTGACACTTCATCTTCTGGCCAAGGCTCAAGAATTGTGTTCTGTACCGCAAAGGAGAGAAGCAAACGTAGATTGTGCCTCGGCTTGGCTCGGCTATGCCAAAGATTTCGAACGCCACCGCCTCAACACAAAATGGGTACCCAATGATTCTTCAATCCAACAGAAAACATGCTGGTGATTTGACTGTCGAAGACTTCTCTCTTTTTCAGCAACGCATAATTCTTTTTTGACCATTCAAGGTTGATTTCACGAAATTTCACGTCTCTCTTTGTTCCATTTTGTTCCTATCAGAACTCACCCATTTTGCGTATCTGTCCAAGCTTCAATCGTCAAACCTGGGATCACCACGCCAGATGAAGGCAACAGCCTCTCCTGGCTATGGGCTACCTAACCACCCACAAATTCAAGAATGTTATCCAATCTTTAGTAAATCATCATAAATCCTGGTCTCCATCTTTGGTGGATGATCCTTTTCAATACTTTTGATATCTTTTGATTTTGACATATTTTGACCCTCTCGCTTGGCAGGAACCGCATGGTCGTTTGCTTCTTTGTAAAGTGCACCTACTACCTTTAGGTACTCCTGACGACCTAATTTCAAACCAATCCAGCAGCAGCTATCCTCAGGCTGGAGTCACACCAATCTGAACCAAGATGAATTGAACCCCCCAATCTGCCAAGTCTCTATTGCCTGACCGGTGCAAGAGGGCGGGTCGCCGAGTTTGATGCCTGATATCTTCGCAGCTTCAGACCGCACAGATTTCTCGTGATCTTCCCGATATTTTGGGGGAATATGTGCTGTTGTTTGGCGTGGTACGAGTATTTCTGGCTCAAACTCTAAGCCAATTTGCTCAAAGGGAAGTTGCTGGGAGCGAGTGTTGTAGGGTAGAGCTTGGCGAAACAGCGAAATGGCTCTGGGAATCTATCCCCCCCAAACTCTCCCATCTCACACATAGTGTCACATAGCTATGAAAACATGCTAGGGTGGTGGATACTTCATGACAACCCCATCACAGTGCACAGGCTGAAGCTGAATCCCCAAAATAGGCTCAAAAATACCAACCATCAATTTAGTACAGACAAATACAAGCCCTTTTTAAACATAGGTTCTACATTTTCCATCATTTTCCATCATTTTCAATCATTTTCCATCACCATCGTTTTCAATTCATTTCGCCCTGGGTTCAGTGGCCAGTTGGGCACATGACCTGTCACTGGATGGGATCTGCAACTCCGCGTTGTGGTCAAAGGATCTGGCATTCTCTGCCGCAGCAGCGCTGCCCCAGGGCACCATCTTGCGACCACGGTACTTCCTGGATGTGACCAAGGAATCACAAGGAACCATCGATGGTTTAAGATGGGGCAATCCAAATGGCTACCGTGTATCCCCCAAAGTGCCTTATTCTCCTTATGCATTTAATTCATTTTGCATTTTTACGTGGGAAAATGATATCTCAAGTGGCAAAACCATTGGAGTTTCCCGATTTTCAACCCAGGCGACTCGGAGTAGCTGGTGCTCAACAGCAGGGCCGTAAAGATCTGACCCCCACGCAGCAGGTTGGGCCAATCCCCGGGCAACGTCACGTGCTCATCCAGTCGAAGCTCGTCCATGTCCATGGGACATCCCAGTTTACTGGGTCCGGATCCAACGGGATCCACTGCCCCCCGGGTGTCCCGGAGGGGAGGTGAGTGGAATTGATATCGTTATATGTTAAATGATGTTAATATACTTGAGATATCGTTGAGATTCATACCCAATTCATAGTAAACTCAGGAAACGATTTGAATTTCCGCTTGCTGATATGGCTGAAGTTGATGCTGTCTTGCATTATGCAATGAGAGGCGGCGCTTCACACATTCAGCCATGTTATTGTCTGCGGGGGGAGGTACTTCCAGAGCATGGCAGGTGTGGGGTGTGACAAACGCTTCACTTTCAAACTGCTTTTTCAGCCAAACAGCTGTAACGGGCGCCGACAGGTAAGTTCAGAACGCGAACGTAAGATAGACAGTTCCAGTCGAGGAATCACTAGCATCTCAACCATCAGTGGATAACCATTCTCCATCGGATCCATCCCAACATTGTCATGGTTATCTGGTGTACCGCCATGGCTATCTTAAAAGGGTTTTTGGGATACCATGTTGTAATTTCAGACAAGCCCGCATCATTGTCCATCCATTCCATCCATGTAATCCATCCATTATCCATTCATCCAGTACCACTCTCCGGTAAACTAACATAGCCATGGAATTCACACAACTCTTACTATGAAAATCATTGAAAATCATTGATGAAAATGGCTAACTGTTCATCAATTTTCATCCATTTACCATAGCTAACTGTCAGTTTGTACTGGTATCCATCAGCTCTGAGATGCCCCACATTTTGATCCGCGGAGCACCGTCCAGGATTTTCATGGGCGGCACCTTGGGAGCCAGGTTGTGAATCACAACCAGCATCCCGGATGGTGTTTACCCAGAGAACATGATGGTTTACCCGTTTACCCAATGAAAATAAGGATACTCAAGGATACATAAGGCACTAAAAACTACTGTATTCACATGCATGATATAATATGATATAATTATATACTGTAATTACTTTAAGTGTATTGGCATCACCAAAATGGCTGTGCCACTGGCTCCAAAGATCTCCATGATGCACGCAAGCTGCTCGACCTGAGAAAGGAGACATGTCTGGTGTGGATCAGATTGGCAAAGCACGACCCGGCGACCCGGGTATCCATCCTTTGCCCCCACCTCGTTCTCACCCGGGAAGAGGGGATATCCGGTATAGAGCCTGAAAATCCAGGCACCATAGGCACCATAGGCACCACACAGTTGCCAGTAAATCTGAGGTGAAGCATAACCCACATGGACTATGCAGGGAACTTGTTTGGGTTTCCAAGGCATTTGGAGATACGAATGTGTTGATTTAGAGTGCTTCAAACCTTTTGGATATAATCGCAAGAGAACACTCCAAAGTCATGCTTTTGCATCATTTTATGACTGGACACAAATAATGGACATATCCCATGTTCTGACTGGGGGTGGCACTCTGCAAGGATGCATCCGAAGGACCACATGTCGATAGCAGTATCATACCTCAAGCTGCGGGTAGCTTGCAAAAACAAGGGCTGTGTGCTGCAAGCCCATGAGTCAAGATCATTCAACTTGCAAATGGATATCACAAAACAATGCGTATGTATGTATGTAATGTAATGAAATTATGTATGTGTATTAATATATATATATATGTATACATATACATGTATAATATATATATATATATTTATGTATAAAATTGTAATATTATACATATATATATATATATATATTATAAATGTATACATATATACATATATATAGATTATACACGTATATACATATATATATATACAGATTATACATGTATATGTATATACATATATATATATATATATATAATATAATATTATATATATGTATTTAATGCGCATACACATCAATGTACTACCCCCAAGAGGAAACATACTACCCTGGCGAGAACAGAGGATACCAACCTCTATCGAGCAGCTTGAAGTACCTCAACATCCAACGTTGGATATGCTTGAGAGGTCCCATATATCCCAGATTCCCCAATTGGTGGATTAACAAATGGGAAAACACCATCTTCAGCAAATCTAGGATGATACCACAAACTTCTTTCATTTCTATGAACATGCCAACCTGGTTGCAAAAACATCTCCAAATAGACCACTGCAAGGGTCGATTTGTCTGACCCCTCCCATCATCCCATCATGATATTCCAACAAAATATGATGTGTTTTATGCATTTTTATGCCTCAATCATCGGGATATCATTATATGATATGATATGATATGATATGATACGATGATAAATGAGAATTATCGGTATAATTTTGGTATATTCTATATATCATTTTATCAATCGCTATGACATCCCCATCGCTCAAGCCGGCAAGGAACGAATGTCCCAAAATCACCTCTGGTGAGCGGTAGAATCTGCTCTGAATGTACCTGGGGAGGATTTTTCCTCACCATCTGCAACAAAAAACTGGGATTGAATGGTGGTTAAATGAGGATTGATTTAATGTATATTTTTTTATATGTATATAATCACATGTTTATAATATATGTATATATATATATATATGTATATATATATATGTATATAAGTATATCTATATCCAACAAAACAATTGAATCCTAGGGTTAATACATATACAGGGGATTTGGGGATTTAATACACGCATTGACCTAATTCTGATTCCAGATGAATCAACATGAAACAACAATACTCTAGTTAGGGCTGTAACCAGCCCATCCCTTTCACCCATCCAGGTTCAGCGCACGTATAGACGCGTTCGTCTTCAAAGCAGGAAGATCCAAAGTCAATGACCTGCCAGAAAATCTGCGGGTTTCCTACACCCCAAAAATGGATGGTTTATAATGGAACATCCCAATCTAAAATTTATGATTTGGGGGTACCCCCATGACTTAAGCTCCTCTTGGCGTGATTTTCCGCCTTGATGCCACTCTTGGTGGGATTCTTCAACAGGACATTCTCCTTGGTTTCAGGAGCCGGGTGGACTCCATGACATGGATCGCATGTGAAGTGATGCTAAATTTGAATGGTGTTCAACTGGAAAGAAAACTCCACTGAGAATGGCCATCTTGGGCAAGGCACTGGTTTCAGGTCACAGTGAATGATGTGCAGCTTCCGCAGAAATCGCAAGGCCTGCAGTGAGCCCTGCCACCCAGGATTCATCGACGCCACATCTGCAACACATCAAGGTGGACAAGTCTCAAATTTAGGGACCTCCTTTACCCACAAGGTTTTTCAGCTGAATTGGCTACATCTATCCATCTGTCCATTTATATATTTATATGTATGATTATGTATGTATATATATATATATATAGTATAGTCCCAATAGTTTTGTCCCTTAATTTCGATGTTCTTTTTGAGATCAGAATCTAAGGCTTCTACTGCCAGCAGCTGAATGGCGAATCGCCGGATCAGCCCCAGAGACACGCCCTGGAAGTTGTTGTTCTTGATGAATTCGTAGAGGTTGATGCTCAGCAACTCGAAGGTGATGCACAAATGATTCCTGCGATGGCTTCGGGGATCTACTGTATCTCTCTGATTGGAACGATGATAGAATTTCATAGAATTTTGGAAGGTGCCAGCTTTGGATTCTTATCTCAGCAACATGGTCTTCATATGTCTTCATCACTGATTTCCGGCTTGTGTGCTGCACAGTGGAAGGCGGTCCGGAAGTAAAAATAATCCATCATGTGCACCACCTGGCAACATGCCGACGAGCACTGCAAGTAGTCCAATCGACAAATTCTTCTACATGAGTTAAGAAGCTATGTTTGCAGGCGTGTGACATGGATGCAAGTGAGAGACCATAGGTGCTTTGCAGCATGTGAATGGTTGAGTTCTTAGGTGGTTGGTGAGATACAAAACGGTTGACATACTGAGCTTCATCCAAGTGAAACGAGACAATACGATATCAACCCGACTAAAGCCAATATAATCTTTAAACGTTCTTTTGCGGACAACATTGGACAACAGATGGCAACGTACCCGAGTACCCTCTGGTAATCAAACATGGCTGGACATCTTCCATTATTTTCATTTGTAATCATTTATAGATGATTTTCCCATGATTTTACCATGTTTTTCCCAGCAAAATCCCAACTTATTTTGATGGATTTCCGGCGCACGTTGGAGGTGCTCTCCAGGTCTCGCTCCCTCAGATGTTCCAAGATCTTCACTTCCACCAGTGCCTACAGCGAGCGCTGCGAGAAGTGACGCGAAACCGTAAAGCTGAAAAAACATGTCATGCATTTTAAGATGTCTATGATGTCTATGATGTCTATGTTTTGTGTTTTATGATGTCTTATGATGTTTTATGATGTTTCACGATGTTTATGATGTTTTATGATGTGTTATTATGTTTTATTATGTTTTATGTTCTTTTGAAAGAACAATAGGTTCAGCATGATTCAACATATGTTTAGTGATATTTGTAGTGACTTCATGGCTGGAAAACTGCTCAAACCTACAACATTTATGTCGTGCCTGATGGTGAAAACGTTTCTTGTTTCTGACCATCTTCAAGGCAACACAGTTGTTGGTCTTGAAGTCGAACCTGGCAACGACCCTAGGGGAACCAACTGGGGAACTCTTGCCAACTTAGATTCCAATTTACATCCAACTAGCGTATCTAGCGGTAACTAGCGGATACTTGGAAGATCATCAAGATCATTGATGTAAAACATGTAAAACTCATGAAACTCATTCATTGATATTCAATCATGTTCTATCATTGTTTCACACATTTTTGCCCTCCATGTTTCGATATCATGCCGGGCTGACGATCGTACCACTTGACCAAACGAGCCTTTGCCCAAGGGATTGAGCACCTGAGGTGATGGCAGTGTCAGCGACACATGGTGATCCCTATATTATGACCATCATGTGGTAGACCCAATAACAACACATCCCCCATATCATCACATATTAACCATCAACGTTGGGGGTTTATTCATGTTGGACTTGACATTTCTCGCTCCAAATTGGGCAAATTTTGACCGTGATTGATGAAAAACGAATGATCTGATCATGTCCAACCCAGGGTCTACCTTCTGCGTATGCACCCACCATTTACAATGACTAGGCTTTGTGGGTTTTGTCCGCAAGGTAGCCTCGTAGCGGTACAAGATGTGATCGTGCCTCCGGGAAAGCCATGGAAGATCAACAAGAACCCACTGCAACCAATGATCAGATATCATTTCAAGATATTTCAAGCATACTGTAGCTACAACCAAGAAATGAACAATATAACGAATATTGCTAACTTTCGTAATTCGGGGGCACCCCTCGAATTTAAGGTTGAGGCCATGTCCCTAAGCATGTTTTCAATGTGCGATATTGTGTTTCTGTTTAAATTGCATTCCTTGCTATATATAAAATTTTTGCATCAACAAAATAAGGACCATCATTTGAAGATATACAACAGGCGAGCTCAGTGAATGGATTGTTTTCCAAAGAAAAATTGATCCAAACATGCCAAACAAGTGGCGGCACGAAAGAATCTAA
>Ga0126342_10014025_pt1 | contig 14165 bp, 16 predicted proteins | sample Cyp1metagenome_FD_92528 | JGI IMG/M metagenome (GOLD analysis project Ga0126342, IMG submission 92528) | Coral microbial communities from Lord Howe Island, Old Settlement Bay, Australia - Cyphastrea 1 metagenome | ecosystem: Host-associated > Invertebrates > Cnidaria > Coral ...
ATATATATATATATATATATATATATATATATATATATATATATATATATATATATTATATATATATACATATGTATATATATATATGTATATATATATATATATGTATATATATATGTATATATATATATATACATACATATATACATATATACACTGGCAAGTTTTGGCACTTTTTCGCTTGATTCATCGACCAATGGTGTCTACTTGACCAGTTTGTTGTGTCGAGTTGTTATCACATAGGCTGTGGATCATTTGCCCCGTCCACATTTTCCACATTGTTTTGCAATGATTTGTTAACATCTGATGCATTGGCTCTTGGTGTCTGACAAAGTCTTAGCATGCATGGTTGCTTGATTAAAATCATTGAGTGGGTACAAACTTTTGTAGATCGATAGGTGACTGTGAGACTCACTACATCACTGATTCAAATACTGCATCAGTTTACTGAGCTCGCCCACTCATCATGGACATACATAGTTCAATTAAATACAGTGAATTCACCATCATTTCATGCGGTTGGAAGCAACATCTGTATTCCGGAGGCTGGCAAAAGGAAAGAACTGTGGGACATGTTTTGTTTTTCAAAATGTCGAGGGTGAAACGAGCTTTTCTGACTCTCAAATGCTTTTTTTCTTGGTTCCTGCGCGGAGGGTGGATCTACTTCACACATGGGATTTTGCAAACTCGCTTCGATTGAACGGCCTTGGTTACCCGGAAACATGAAGGAAATAGCTCGCAAGCGCAGTAACGAATGCTCGAAAAGGCTGACAAGACAACCTTGATGAATCATGAGACGTTCCCAACTTGCGACTCAAAGGATCTCAAAGGGGTTGCCGCCGGTTGGGGTAATCTTTGTTGAACTGCTTTAGCCTTGAAAAAAGCAAGCCTTGGCTGATGCTTGTGTCAGAGGGCAGGATTTCTCGTCTCGCCGCTGACTCTCTCAGCAGCATAGATAAAGACTAGTGGCAGAGAAGAGGTGCAAGAACAGCCTCTTGTGTAGACAAATTTCCCTGATCGAAACATATCGAAACCCTTTTCCCGGCTCACAAGAATTTCTGTGGGGGCCGTTGGTTCCAAAGACATCATAAGTTCTGGCTAGCCTTTGAAAGGTTTCAAAACTTGCGACGCTTGTGGACTGACCTCTTGCATTTGGAAGTCTGCCAGGTTGGTGCCGACCTTGATCCGCTAGATGTCGAGTCTGTGCGAGTGTGGAGCTTTGTTTTCACAAGAACATCAAGCCTTAGCATGGACAGGTTCAAGTCTCACACAGAAACTTCTTCGAGTCAAATCCGACAGAGATATCCCCGGTTCCCCTACTTCAACCATGAGGTTCGAACAGAGGCTTACTTGCAGGCGTCGCCCAGATTTGCAAGTTTTTCGCTATTTCCAATGTTGACACGATGTAAAAGCAAAACCAGTGTTCTGGCACCCAGCTGTGTGTGCAGGCTGGGACGGAAATTGAGAAGCTTACCACCGAGATTGTGAAGTGCTCCCCCTTGGTCACAGATCAATGGCTTTCCAACTGCAAAAACTCTCATGGGGTCAGAGTTCTGATTTGAAAAAGGTTTCCACTCTTCGAGCTGCATTGTACGGACTGGCTTGTGGAATGGGTCAAGGGCAAGGGTTGAATCAGTTGAATCAGTTGAATCTGTATGTTTTCTCCTGCGATGATTTCTTGTTTACCGTCGCAGGACATCATTCAGCACATGTCGCAGCGTGCCTATCACCTTGCAGCCTGCTGCTTGGAGACCGTGGCGCAAAGCATTCAGGAGCTTGGTATTTACGTGGACTTGGCAGCTCATTTTGCACACACACACACATACACACTTGCACAGTCTTTTTGGCTGCTTTTGGCTCATGAAAAGCTTTAGACTGTCTAATGCAGCAGAGATGCCTTGCAGGAGCGCTCTCAAGCTGTGCTGAACGAATGGTTTGCTCCTCAAAGTCAGAATCATTTCCATAGATTTTCCGTTGCTTGCAAAAACGTGCATGAAAGTTTTGAGTCTTCTGGTGGAATATTGTTGTTTCAGGGAAGACAGTCAATCTGGTTGACGGTTTCCAGAAGCTGCCGTTATTTGGGCTTCTTGATTGTGCAAATTGAACTTTCTATTTCTCAGAGCGAGTGAGTTGAACACTTTCTCCTGCGTCGTTTGTACCTTCAGGCAAGAAACTCATGAGCGGATTCTCTCAAACCCTGAAGATGAAGAGGACAATTCCGGAGCCGTCGTTGCGAATCTTGCGATGGCTTGTGGGTGCTTGGTCTGTTTCTACTGCCCTGCTGTGAAAGATACCAGGAGCTTGCCAACCTCAAGCAGTTCATGGCAGATCTGCCCCAGCTGAAGACAAAGTGAGCCCTTGGGCAAGTGCTGGCAGCCTGATAGCCATTGGGGCCAAGCAAGTTAGAAAGCATGACAAGTGACTAGTGTCTAACATCATTGAAATCAACATAGTGGGAACTGCGACAACTCGTGAAACGGATTTGGTCTGGGCCAGCTGTAGCTCTATCATAGTCTATGTATATACACATAAATGGGGTCGTGGACCTACGCACATACACTCGTTTGGAATTGTCGAACTGACCCGAACTGATGTTTGTTTTTAGCAGCTTTTCAATCTTCTGTGCCCAGACCCTGTGCAACGCTGTGAGATGATTTGACAGGCCGCTGATGCAAACAACCCGGCACATTCACACCCAAATCAACATGCTTCTTGGCTTTAGGCTTTATGTTGGCAAAGTGATAGACATGCTAGAAATGTCATGCTGGTTTGTGTATTTTTTGTTTCCAAGGGATGTGCAAGCCTTCTCGTTGCAGTTGGGGAATGAGTTTAGAATCCAAGATATGTAGGTGGCAAAGCTGTCTCTAAAACACGATGAATGTACTACACATATATAGTTATATTATTTTGCCGACGTAATTCTGCAGCGACCTTTTGCTCCTGACTTCCCTTTGCGAGCTTGTTTCACACAGTGCTGAGGCTAGCAGACTTCAGCTTCTTCATAGACAATGAGGCAGCAACTTTTTAAACTTCTGATGACTCACAAAGGTTCCAAGTGCATGCCCTTCCTTTCCCGAATGACGATGCTCGACTGTCTTCGAGCCCATACAATTTCTACAAGTGGTTTCTCACCTTTTTCATCCTTTTTCCCTGTTATTTTGTGTCGCATCTCTCTCTCTCTCTCTCTCTCTCTCGGGACACTTCCCTGTATGAGGTGGAACCGATTCTTCCACTTGTCATGGCTCAGTCCAGTTGCTTCAGCCCTCCAAGTAGCATCCCTCGAGCTGTTGCTGCTGCTGCTGATGATGATGATGATGATGATGATGATGATGACGACGACGACGACGACGACGATGACGAGGATGATGATGATGATGATGATGATGATGATGATGGATGTTGATGGCTGATGATGATGATGACGACGACGACGACGACGACGACGACGACGACAATGATGACGACGACGACGACGACGATGATGATGATGATTATGATTATTATTGTTATGATCATGATGATGATGATGATGATCATCATGATGGCGGCGGCGACGACGACGACGACGGCGACGCCGACGCCGTCGCCGACGCAGACGCCGACGCCGACGCCGATGCCGACGCCACTATGATCCGACTATAGATGCACTGTCTCATTTCGCGGGTGACCACAGAGGAGAACGATCATGTTCCTGCGCAGTGAACATCATCAGGTCGTCGAGCGTGCCTTTTCCTCGTTTGCTTGGCCATTGCAGATTCAGATTGATGTGGGCGATTCGGCCGGGTCCTCAGTACAGGTGCTTGTTGAGCATGTTGGATCTTCATCGGACGGAGCACAGGAATAAGAGCAAAAATATCTCGAAATATCTCGAATCTCTTTGAGACCTGAGCTTTGTATAGCTTTGTAAGGAGCGAAGTCTGGACTCTCAAAAGCAGAAGTTTATGGAAAAGCTGGATCGAGAGAAGACTGAGCAGCTTGGTCATATTCTGGACATTTGAGAACGCTGGTAGGTTTTCCTGGCCTGGATTTCAGTCCTCAGCACGACTCCTGTGCATGTTCAAGATGTTCAAGTTTCGCATGAGTTGGTGTGGAGTGTCTTCCAAGGTATGAGCGTGACATGGCAAGATACCAGGAGGATCTTGAGTGGGTCAAGAGTCTGCTGCTGGGCGGCATATTGAAATCAAGCTCAGCCAGTGCTAACCATCCTTGCAGGCGTTCTGGATGCTTTTGGTGTGTGCCCAGGAATGATTACTCTCTGGCCATGAAGTGTGCTCATCGAATCTACTCGTTGCGGGACTGTTCCTGTGGTGTCTCATACCCCCCCCTTGCCCTTGCAGCAAAGAGACTTGTTACTTGGTACATCTTGGTCATTGGTTCACTATCCCTCTGGGTTTTACTTGACCATACTTGTTCATCTTGTTCCGTGATTGATCCAGAGAGTCTTCTGGCCTGTATCACAGGAGAACCTGGACCGTGCCAAAGAGCGGGTTCAGAGCTTTTTGGACCGCGAGCGCTTGTTTGGCTGGGCAGCCCAAGAACCACAGCTGACATCCGGTGGTCCCAAAAAGAAGTAAATTCAAAGACAAGAGATGACTCAGAGATGACAAGAGTGACAAACAGATCAAACGGCAAAGATTGGATGCAGCGAGAGATGAAACTGAGTCAAAATGGTGCAAAAAGCATTGATAATTAGTGTCTAGTCACCCATCCAATGATGTTTGCCGATCTGGAAACAGTGGTGGTTCCTACGGGGGACAGAGGCATGGACGTCTCAGACTACTCTGTGGTGGAGAATATGACTGAGGCACTTTGGCAATCTTTGGCACTTGTGTTCTGTCAGAGGTGTCTCATTCTTTGCTCGAAACCACTTCAGTTTCGCCTGCGCGGATCAATATTTCCTACACCTGATGCAACTTCATCAGCCTTCAAGCCTGCGCAGTTTGTAAAGTTGCTTAAGGCATTCGAACCATACTACAAGCTTTGGACCAGTGCCATTGACTTCAAGCACTCAGAGGCGAGTGGATTTGTCTGGATTCCTGAAAGTTGTACAAGGTGTATATGTATATGTATACATACCGTATATATTACATGTATTTACATATGAACTGTATATAGATATATTTATATATAATTATGTTGCAACATGTATGTGTAAGTGGATCCTATACGACGATACGACCTTCTCCTGTATTGAATTATCTCCCAGGAAGAGTGGCTGACTGGAATGGTGCAGAGACTGGTGGCGGAAGAAATCGAGACCGTCGTTGAAGATCAGCTGGAAACTGAGTTTTGGCAACTATGGCATTAGCCATGTGCTTGTTGTGACGAGTTGATGATCTTCATGGCGAAGGTACAAGGAGAGCTACAAGACCATCAAACAGTTCGAGGGAAATGAAAACCCTCTTGCTGTGGCCAAGGATCTGTGAGATTTGTCGGATTGTAGAGCAGTTCTTCTACAGTAGTTCTCAGTTCTTGAGTTTGCTGCACGAATTGTGGACGGCCCTGAGCTGGTGCAATGTCGAATCTCACACCCCGCTGAAGGACTTGCGCGAGGAGATTTCTTCTTTCCGCGCCAACATGTTCCTCTAACAAGCTTGGATAGCAAACAACTTCCCTTGTAGTTTGAACCGACAAAAGTATAGCGGATGAGAGCATAGGGTGCAGTCAAAGTGTGAAATGACAGAATGCCAGGCCTGTCATCCGCGCCCTATGTCAAGAGGCCAGTCTTTTTTCGATGAGTTTCTTTGTATTCAGGCTTATTTGAGCCATTTTGAGCCCCAATTCATCGAAACCAACCCTTCTTGAGTTCTTAACTAATTTCATTAGTCCTGTGAAAACACAAAATCGAGAGAGTTTTCTGAGAGGCATTCGAGCCACGACACTTTTCAGACCTGTTTGAAGAGCTGCGCTTGGACATGGACATGGAGGTGCCTTGGCCTCTGACATTGTGAGATTGCGGGGTCCTATGTGATGCTTTGTAGATCTGTCCTCAGCATTCAGCCATTTGTCCGCATTCCATGTGTGAAGGATGGCATCACCTTGCAGCAAATGCTCGAAGTTGGTATCCTGGACCACATTGACACCCTGGAGCGAATCAGTGTAAAGGCAACTCTTCTTGGCTTCAAATCTTGTTGGCTCGTTGAGCACTGCAGCTGCGAATTGATGAAAAGCTCTGCTGCTTTCCAGGCGCAGAAGGAACATGGGTTGAAGACTGCCCTGACCATGATGAAGAAAGAGCCAGAGCCTCTTTGTTTGGCAATGGATTTAGAACAAGCAATGATCCATTGGTAGGGTGTCTGAGATAGTGAGACAAGCAATTCTGTCACCGTCCACATGGTCAGGTGGAGGCCTATTGAATTTGGCTTGGTACCACACAGATCGGGCACGCACATGGTGAAGGGGATTGACGAGATTCAGGCACCGCCTTGTCAGACATTTCCAAGATGCAAGGGGATTCTTTTTATTTCGGCATGTAAACTGAAGCGCAAAGTGCAGAGGCAGTACTGGACGACCACATTGTGAAAACCATGGGCATTCGTGGTTCTCCCTTCGTCCGAAGCTGATGCAGAAGATCTCGCAAGAGAAGAAAATATATAGGCAGTACTGCTGAAGCCACAGCCTTGAACATTTTGAATCGTCAAATGCTGAGCAAACTGCGCAATACTCCATCATTTTGATCCCGAGGTGGAGCCAATTGAGAAGGAGGTCAAGGAGAAGCTGAGAAGATAAAACAGATTCTTAAGACATTGATCAATGATGCCTTCGTGCCTCCCACATATGAATACAGTATACATATGGTAGATCCGACATACCGACATACAGTCTTTGAAAGCTTTGAAGATTGAGGACTGGTTGGCAAAGCTGACACTCATCCAAGACCTCCTGGAGCAATGGCTGGCCATGCAGCGTTCATGGCTGTACCTTGAGCCACTTTCTCAGATGTCCTTCCAAAGTGAGCAAAGATCAGAATAATTTTATTCACGTTGTTCTCAGATCATGTCTTATTGGCAAATTTGTATAAATTTGTTGGCTACATGGCACAGAGGAGGGACACTTGATGTAGAAAACACATGAAAACACCTTCATGGCCTCGAAGCAAGGCCCATTTTCACCTCTGACGACATCCAGAAGCAGTTGCCAGGGGAAGCCAAGAGGTTTCAACAGGCACAAGGGCCATTTGCGGGCATCCTACAGATGCGTCCACCTAAGGAGATACAACCTCTCATCAACCTTCTTCAAAGTGGGTCCTGAAGCAGGGTTCTGGTGCTAGACAACCATAGTTTGTGTTTGAACCCCAAGCTCCTCCTGCTCCATGGCAGGTAGATGTTCTTTGGCGCAGCACCATGGAGACCGTGTCCGAAAACCCCAACGTTCTGGATGTCCCGGCCTTCAATAAGACTGGAACACAGTGTTCTCGATGTTTACTACTTGCAACACATTTTGTCATCATGTTGTGATTCGTCGCTTGAGAGCCCAAAGAGAAAGACACCACATTTCACTCGAATTGCAGGTTTCAGAGATCGAGAACCTTCTGGCAAGCTTTGTGGATGCAAACAAAAAATTGGATGCGATCCAGAAAGGCAAGGGTGATCAGACTGATTCAATTAAGGCAATTTCATTACTTGTTCATCAAGCTACCTGAATCATGCAAGATGGTGTTTTTGCCTGAAACAAAGCAAAGTGCAAAAGACTATATGTTGCAGGACTCAACCAGTACCTAGAGAAGAAGCGCTTGGACTTCCCACGGTTCTTTTTCCTCTCCAATGACCGGAGTGGGGAAGTCTCCGTGGACGGTACTTTACTTTCCTTGTGCTCCTCAATATCATGCTTTGCCCATGAAAGGCTTTTTAATTTGAACAACTGGAGACTGGCAGTCTTGGTTGGTCAATCGATCGAAGGACGAACTTTTGATGATTCTTTCTCAGACGAAAGACCCAACAGCTGTGATCTCCTGAGATTACCTCTGACCAAAACCAGGACAGAAAGAAAGGAAAGGAAGTCTTAAGGGAAGTCTTAAAGGAAGTCCTAAAGGAAGGTTGAAAAGGTTGAATCAAAGTTGAATCAGTTGAGCCATTGGCTGCTTGAGGTCCAACCTCACATGGGAAAGTGCTTCGAAGGTTCGCCCGCTTGCGAATTCAGTGTACAGTGTAGCTGTGTACAGTGTAGCCGTGTACACTCAGCAGACTTCGGGAATTTGTGCCGGATATCAGTTGGGGCAGTTTGTTGTACCAATTGAATCAATATTTCAATATTTTCAATCAACATTGATTCTGGGTCAATTTGACATGCCAGGAATCAGCAGGGTCCGCTTCAACAAGACGAATGAAATCATTGAAGCAATGGCGCACTAAGCCCAGCAATTTACTGTCAGAAGATGTGCAAGCAGACTACAGATCCATGCCTCTTAACAGATCTATATGTAATTATATGTCTGTATATATATATGATTGTATCATAATTGTATCATTATGAATACTTATATACATATACATATCAATTTCTGCATACAGCAACTCAAGGTCAGTGGAGGGGGAAGTGGTTGATTTGGCTCTGCCAGTGAACGTGGTTGAAGGGGAGAAGTTGAGCGCTGAGAAATGCACAGCTGGCTTTCATGTGTGATTGCCACGAATCCAAAAGAGTCTTCTTTGACTCAACAGGATCAATGCGTTTTTCAAGTCAACTCAGAATGCAATATGATTTCCCCGAGATATGTTTGGCACCAAGGAAAGGAAATGTAGAGAAGTGGCTCATGGAAGTGCAAGGTTCTGCTGACATGGTTGACATGTTTGAAATGAAGACGACGGATGCGACATTTCATGCAGATATGAAGTGACTCCTGAATCCAAACGTATTTTCAACGCGTCCGTCTTGTTCCCTGTCTTTCTCAAACCTGACAGAACTGCCAACAGGATCAATGATTGACTCACTCACAAAAGTCACAGCTGCTTCTCTATTGGCATATGCGAAGAACGAGCGCAGGGGCCTCAAAATCTCTCTTATTGTCATGTTAGCACTGGGACATTTCAATGGCACAACTACTGTTCAGCACTTGGTCCTACCCATTTCGGCTCTGCTAAGTGACCACATAGCCTAAAGAGCAAGAGAATTCATATCTATCTATCTATCTATCTATCTATCTATATATATATCTTGTTTTTTTGCTGAGATTGTTGCAGCAGATTCAAGCATTGGCCAGTGAAAACGTGCGGAAACGCAAAATGCCAATCCCACCTCCAGACATCTTCACACAAGCTGTTGCTATGAAATCTTCTTTGATCATTTTTGCAATGATGGCCACCTCTTGCTGGTGATGGAAGCATTGGAAGCAGATGACGTGGTGGATGTGTGCGTGATAGGTTCCGGCATGACATATCCTTGACATGACCTCAGTGTTTCTTATTCAAGAAGGTTAAGAGCAAAGGGCAGAGCTCCCTGTTTCTCTTTGAATTTGAGGGAGATTTTGTATGTTGCTGTGACACAATTCGATTGGCCCAAAACTTCAACAGAGGACGTTTCTCGCAAGTGTTAAAGTTGAATACTTGGAACTTCACTATGTCAAACAACTTTAGTAAACTTTAGTCCTTTTCGTTTGTATGGACTAAGTCTGAGTCGATGCGCAGGGCATGAAACCTTCCTTTCTCTCAATTTGTTCACAGGTGCTGGCCTTGCTGGACTCACGGCACTGGAAAGGCTCTCTGCGGCTGGCCTAAAGTGCATCCTACTGGAGGCATCCTCTTCACCAGGAGGACCATCATGATACCATTTTTAATACCATGATGATGCAAGGTTTTCAAAGAATTGCGACGCTAAGATGTTCCTGGCTTGTGGCATTCGGCCAGGATTTAGAAAATCTGTCCTTGTTTCGCAGGAGTGAAAAAGCTACTATCAGAGCTTAGATCTGTCGAATACTAGAGACAATCGTTTTCTCTTAAAAGTTTTATAGCTCATCTGGTGCAAGGAAGGCTGCGTGGCCGGTTCTTTTGCGGCCGCTGGGTCGAGGAAGGCCTGGTAATTTTACTCAGTGTGGGATCGGTAGAGATCCGTTTGCCGCCTTCAGCCACCAGGAGCCAACTGGGTGCAAGGCTTGGGCACGAATCCAGTTTGGCAGAAAGTCCAGCAACGCAGCTGCACCGTAGCTTTGAACACGACGTTTCGACCGAATAAACAAACTCTTTACCATGCGATCTACCTGAATCTACCTTGGAATTTGAGGTGCTCTCTGAAGGGGCGATATGAAGCAGGTGAAGACACAGAAGATGGGAGCGAGAACAAGGTAGACTCGAAAGACCGTGTGAGTTTTCGTGGCCTTGGAAAAGCAGGGCCAGAAGCTGCTCAGCTTGACATGATTGACATGGGCCCGTGAAATTGTGGTTTATTCCGCTGTGAGGTGTCATGAAAGAACTGTTCCCTTGAGTGAGATGAGTGAGTACTTTTTTTCCAGAGGATTTGGCTGGAAATCAGATTATTGTCCAGTCTTTTTTGTACTGTGCGGGTTGCATTTTTCAGGATTATGCTCAATTTGATTCGGGTCTAGTCCAAGTCCGAGAAACACATGCTATCGCCACTGTGTTGTGGACATTGATCGATTTGCTGGTTGATGACTTGCTGTTTTCTTAAAATCCTCAGTATGCCTCAAAGATCCTCAGAGCACTTGTGCAGCAAGGACATGACAAAGGAAGCAACGGAGCGCACAAAGGTGGCTTGGCTGCCAGCATGGTATTTTTGTGACTTTGTGACAGAAATGGATTTGAATCTGTCGAGATGTTTGGCTGAAATGGATTCTGTATCGTGGGACGATCTTACTTTCGGGTTTCCATGTTTACATAGGACACATCCACTTAGTGCAGATAGTATTACTGATCTCCGCCCATCGCAAGAAGATTGGCTTGGAAGTCCGCCCTGTCAAACTTCCCTATGAATCTTCCAGTTGAAAGGCCTTTGAGAAAGCAATGAGTTTGGTTAGGCTCTCAGCTGCAAAAAATCAGACCAGGTGGCATTTGAGGGGAAAATGATGGAAAATGGACATTCTGAAATTCTTCTGTCGGAACATGAAATCAACACGACTTTGTCTTCTGCGATACTCTTTGTCATAAGCCTCTTTAAGCACATCGGCAGTGGGACCAGAGGAATCTTTTGTTGCCATGTGCATCAGAATTGGCTCAGGTGGAGGATGAAGAAAGTGGAGAGGGTGGTCCTGACGGTCCTGACCAGGATTTGGCACAAGCACTGGCACAGCAAGGCTCTCTACCTGGAGTCCACGATTTTCGCTGCTGATAAATCTGCAAATTAGAGGTAGTTGATAAACCGATGGACTATTTTGTTTCCGGATGATGCTAGAGAAGCCTTGAAGGAATGCAAAAATATGCCAGTGTGTCATGAAGTGATGCTCTTCAGTAAAATTCACCTCGGTGTGGATTTAAGCAGAACATCACCGAAAGGAAATGGCCTTGCTGTCAAAAAGAGGTTGGGTACCAGCGTCTTCACCTATTGACATGGCCATTGAGTTCAGAGAGATTGACTTTGAGTACGGTGAGAGTGACCAGCTTAGTCATGAAACAAACTCCGAATCATTTACAACCACATCAACTCTTGCCTCAAAGGGCAGCTTAAGACTTAAGGCTCTACACCAAATGCCTGGAAAGCCGCTTCCAACTCTTGTTTTGCAAGGTCCAGAAAAGGTTTCCGTGCAGCACAACGTCCATGGTGAGTTTACATGGGACGACTTTGGCCCAAGCCTTGGGATTTGTGAACGCAAAGTGTGTGGAAAAAAACATGGTAGACACGGATGGAATGTGTTTTCCTCTCGCAAAAAGTGAAACCAACAGGAAAGAACCCTAGTCAATGACTCACCTGAAACCTGTCAAGGTCCAGATTCCTTCTTCGTGGATGATTGCCGTGGGTTGGCTTCAATTTGTCCTGAAGTGCCAGAAGGACTGATTTCCTTTTGGATGGATCCCACAAAATTTCCTGTGCTGTGCTTGTAACATCCTTTACCACAAATCATCAGATTCAGAGACACTCAAAGTCCAATCTTCCTGTTCTTCAGCCTCTGAGATCGAGCCTTTATCGCATTGCAATCCTCCCGCATGGCCGCACAAGTACAAAGGCCAATAGAGAGCAAGAATCAGAGAGCCTAGGCAAGCAGCAGCATATGTCATGTGCAGGGCTGCCTACCCTGTTTCAATGCACAGATATGCGAGAGCCAAAGAAGTCAGTCGGGCTCTGACTCACACGATTCCCTTCCAGAGGGGAGGTCACAGTCTTCAAAGAGTTCACGCTAAGATTGGTCCCTTTCAGCCGCCAGAGGGACGACGGTTCTCTTCGTGGAGTGATGAAGTGCAAGCTAGCAGGCGCCTAGTTCAAGCCGTGCAACTCTTTCCAGGCTGGCAGCAAACCTGCACCATAGGATGCAAAACAGATATGTAAGCTGGCACAAACACAGAGGAAGTTGGACTGACTCATCCAAAGAACTGACATGACACCCCAGCCCCGAAAGTCTATTTCTCCATGGACTTCTTAAAGATCATCCGGAGAGGAGATGTTTTCTGGGTGATGAGCGCCAGCCAATGGTCTCGGTTTCTTTGAAGGCTTTGGTACGCTTACTTTATGTGTCAGGCACAACAGAGCAAGCCCAAGAAGCTCTGACACAGCTTCAAGGGCTCTGGCTCTGCCATGATGCTGGCAGCCGCCCAGAAGCTTTTGCAGTTTCTCCACGAACCGTACATGCAGCATGTCTCTCGAATTTGTTTTGGACACTCTTTATTTTCCTTCATTTTTGATTGCCTTTGCCACGAAAGAGACTTGAGCAGAGAGATTGTTTTGGCAACAGCCTCATTCTAGGCATATGTATTCACGCAGGGCTGCTGCGGGCAGAGGCCGAACAAGTGCTGAGATGGCTGGCTGCTGAGATTGTCTCGCGATTAGCCGCGTTTCGTCCGGGCACAGGAGTTGCAGGAACAGCCTACGTCAGTGTCCTCCAGAAGGAACCATGCGCAAAACAGCTGATGCCACTTGTGGAAGAACACCTTTTGCAACTTTCTCCAAGATCTCGAGTGCTGACACCAAGGGGAATTGCAAACTTGGTGAGCCTGCTGTATGGGAACCTAACAGACCGAACAACAGGCCCTGGCTTGACACACCTTCGTGACCTGGCTGCTTGCCATTTGAGCTCATTCCAGGCTGCGGAACTGTTGGATCTCGCGTCTGGCCTTGCAAGTTGCAAGAAGTTGAATGACGACTTCTTGTGTGAAATTCGTAGAGCAGTGGACCTCGCAGCTTCGGCTCCACTCGAAAGCCACCAGAACGACCTGAATCTGACAAGAACGAATTCTGTCAGTCATTTGCCTCAAATCCTTGCACAGTTCTTCAGTCATTTGCCTCAAATCCTTGCACAGTTCTTTGAGACTCTATTGATATCAAAACCTGCTGGGTGGTCTTGTGCAACTGGTGGCAGTGCCAAGATCTACGGCGTACCTCGCCTGTCCGAGTTTTTGGAAGCTTTCAAGCAGTTTCCAGTGTTCCAAGACCCTTTTGCGGACAATGGCTTGGCACACAGATTGGATGTTGAGACTAGTGGTGCCATGCTTGTAGGCACAACATTTCGAAGCTATTGGAGGCTGCGCTTGGAATTTGCCGCGCAAGAAGTGAAACGACAATACTTGGCAGTCGTCCATGGAACAGTTTTGCCTCTCCAGATCGAGAGGGAACTCGATCTGCCTCTGAAGATAACTCGAGTTCCACGAACGCGCTCCGACCACTTCAGCAACTCAAGCTACTCTCCACACTCTCCACACTCTTCACACTCGGTTCAATCCAAGTCAGCAGTCTGCTTTGAGGCTGGAAGGCCTGGAGCATCCTGGAGCATTGAAAGTGGCAAAGGCAAATGTTTGAAATGCGGTGCAACTTAAACTAGCCGTAGCTAGCCTGTTTGACATTATTTGTCTTGGATTCGTCTTTATCTTTGACTTGACCCTTTTCAAACATGTTTAGTTGCTGAACTCGTGGTCATGGACAAATCAAGTCGAATAGTAGATTATATATATATATGTCCTAATGATGAATCAGTTGACATGTCACTTAGCTTGTTTGAGGGAACCTGCCGGTCTATGACTGCAGATTTCAGTTCAAGGTGTGGCCTCTCTCACCTTGCCCAAATCATGGCAGGG
>Ga0126342_10014026_pt1 | contig 14165 bp, 13 predicted proteins | sample Cyp1metagenome_FD_92528 | JGI IMG/M metagenome (GOLD analysis project Ga0126342, IMG submission 92528) | Coral microbial communities from Lord Howe Island, Old Settlement Bay, Australia - Cyphastrea 1 metagenome | ecosystem: Host-associated > Invertebrates > Cnidaria > Coral ...
GAAACAAAAAACAAATCAAAAAAATATACGAACATGAAAACTCAAAACAACAATCAAAAAATCATAAACATATCATAAAAAACGAAGAACATCAAAACAACCATAAGAAATCATGAAAAAACATAAGCCAATCATAAATAAATCATAGAACATCATAAAAAACATCATTTAAAAATCATCAAAAATCATCATAACATCTTTAAAAAAATAAAATCATATCAAATTTTAGACAATCATCTAAAAATCATAAGACAAGAAAATCATTAAAAAACATAAAGTAATCATTAAAAAAATCATAAAAAAAATCAATAAAAAAAACATAAAAAAATATAAATTTATGATTTTTTTTAATGATTTTTTTATGTTTTTTTTTTATGATTTTTTTTTAATGATTTTTTTATGATTTTTTTTATGTTTTTTTTTATGTTTTTTTAATGATTTTTATGATTTTTTTCACTTTTTTTTGCCATACTAAGTGAAACTAAATCATAAATTTCATCATTAAAAAAATCATAAATTCAACCATAAAAAATTCATAAAAACATCATATCTGAAAATTTCCTTTTTTTTGCGACATAGTGAAATCATAAAAAAATCATAAAAAATCATAAATAAAATTATTTGTATAATTCTTGTTTAAGCTAACCTTTAAAGTCTCAAACATAAATTCTAACTTCTGGGAACCGGCAATTCCTTGCAATGGTAACCTCTGGTTCCCAGGTTGGGAACCGTGGTAACCTTTGGTTCCCACGTTGGGAACTGAACCATCAGTTCCAACCTTTCTATCTGGGGTCTATGCCGGTGTAATTGTATGTTTACCAGAGGGTAGAATGAACATCCCTAACTAGTCATCCTCTACAGTTTTTCCCAGCAATAGCAGGGTGGCACCGTGCCGTTGACCTTTCGGTCTCTGAGGTTCACCCGAAGGTGGCCTTTGCTGGGTCCCTTTACCTCGACTGCGTGCAAGGTGAAGATGGATCTTGTGGGGTGCCGCGACCTGGGAAGTCTTTGTTGCCACATCAAATGATCCAAAATCGGCTTTGGGAGATCTTTCCTTTCGACAATTACTGTGAGATGAAGATGTTTGATTCTTTAAATTGTTGGACTGGCTGGCACTTTTAATTCGAAATTTCAAATGTCAGAGGTCTAAGCCGGGTATCTCCATCCCAAGTATAGGACCACCATAGGATCACCGGCTTTGCATCTGAGGTCTATCTCCAGGACCCCCGCACCCCTGCTGGCATGGCCGAAGTGCCTGACACGCTGCGGCAACGCCTGGGCTGGGGCCAACTGCACCGGCTGCAGGTGGCGCCCGGGACTCTGGTGCTGTACCCTGCGTGGCTACAGCATGGAGCGCTAATGCCCAGGACGGGGGAGGGGTTCAAAGGTTGGTCTTTTCGGTTGATGTTTGAGGTGTATCTGGGGAGACCAGCTGGAGAGTTTGGTACTAGTCTTTTGCAAAGGATAATATGTATATTACGGTATAATATTTACTAACCAGCTAATTCTAGTCTTGATATCGCTCGTTGCACCATTCAAGGACTGACACTTTATGGGGCGAAGCGTCTTTGATATTTTTTTAAACATTATGTGTCCACAATCTGAAGACTGGAGAGCTTGTTTCGTCAACCATTTCATGTTTGGGGGTTGGGATGAGGGCTTTTTGAAGTAGCAAAAATCCCCACCAAGATGACATGTTTCCTATCTGCGGAGCATGTCGAAGGACAGCCACTGTTGCCAACCGCTCCCGGGCGGTGATTTCCTTCCTGGTAGCAGTGCAGATGCAAGAGAAAGGGGACAAGCTGAAGCGCGTGGCAACTCGATAGCAGGATACGTTATAGGTTTATCCATCGTTATCCTATTATCCTATTACATTCAGATCTATCCATAAAACCACAGCAATGCACCATTGCTTTTGAGCATTAAAGAATCTCGAAGCCGGGAATTAACGGACAATCGGCATGAAACTACCCAATTACAAGTATATCAGCCACCGAAATGGGACGATTCAAGTTGGAAAGGGGGTAGCCATGATGGCCGATATGATAGTAGCTAATGGGGGTTGTAAGTCCAATTGGGGGGGCCTGACCTTGTAGGTACTGCATGGTACTGCTACTCGTTGGCTGAAGCACCAGCCACTGAGGCACAGGAGCTATGACTGTTTCGATTTTGTTCAGACTCAACATCGAGGATGTGGGGCCATATGGGGCCATGGGTACTTGGCATTGCCTTCAGCAGATCTGAAGCCGATTTTCGGATGTTGGGAACACTGTTTTTCTGCTGCTGGTCGGACGAAGCCTCAACGATCAATAGGCCCAATAGGCCCAATAGGCCCAATAGGCCGGGCTGGCGCGCGCAACTGGGCAGCCTCTGATTCAGGATGACTTGCGGCTCTTGCGCGCTGTTGGAAGTTCGAGGAGAAAAGGTGCTGGGATTAGCATTTTGCTTGGTGGTACTGCAAGGGGGAGAGTGCGAAGATGGCTGCTGACTACATGCATCTGCAAGATGTTGTTTCAAGTTCACAGCATGTCCCGCTCTGGTTCCAAGCTGGTTACTACTTGGTGGTTTCAAATCTGTTCACGTGCCATCTTGTTTGGCATACTGATCCTACCTGACACCACAGTTGGGAAGGGTTGAAACATGTCACCAACAGCCAGCTACTTACTGCTATCCATCTCCCTTTCCCTTCTTGGAGCACAGTGGTTGGAGCGGCCCTGGCTGAGGTCAAACAGATTTTCATCAGACCAACGCGGGGGGTCTCAGGTAGTGGCACATGCCGGTAGCACGCATGGATGGTCAATGATGGTCAGATGGTCGCTGGCTAAACTGCCTTGGGCCCGAGTATGAATGGATTGAATACTGAATCCCGGTTTGTTTTATCATGTTTTATCAATATAGGGGATCGGGGACAGGGATTGCTTGGATGATGTACCTGCCTTCACAGATCATGGCGGAAACATGCTAAAACAAAGATGAGAGAGTTCTTGCACTGCGGTGACCGGGGGATGTTTGGGGTGCTTGCATGTGTAGTGAATTTACTGGCCAACGTGGTGTTTCACTGCCTGTAATCTAAGCAAGGACCAAATCGCCACATCCAACAGGATAGCCATCTTCCAAACTTTTTTTCTGAGTTTCAATTATTTTTTTTGGGGTGCCCAGATTTCAAGGGTTTTACCATAGTTTTACCCAGAAATCCAGGCAATGGCGCTTCCAAAGGGTACTGGGGCAAAGGTGTACACCGTGACCTTCCGCTGCACCACGAGCGGGTTCGACCTATGTGAGAAGTGCGCGCACGTCGGGGGTACCCTGGGGCAGTGGCTGGGGGACCTTGTGCTCAAAAATTGGGTTCAAACTTGGTTTGTCAATGCCTTTTGGCATTAGATTGCGGATTCATGAACTTAAAAGAAGCGAAGGTGGGCTCAAAATCAGTGATCCCCATTTTACATCTGTTTAGCTCTTACATATTTGTCAGGTCATGTTGGGTCCATTGGCACCCCCTTTTTAGAAGCAATAATATTGACCCAAATGAGCAGAAGAGACAGTATAACCCAGAAATTGTTTTTCGGGCAAGTTCACTTATCATTCTTGGGGTGTTATGACTCACGCAAAGAATGTCAGCATCCTGGCTACTGGCCAGTTTTGGACATGATCATTGAAGCATACAAGAGTTCTACGGTAAAGTCAGTCCCCAACGCATTAGATTCAGTAGGGTTTGCCCAAGATCTATCATCTATCATCATCTATCATCACTTTCCCCGTTGAAATGCAGATCATACATGCTTGCAAACAGCAGGACACATAATCGAAACATGTCATGATTGTCATGTTTCAAACACATCTCGTCTTGTCTGTCACCATCATCCGGTCACCAAAAAGCACAGCAAAAAACACCGAGGATCCCACTTTGGGACGAATCAATGACGACGCCATGCAATCGGACCTGGAGGTGCGGTTGGGGCGAGGATGATGGTTGGGGTGGTCTCAGGTGCAATTCGGATTTTGAGATATTGATGACAGATATATGATATATATACTGGTTGGTGGTTTCAAACATTTTTATTTTCCATGTATAATTATTATATGGGATGTCATCCAAACCCCATTGACGAACTCCATCATTTTTCAAGATGGTTAGTTTACCACCAACCAGATGAGTTCTCTTTTATTCTTATTGATCTTATTGATTCTGATGATATTCTGATTATTTTCATGATCAACAGCTTGATGTTTCTCCTTCATTGAAAAAGTTTGCCTCTCGGGATCCGGTGGGGAACAAAAACAGCCCAAAATGGCAACTTGACATAGGAACACTAGTGAAAGAGAGTGATGGTTAACCAGGAGATTAAGATAGGCAGCCTATTTTCAGAGAAAGCCATTTTAGTGGCTTGATCCATTTTGATCCTTTTCTTGCTGATGACTTCAACCATAGCATGCACTGACAAATGTCCGTGCGAATGCAACACATCTAATACCAGAAGCTGCCTCTGCACAGACCCATGCGATATGACCAATCGGTTTTTTACTACCGAACAAATCCACAGCCATCCACAGCCAAGAATTGATGGCTCCCAAACTAGCCTGTCGAACTTCCAGGACAGATGTCGAGCAATTGGTTTGCATGGTACTGGTCGTACTGCATGAAGCATGCAACGGCTCAAGATGAGGGAGTCCCCACAAAGCTATTCAACTGCAGATTAGCCTCCAATGTTCAAAGATCCAAACCCAGTTCTAAATCCACTAAATCTAATCATCAAAAATCCATACCCACTAGGTTTTGTTGTTAAATCCTCCATTGTTTCTCGGCTAAAGTCGCGCCCGTTTCGGGCGTTTCGGCAGACTCGATCCACTCGCCAGGCATTGCTGGACCCAAGCATGTGCAAACTGGCAGCGGGGGAGCCGAGCTGGCGCCTCTCAGGGAAGCTGCCCTCCAAAGATGGTCGGTTTTAGCATCAAAACCTGTGGGATCCCATGGAGGTCCAACATGCTTAGCAGATTTACCATCGAAATATATGGTGCATGATTTAAGACCTGGTTTAGAGTGGAGTATTCATGCAGATTTACCATCGAAATATGTATTCACATGTTTTGACATGGTTTAGACTGGAGTATTTGCTAGCTAGCAATGGAACATCACCCATGAATAGATCATTATTCCAGATGTTTCAATTAAAAGTTGGGATTTGCTGTTGCCATGTCAAACTACTAGAGGGTATATAATTCGAGGAGCTGTTCACAGGAGTTGCTAAAATCCATCTGAATGTTCGAATGATATCCTGATACTCCATGAAGAACATAGAAATACGTACCTGTATCTACAAGAGAAATTTAATCAGGAAAAATGTAGGGCATGAATGGGACTGACATGTTTACTATCTATATTTCTATATATATATATATTTGTTTCATATATTGTTTCATGGACTTTTATATGTTTTGTGTCTTAGCATGTTTTGGGTTCCAGGGCTTTTCGATTTGAGGTCTCGAGGCTTCGAAACTTGTGGCGGCGCAACTGGGTGGAGTCTCTGTCGAAGTCCCCTTGGCAGCACGGATGGGAGGCGCCAGGTGCCGTTAAGTTTTTTCAATGGTTTAAAGATGTTTAAAGGATTTTTTTCAGGGATGTTGATGGATGTTGTATATGTTTAAGTTTAATGTGTGTTTGTTTATTTTGTTGGCAGAGGGATCCACTGATCCACCATGATCCATTGGAAGAAAATCGAAGATGGGCATGAAATCCTCCCAGGCCCAAGTTCCTGACATCTATTTTTTTCATGAGTTTGCAGGGTGTGCCCCCCAGTTGTACGATGTTGTAACTATTGTGAGTTTTTTTTTGATCACCCGCGCTAGGTATATCCTTGTTCAACTATGGGGGCACCACCTTGTGCCATAGTGGATTCAGTAGCCTGATGCAGTTTCCAACTGCAGAGCCCAGGTACTTCAAAGCGGGTTTGTTGGATAACTTGGTGCTGCTCTCAGAATGGGAGGGCAAGCTTGCGAAACAAACACATTCATTCATTTTCATTAAAGAAAACCAAGCCATCAACAACACGCCCACTTTCGGTGGTACGTTTGAAGCTGCGGGTCTTGAGTGCTGTGTTTGAAGTTTATATAAATTCTGGTAGAATCGTAGTCTTGGTTTTGAATATGTTTATGAAGGATAACGTGGGTAAAACAATAATAAATCACCCACTTGGGAAAGGTTTATACCACCCATTTATGGTGGTGACTGGGGGATGGTTTATGGCATTGTTGTACCCACATTATATTGAATCCTTGGGATCATGGCCCACATGGTACAATGCGGTGTCCTGCACTTGTAAGGTTGGTTTGTAAACCCCATTAGCTATAAAGGTATATACGGTATAACTTTACAGTACCCCTCTTAAAGCTAAAATCTCACAAACCAAGTTACCCTCTGGTAAACTAACATAGCTATTGAAAATGGCCATTTATAGTGGATTTTCCCATGGAAAATGGTGAGTCCATAGTTATGTTAGTTTACCAGAGGGTACCCTTGTAGGATCCAGAGAACCACGGCTTTCTTTTCAGGTGCAAGCGTTGCAGAAATGCACGGAAAACCCGCGTCCGGAGGACGAGAGGGTGCCAGAAATCCCGCCCCCTTCCAGCGCGCGGCTGGGTGTGGCTGGTGGGTTCAAAGCCACCAATCTCAAGCCACAAAAAGATGAATGAAACATTTTCCAGGATTGATGATTGTAATTTCCCAATTTTCCAGGATGGTAACCATGATTTTCCCGGAAATGGTGTATAGATTCTATATACTATAGATGATGTTTCCCCAAGAATGTCCAGGTGTCCAACTTTTCGACACGATTTTTACCCCGGAACAAAAACGCCCCATCCAATTGCGGGAGGTCCAAACAAGCGGCATGTTGCCAAAGACGGACGGCATTGATCCAGGGTGACTAGGTATCCTCCAACAGGGGTGAAAATCCCAATCCAATATTCTTGATGCATTGATTTTATGTAAAATTCGGGATACCCTCTGGTTATGACTAACAGTTCGCCATGGTATAGATGGCCCTAATCGAAATAGATGGTTTACCTATTAAAAAAATTGGTGGATCTTTCCATGGCTATGTTAGTCATAACCAGAGGGTAATGTGTTTCTGTTTTTTTAAACCCAAAGATGGGGGCAACCAAGCTGTAGCGGTGATGGCAACATTTCCGCGTTGGACACTGCGGTTGAGGGATGAAATTTTGCATCTCAGCCATCGCCTGATGGTCTCTTCCTACCCTACTCAGGCTACCCAAAATACCTATGGACCTATGGACCTATGGATTATTGATGAAAATCAAGCATATATATATATATATAATACTGTATTTGTTCGGATGGATGGCTGAACATACGCTTGGGTCTGAAGCGGTGCCCAATGATGGGGAACTAAAGGGTTGTGTGTTGGGGGTTGTAGCTTGGTGGCGTTGAACAATGCACACCCCATTAGATATTATTGGCTTGCATTGGATTTCAGAGATGCTCAGGGAAGACTACAGTAATTGCTTAAATGGAGATCACGTTTGGGTGAAGTTGAGCCAGACTACACAGATTTGCACCTCCCCCCCAAGTGGGAAATTCTTGCCATCCAAAAATTGATTGCTTGTTGTGGCCACAGTTGTGCCCCGTTAGCCGTTGAAGAGGCTCAAACTCATGAAGCTTCTTCCGGTCCATTCACGTGTCGTTGACTACCACTCGACGCCGTTGACGGAACCTTTGACCCATCCGCTTAAGGAAACATTCAAAACCCGTGGCAACTTGCAGGAAAGAGTTGGTGAAGTGGGATGGAATCAAAATCATGTGCCGTGCACAAAGAGCAATCTCAATGGGATGACGGTAATGTTCCACTAGAACATTGAATCCTCTCACATCATGATTCTAATCATCATCAACTTAAATCAACTTGTTGAAACTTTCCATTGGTATTCAAGTCAGAAGGAACAACAGGGGAAAACCACGTACTGTACTGTACCTCCTCCAGTTACTGCGTGTTGAAAATGTCAGAGACCGGGGTCCCCTATGGGATCTGGGATTCGCACTCTGACGCGCTCTCACAGGTAATGCCATGCATCGTCCGCTGCTTTGCCGTGGCGTTCCTGCCTTTCTGCTTCAGCCACCGCTGCTTGGCAGCAGTGGCCCAAGAAATGCGGGGTGAGGGTCAACCTCAGTAGCAGGTAGTTGGGGCGACATGAACTGAATAATTTCGACAATTACATGTTTGGAGTTTATCAATCTATGTCTAACGATGTCGAGAAAGGAATTGTGACATATTATGAACACCGATCAACGCTGATTCAGAGCTTAGTGAGCCTCAATTGTGGGGATTCCTTTGGGGGAGACTGTTCCGCAAGGCCCTGTAGAAGTTGTTGTTGGTGGCTGATAAGCCGAAACCATCCGAAACATTCCGAAACCATTAAACACTGTTGTCAACATTATTCCTAGTTGAATCCACGTTCTTGATGGGAATTCTAGTTGGAGTTGAATTCCAATGTCTTACTTTTTCCTAGTTAAATTGAATTTCCATAGGAACATTGGATTTCAACTAGAAGTTTTCCTAATTTGTCCAGGTGAAATCCTATATTTTCAATGTCAAATGGTTGATTTCGTGCACATGTTGAGGTGCAGCTGATCAGAGCTGCCTGCCGGATGCCAAGGCTGTGCGAGCGGCCACTTGGCAATGGGAAATCCGTGGAAATCCCCGAAGGAAATGGAGGTTTTAATATGTTTTAATGGGAAAATCATTGGCAAATATATATATATATATATGTGTGTGTATTTATATAATATATATATATATTTACAACATATATATATACTGGAAAAAAACGTACAAATGGAGGTTTGATAGCTGGGAAATGCTGGGAAGATCATCTATAAATATGGGATGTCCCAGTGCCATGTTTGATTGCTGGAGGGTAAACAAATCCTGGTATGGTGGAGGGTAAAAAGGATATAACAACATCAGGAAACATCAGGAAGTAGTTGGGGTGAAATGTGGTGAAATAGGACAATCATATGATACGTAAGTTCGATGTGAAAGACCTGTGCAACTAATCACAAGGGGACAAGCAGAGTTTCTCCAGCCCCAGTCTGAGTGGCACATCTCCAGTGGCTCCAGGCTCCTTCATTGTTGGCAGTGAGTCAACATTTGCAGAGGACGCCGCAGGGTTTTTGATGTCAGCTGTTTTGAAGGGAAAATCAGAAAATCCAATGGGGTTTTGTTGTTGGCATTGAGGGAGTGATTGGACTAGCCCTCTGGTAAACTAACATACCTGTGGAAAATCACAATTTTCAATGGGTAAATTCACTATAAATCACCATTTTCAATAGCTATGTTAAATTACCAGAGGGTAGTGGACTTGAAGGCTACTTGAAGTGATTTCGCGTGATGCTCACTTGTGTTGTCGTGGCATTGGCAGGGAAATGAGACCGGTTAAAGTCGCGTTAACAATTCCGAGTTGGTGGTCGTTGTTGCCCTTGTCATTTGCATGACGCTGAGTATGTGTCATCCAACCAACTTGCATTTTGTTCTTCTCAAGCCGCAAGGCGCACTTGGGGACCTCAGCTGCTCCTAATTTCCAAAGTAGCGGTGGGCTTCTGAATTGAAAGATTGAAAACGCGATCAACATGTCACCCCTACTTGAATACACAGAAATTGTCGGAATGGATCTTGTAAATGGATTGTTGAATAGCACCCGTCGAATACCAACCAACGATTGAAGTCTTAGATTTGTTCATAGGTTGAGCATAGGCCAGCCAATTTGATTGAACTGCCCGGCCACAGGAAAGGCGCGGTAGGAAATCAAAGCAAAGAGCTGCTTATCTGAAGGGTTGGTGTCAAAATTCTGTCTGGAATCGGAGAGTCTTGGACCATCTTGGACCTATACCCAAGTGAAATGCTATTCATGGGGCTTTGATACATATCCCGCCGATGAATCTCTGGTTTATTTGGCATTTACCTCAAAGATGACCACCATGATCCACCGTAGGAGTACCTAGGAGTAATTAATAGATGTGGTTTATGTGCTAGTTACACTAAACATTGGAATGTGGAAACATTTCCTGGCCCTTCTTGACTGAAAGTTCAGGGTGTAGCTTTGCATAGTTTTGATCGAGCTAGGTAGCGAAAGATGAACATTGAATCTGTACAAACATTGACTTGCGTCTGCTGTTCGATAATAATGTATTGGCTGCATGTTTTATGTTGTTTCTTTTCATATCTTTTCATCACCATGGGTCGGAAGATGATTTCAATATATTTTAGTTTTTTTTAATAACAGCTGTATTCAGCACTTGTTTTCTAGTATCCTGCGCCACCAGGGACTTTGGCAAATTGGAAGTTTTAAAGCAACTAGCTCAGACTGTCCGGCTTCAAGGTTCAGATAAACGAGGCAAAGCACGTGTCCGAACATGTTTGCGAACTACGGGACATTCATTCAAGTAGAGAGCATCATCCATCATCATCCAAACAATACAGTAGGACTCTTATTTGCCTTCTGAATATCTACCGTGTATTCTTGAACTGCGCGTTTAATGGTAAAATTCTCCCCGAGACTTCCCAAACAAACTGAGTTTCCCGAACCGCCATGCGACTGTAGGGCTGCAGTCGCACCCAATGATGATTTAGCGCCTTGGTGTCTGCAGCGGCAGTGTGGCCTGTCCAGGTCATTTCTGGTGACATCAACGGAGGATTTTCTGGGGAATCTGGGCATATCTGGGCCCCAACTGGAGCTAACACCAACGAAACGAAACGGGGCTTTCAGCCTAACAAATCTTGGGGAGTCACCAACAACATGGGTTCATTAAGCAAAAGCAAAATCCGAAGAACAATACCAAAAAACTAACCACCCGCTTGGCAGTCAACTCTGACTGCTGTAGTGGGAAATGCCTTAGACGATTAGACGTGAAGTTTGTGCACATGGGCAGTCCGCACTGGGAAAGTTAAATGGCTTACAATATCTTACAATGGAGAGAGGTATACCAAGATCTTTGCATACCGTGCTAGTTCTTCAAGGGGAATCCCTTTAAATTTTAAACATCATCGACCGCTTAAGACAGAGCGCATCCAGACCACATTCCCATGGGGCCATGGGTTAGGCTTAAGGCTTGGACTCTTCGAGTTCATCATGCTATGCCCATGGAGCTCCAGCCATTGTCTCATTTTGGAACCCGTTGAGGAAGGAATTTTGTTCACAGAAACGAAACACGGCGCAATGATACTTTCACCATGGGTTTCATGTCTCACCCAACTCTGATTGTCAGATTCCCATCCCAACCTGGTTTCCCATGTGTCCCAGCTGCAAAGCGAAGGCCCAAACCCTGGAGGACGCGCTGTCGTGGGAGATCAAACAGATCGAGAAGTCGATGGGAGAGAAGGGCCACCTGACGGCGTCACGGGCCCACGGGTGGGGCCTGGCACCGGAGAATCCGCATTTTTGATGTAATACCATTGCAATACCATTGTAATGTCAACCCTGGATGAGACTAAACCATGGTTTACTGTATTAATTAGGGGGGTACTCCCCAAATAGTCATAATCTGATACTTAAATGGTATCCCCCCAATTCAACAACCGTTTGGGGTTTATTAATCCAGGGTTGACATTAATATGCATGAAATACCCCAATTGTTGTCAAAACTCCCGACTCCAAATCGAAAAACATGGTTTGTTCTTCAGGATGTGACGGATGTTAAATTGCTGGGTTCCTCTGCATTTCTGATCAGCGCACCTCTTTGCCAGTCCGCTTTCACTTCCCCACACCATGTGAGGCGATGAGAAACCCAGCAAAGTCGGAGAGCTCAGAACTGGACTGAGCGTGTAGAGTTGATGAACGCTCAGCCAACGACCCTATTTGAAGATCTTTTTAATGGAGAACGGTTCATCTTTCCATTTCACAACGACAAGGTCAGTTAGATTTGAAACCTGGCCCTGGCATGATCCTTGAATGCCACAAACATCCAGCAACTCTGTCAAATCCCTTTCAACTGTCGTAAGTTGGGGAAAAACAACATGAAACAAATAAATAGAATGATTCGAATGCGTGTGATAAATATTAATATGAGTCATTGGAAACCACTCAACAATACTAAACATATGAAACCAACAAATGTAATGTGGTTAGAACATGTTAAAGCAATAATAAACTACCCATTTGGGAATAATTATTATTAAACCACCTATAATAAACTATCCAGAGAGATGGTTTATGGCATTGTTTTAACCACATACAAATATCAAAATGTAGAATTTCTTCTTGGTGGAAACAGACAGCACCAACGAACTCATGGCTGCCATGGCTCAGGTCATGGGCGTGGCACTGAACGGCAAGGACGACCTGCGCATGCTGCGGGGCGCCGTGATCATCGGCTTCGCTGGCGTGGCACTGCTGTTCATCGTGCCTAGGACATCTCCAAAAAAAGTGGCTTAAAATGGGTCAAAGTTATGTCAAAGTTAGCGAATTAATCAACTATATCAACTCCATGGCGCTCCAATTTTTCCTTTTTTTCAACGGGTTATAAACGATTAAACCAACGAATCTTGGGGATTTTAAGGGGTATTTGGTAGGGATTTACCCAGTAATCATGCAACAAATATTGGGACTTGCCCAGTTGTTGAGTACCCCCAATAATAAGGGACCCCAATTCACGAATAGATCCATGACAGGGGGCATTTAATGTTGGGGGAAGGGATTAGATTCTAGATAAGCAACAGCATAGATTGATAATTTTGAAGATATTTTAAGCATCCCTTGCTTGCTGGTATGTACTTCGTTGAAGTGTCCATCGTTTTTTTGTTGGAAACCTAATTGACTCAGGCTCTCAACCACTGAGTTAGGTCCTGCTTGGTGGCTGGATGCAGCAACTGGTTGATGGAGAACATGCATGTCAATGGATGTTGACATCACCAGTTCCCTTCAAGCAATGACTCAAGAGCAATATAAAATCACATCCTCACATAAAATCAGTGAATAAAAGGGAAACATCCGCAGAAGCTTGGCTTGGGAGAGCCACTGAATGCGAGGTGTTTTGCCTCATGAGAAAGTTTGCACCCTGGGTCTATCTGCGCGAGGTGCGGGCCTCGATTCAAGATGTTTACTGTATGAGCTTTGGCCCATGGGCCCCATGGGCTGTCCCATATTTGTTCACCACCATCACTATTTTTTGTACACAGAGAGCAAGTTGGCTAGAATTCATGGTGAATTCTTCTGGATGTTTCTCATTTGGTGTTTTGGGATTGTTTTAAAGGGATGTTCACTGTAGCTCTGTAATCATGCCAATGGGCGGGAACCGGGTTGCGGACACATTGCCCTGCGAGGAAGACATGGAATTGGAACCCCTGGGCGATGGCACTGCATCACCTGCCACGGCACCCAGGCTGCTGCAGTTTCGGTGAAGTCTTGCTTCCAAGTGCAACTTCACGCTGTGATTGGCCACGTGCTAATATGGGAATAGAGGATTTGATTCATTTTGATTCAGTTTGGCATTCTATTGTGTATCCAGGTCGGCTTTGTTTTTGTTCCAGTTTTTGTTGGGAAAAAACACCGCTGTGCCAGGTTTTTCGCCAACCCGTTCCCTTGGCTACAGAGGGCTTGGCACAGATCTCCCTGAAAAAAATTGGGATTTTCCGCGACAGCACAGCATTTGCTGTCATGCCAAATCAAGTGTTTGAACGCATCACATGAACCACAACAACATTTGCATGATATCACATACCCTCTGGTAATTTAACACAGCTATTGAAAATGGCCAGTTATAGTGGACATAGTTCTGTTAGTTTACCGGAGGGTATTTGTTTGTTTCCAGATGTTTCCATTTTTTGGGGGCATGCCACAAAATGCCCCAAAAACAAAACAGTGGAATCACTGGAACAGGGTCCTGAAGGGGGAAAATTCATCATGGAAACACATCGTCAAATCTGCTTTTAAATTATATATAGATATCCTCCTGGGAATTTTCCTTAAAAAGTTCAGGACATGATGTCCTTAAAAAATTGTATTTTTTAAGGGACATACCTGGCCGGCAAAAAAACAAACAGTTCTATTTTTTAAGGAAATCCTGTTGTTTGACGGTCTCCTATTCTTTAAGAGGCCTTCCTTGGAAGATTCTAGGAACTGCACCATATATATATATATTCATATATCATATCATCCAC
>Ga0126342_10014027_pt1 | contig 14164 bp, 12 predicted proteins | sample Cyp1metagenome_FD_92528 | JGI IMG/M metagenome (GOLD analysis project Ga0126342, IMG submission 92528) | Coral microbial communities from Lord Howe Island, Old Settlement Bay, Australia - Cyphastrea 1 metagenome | ecosystem: Host-associated > Invertebrates > Cnidaria > Coral ...
ATCTAATCTATCTAATCTATCTAATCTATCTAATCTATCTAATCTATCTAATCTATCTAATCTATCTAATCTATCTAATCTATCTATCTATCTATCTATCTGTCTATCTATCTATCTATCTATCTATCTATATACATATACATATATATCCTCAGATTGAACAACCGTTCTGAATCTCGTACCCCAACGGCTACCACCTTCCGTTCCATGGGCCGATCCACAGGGCGACCGTAGTAACCTGTCCCCATGGCCACCCTCGTGACATCACACATGGCTGATGTGAAAATCACGAAATGAAGGTCATGGGGATTTGATAGTAAGTTTATGGGGCATATATGGTGTATGTAATGTATATATATATATATAAAGAACATACATGCAGTGGGGACATAATGATATATGTAGTGGGAAAAAATTGATAGAATTTATGAATGGGATATGTAAATGACCAATGTGTGCAAAATTGTTCATAACACCGAACACCCCTCCATGTTCGCAATGAAAGGGGTCTAAAATCTTGGCACTCGGCCAACAAAAGCCTGCAACAGATATCGTCTTGTCCTGGAAAAGATGGTTAAGAGGCTAGTCCCCTGAAACATTGAAAAGTCCGTCGCCATCAAAAGTATGTCTGCCTAAAATCTACTCATTAAAAATAATTGTCCCCATTAAAATGACCATCTGGGCACAGGTAGGCATACCCGATTTTCAAACATACCCAGATAAGAATAGTAGGCATTATCTTTGGGGGGAGCTCCAAAACATCAAAGGTCACCCTGCATCCAGGCGTACAAACTTTGCCCTCAACCAATGAATGATGTCCTTATTCCACTATATCCAACTTGATGTCCGAGCAGGGAATGCTTCAAATCATTTCCTCCAAAGGACAGGGAAGCAACAGATTTGCTGAAACAAGGGGCCTTTCCGCTGATGTGGCAACACTATACATCCAAGCCTTGGAGGTCCAAAACCTTGGGGGATTTGCTAATTTCATATAAACTGGGGATGCTGCCAAGGAACGCACCAGCCAGCGTCGCGCGGCATTCTGCAACTGCGGCCCTGCAGCGCGAACACCTGTCCCAGGCCACTAGGGTTGTCCACAAGTAGGGGATCAACCGATCAACCCCATTAATTTCAAGTTAAGAATAGGACATTAATGATCAACCAGGAGATTTTGGGGTATCCTATGCCATCAGCCGAATGACCACGACTACTGTATGTCATACCATGCCTTATCTTGAGTACGCTGCAAACAATTAAGCTGGGTATATAGCGTGTACCACCCACCGTCTCTGACAAAAACAACCAACTATATAACTGCTACTGATCCGTTTTTTTTCGTTGGTCCTACCACAATGCTGGCTTGTTGTTGCTGTTGCTGCTGTTGTGTCATCGTTGTCGTCATGGTTTCTATGGTGATTGTTGGTGATGAGCGTGATTATATACTGAGATGGTACTGAGGATCATGAGGTTGATAAAAGTGCTTATGCGCATGAGGATTTTTTATCAGCAAATGATGACTATGATGACTCAATGACGACAAGACCATGACAAAATGATGACACCGCCACCTCCCGCGGAGTTTTGAGTCACCAAGTTCACGAAGTGTGCAATCTCCTCAGTGCATGGATCCAGTTTTCCACACGAATCCCTCACCAGCTGCAGGAGACTTGAGCTAAACAAACCACCCGGGGCTTTGCCTCGTAGTTCTTTGGGATAAGTTAGTTCTGACCGTCTGACCCCATTAATATATTGGGGTTGATTCCAGTCCTCATTTTCCCCCATCTCCACGAAAAACTCCGAGCGGCCCTCTCTCGGAAAGCGTCGCTGGGGTGGTTCTGATTCCTCAGTTTTCTTTCTCACAGAAAGACCAAAAATGGAAGGTTTACCAGCCATCATGAAACTTCTAGGAACCACTAAAAGTTTCTACAGCCCACGCAGGTCTTCTTACGTATCCCTGAAAGAATAGACCTTTGACGCAAATTGATGCAAATTTGAGATGTTTGAGCCAATGCCATGACCAAATCGGTTAGATCTATTCCGCCGCCTCCACTGAATGTGCGGAAGGCGTGAAAAAATTGTGCACCATTGGTGTCAGACTCAATGCACATTGAGCATCTGAAGTAGTGCGATGGCGGTTTCGTCGCAATTCCTCAGAGATCGGTCACCACTGAATCAGCTAAGATCCCAACACAAATAGACCCATCTGAAATGAATTTTGATGACTCACAAAGATGGTGCCTTCTTAAACAAACAAATACTGAACAAAATAATACCCTTGTGATTGACTGTGGTGCCTTTGCTCCCATCAAACCCAACAACATCCCCACCCAAACATCACGGCAAAGATGCATAAATGGGATCTGACCAATCATCTCGGTCAGTTTTTCCTTGTCGTCCTGGCAATAACATGCGTCATCAGTTGTTTCCCTTAATTTGGGCCAACGACCATGAAATTTGGAAATCACCTGGGCATTTAAGGCTGAGTCAATCCATTATGATCCATCTCAAACTGTCGCAACTCCCCAGCTATCAGAGGTCAAAAACCTATTCTTCCTTTGGAATCCAAAGCTCCGAAATTGCAAAAGGAACTTTGAGTCTTCGCCAAGTTCGCAAATCCGCATGCTAGCAGAGCTCATGGTTGACCAGCAGGCGCTGTGGGCATAAACCCCCACCGCTGGCCTTGCCAAAATGAAGGCTCCTAAAGCGGCTGAAGATCATGGGAATCATCACCTCCACCAGCGGCTCCCAAGCCCTCCTGGTAAGGCCGGGCCACAGCTCAGAAACTCGGATTAGGTTTCTGGGATCATCATCCATCATCCATCATCCATCAATCGTAATCAAACATCATCATCGTCATCGTCATCATCAGCGCCACCATCACCACGAACAGCAGCAGCAGCAGCAGCAGCAACAGCTTTGGACGGAGGGAGCCGCTTGCGGGAAACAAATAAGATAAATGATAATATTCAGGTAGATAAAATTAAGGAAAATTTCAGAAACCGCTGGCTTAGTCTTGGAGGGTCCAGCTAAATCTTGCGCCTGTGTTGGGTTCCCCATTTTAATAGTCAGCATCATTGCATGCATGTATGTTTCTATAAATCAATCTATATTTATATCTATGTTTATATCTGTGCGTATATCTATTATGTCTCTACGTAAAATGTATCTACTGTATGTATCTATGATTATCTACGTATAAATGTACCTATGTATCATTATGTATCTATGTCTCTATGCGTGTACGTGCATGTATATCGATAAGCTAGAGTTCGATTCGTGCCACGCGCCGTCATTTCCTCGTTCCGAACCTGCCTCAGCTCGAAGACCAGGGTCTTCATGCACTCCACAGAGGGGCAGAAGGTGCACAGGCCTCGAAGGAAGAGCTCCATTCGCTGCTGCATCTCCTTCGAAAGGTCGGTTATATAACACCAGAAAAGAGTCGAGCAATAGGTTTTTAAAAATGGTTAAACGCAAACAGCAAGTGAATGTATTCTAATGTATTCTATATGTATGCACATTAACCCAGCTTTGCAACACAACAGCAGGTTCCAGGGTTGCAGGGTTCCAAGGTTGCAGATTTCCAAGGTTCCAAAGCTCCAAGGTTCCAGGGCTCCATATTCCAAGGTTGCAATGTCACAGGGCAAGGTTCCAAGGTTGCAGGGTTCCAGGATCCCAAGGATGTACAGTAGATTTTCAAGGTTCCAGGAGTTTCAGGATTACAGGGTTCCAAGATTTTTAGAGTTCTAGGATTCTAGGGTAAGGTCAAGAGTTGTAGATCGGCAGGGTTCCGGGGGTCCAGGTTTCCAGGCTTCCAGGGTTCAAGAATTCAAGCATCGAGGTTCCAGACTTGCAAGAGTCCAGGCTTGATTTATCAACAAAAAAATTACCAGAGCCATGCAAAACAATAGCAAAACACAATTAAGCTGCTGCAGCTTAAACTGATACAAACATCTCGCGATCCACAGCCAAGCGGCAGCTTTACAAGGTTCCAGGCTTCAAAGCTTTTCAGGGCTTTGGGTTTCCAGCCAGGTAGAAGAGGCCAAAGTTTCGGGGTTCCACAGTTCCAGGACTCCAGAGTTTCGTAGTTCCAACGCTCTGGTTCCAAGATTCCACGGAAGTGACCCATACCATGAGAATCCCAACATTCAAAGTACGGTTCCAGACTTGCAAGGGTCCGGGGTAGGAACCCAAAGTTCCAGGATGTTTTTCCAAGGTTGCACCGTAACAGCGCAAGGTTCTAAGGTTGCACGGTTCCAGGATTTGTAGGTTTCCAGGGCTCCAGGAAGGTCCAAGAGTTCCAGGTTCAAGGATTCTGTTCCGTTCCGTTCCGCGCACCACTCCCAGACCCAGAGATTGAAACCCAACTTTCACTGTTGGGAATATCTCTGCAATGCTCCAGGACTTCACCAACCACTTTTTGATGAGAAGGTGACCCTTCCGCAAGATCTACCAATAAACTTGGACTTAGACTTAGACTCAGTTCAGTTCATTATCAAGAATGTCTTATTTTTCAAGAAACGGACAGATTTCAAGTGACATTCGAAACGAAAAACTTGTAAAAACTGGTACACCATCTCAAACTCTCTCACGATGTAAAGCCTCGTTTTTCTGACAAACTATGAATTTCAAGGGAAAAACAATGAGAATAATATATCTAAAATACCACCCAGGCTATGTCACAAGCACATCCCTAGATGTCTCCCTCCACAGGTATGGTTCCTGCATTCGCCTAAAATTTCACATGGAACCTGAAAAAGGTGTCCAGATTAGTTGACTAGTGGAGAGGTATGCCTTTGTTAGCTTCCCACGTCTTACGTGCGATGATCATGGGTACCCCGCACGGCAGCCCTCTCCTGCTCTGCCTTGTTGCGCTCTTTGGCATCCACAGGGGGAGCGATGTCAAACCTCAAGCGGTGCCAACATCCAAGGAAAAGGACGGTGGTTGATGCTGCGAAATGGTGCAGATTTTGATACGCAAAGCTCCTGTAAATATGAGAGATAAACCATATCTTATGGGAAAGCCGTGACTGGTTTAGATCGAATGTGTGATATTGGAACTTTCATGAATCATTGAAGCCATATTGATCCTCGTGGGAACAGCATTGCTTTTTGTCTTTCCGATTCTGGGGGAGGTGCGCTTCGCGCTTTCCTCACAAGTCGTCCTTGTGTGTGTGTGTCAGGAGGCCTGTAGATAGCTGCGGTTTAGGAAAGTATTGGATCCGTGTACCTTTTTGTTTTTCAAACATTGGGGTGTATTATGAAACTGCTTCGAAAGCAGTTCACCATCCGACTCCCCACTTCAGTCGCTACACAAAACAACCAAGGTGCTGCTCTCTGGATGTTTGAAAGTCCTGAAACACCTGGCACCCACCAGTGATGGTTCGCGACTCGGAACTGAAAGGACCGGAACTTAGGAACTGAAAGCTACTCCAATGGGGGACTGGATCCTGGGTCCTGGCTACCAACCATGCTGTGGCTTAGAGGCCTTGACCAGCTCAATGAGTTTCGCAAATCTTAACCTGTAGCTGGGTCCAGAACTGCCTGGTTACAAAAGAAGTGGATGGATGCGGTCTCTGCTTGTGAGAAGTCCGAAATTGGGCTGTTGCAGGACATCCCTACCAACTTTGTGATGTTGCTATAGCGTCAGATTTCAATCCTTTCAAATCTGCAGAAGTTAGCGCCTTTTCTTAACCATGAAGCAGATCAATGTTATCTAAAACTTTGACTCAAGCTCAGCAGAAAAGTGCATGAGCACGTTTACTGTACTTGATCTGAACCTGGTTTTCCTCGAAAGATTTGGCCATAAAAACATGATGTGGTAAACGCAAAAAAAAATGTCAAATTTCAGCACAAATGAGTGGCATCAACTATCCCCAGTTGAGTGGTTGTTGTATATTATCTTTCTTATTATTCATGGGTATTATTAAAAATATATTACTAGTGAGATTACCACATAAAGATTATATCCCTATATGTTTTTTCTATTCCCATGCTTTGTGGCCCGTTGTCGATCAGATCCCCCAATGCCAACCGTTGTTAATCAAACATGGCTGGAAAATCCCCCAGCTTCGAGGAATGAAAAAAGTCGCTTTTGTGGATAAAAATTGGGTAATTACGTATGTATATATCTGTACAATATATATATATAATGTATGTGATGTGTGTATATATACATAATGTATGTGATGTGTGTATATATATACATAATGTATGTGATGTGTGTATATATACATAATGTATGTGATGTGTGTATGTATATATATATATATTCTTGATGTGTGTAAAACATAATGTGTGTGTATATGTGTGTATACTTAATATATACATAATGTATATATATATACACATAATGTATGCATATATATATATACACATAATGTATGCATATATATATATATATATACATATACACATAATGTACGTGTATATAATCATAATGTAACATAATGTATGTATGTGTGTGTATATATAGATTGACCCAGATTTGCAACCCCACAGTGTTTCAGTCTTCCGCTGCCAGCGTTCCGCTTCCACCGCTGGAAGTGCGTTCCGGCCGAGGCGCAATCTGCATGGACCGGAGGAAGGACTCTGCAAGCTTGCGCGCCTCGGCGGTGGCTGGCTGAGCATTTTTGGTATCCCCTAAATGATGATAGTAAGAGTCATGGACTTCATAATAATGGTAAATTATGTTAAAATAGCAAGAAGAATATTCATAATCACGACTTAATAAGTAATCCCATAAAGTAATCCCATAATGAACAATGATGGAAATACTCATAGACTATTGAGTCGTGATTATAACAAATGCTTAGCATGATCACACAATAAGCAACAATAACATAGACCCTTAAGATAGCCAATTTTGGGGAAAATTAATTGTCTGTATACTTAACCCCCGACTGATGGCACTGCCTATGTCGATTTGGGTGAGGGTATCCAACAATGATCAGAAATTGTTTTCGATGATTTTCCCATGGCATTTTGATGGGGAAAAGGATTTTGATAGGTAAAATGCCATGATATCAAAATCTCAATTGTTCGGTGTACTGGCCAAACCCATACGGATCGTGATTGATTCTTTCACCTGATGAATAAAGGGTCGGCCCCCCAGACAGGGTCTTAAATGACAGGAAGCATCAACCAATATTTGGTTAGCTGTTGGGTTGTACAACCTGGTTTAATAGTTGGCTTCCATTTATCAACAAACAATGCCCAGAAACCCTGGATTGCTACAGTTTGGAGTTCAATGTACCAGGAAGTTGGGTTGGAAGGGGCAAAAAAAATGATCTGTTCATTTTGTGGTCCAATGTTCTAGGGGAGCTACAGACTGGGGGATGGGCGAGGTCACTTTTGGGGAGCCCAAAGTCCCCAGCCAGAGTTCATTTAACCCCAGGTGACAGTATTGGTTGTCAGCGGTCGTCATCATCATCATCATCTCAGGCTGGGTTGATGCTTTAAATCATATAGAAATAGCTGAAATTGCAGCCATCAACCACCAACCTCTCTCTCTCTCACGAAGCCAGTGCCCGATTCACCTGGCTTTTGCACCTTGAGCCTCCAGCAGCTTGCTGGTAGAGACATTCATAGTTCATGACCCAAAACCATTGGACTGGGTATATTAGAACAATTCACCAACCTCAAATATAGCCATTCGAGTATGATTCCCTCAATCCTAAGCATCATTTACGAAGTTGGCCAGTGACGTCGTCAGAATTTACCTCATTTACACAGATATATTGATCAAATCGCCTCTTTAAATCCCATGTTAGTTGGTTTCTGGTCAGATCATGTTTTGACCAGGAGGCCATTAAAAAATCATCCCATCCCCTTTTTTCAACAAAGGCACCTCTTCCCGACTGCATTGGGAGGCATTCACAGGCTGCGGCAGAGAGTGCTCGGGCAAGAAGTTTAACAGCCTAGGGCGGGCTTAAGGCTTCAATTTACAGGAAATCCTTGTATTTCAAGGGGAAAACCATGGGGAAAACCTGTAGATGTTCCCTTCAACCAAATCCAATGAAACGTGGGACCAAGAATGTGGATGTTCAGAGTCTTTCCAGCACACATTTTGGGTATTACCAGCAAAGATATGCTTGGGATTGACAATCTTCTCCAAATGCTGGGGTATAAAACTACAAAGAAAATGTAGATATAAGCATCAAATATCTGCAAACATTCGCATTTACAACAGTTTGATGGCTATGAGTCAAAACATTGGGTACGCAAAACCCGCGGATTTCAGACAAAATAAGATCAAGCCCTGAATCTCACCCTGACATGGTGAAGATTTCCTACCCGAAATGGCGTGTTTTTTCAGCACGAGAGACTTCAACCAGTCGAAGGTCTGTTCCTGGCGCGGGGAGATCCCGAAATCATATCTACATGGATCTGTTCATTAAAAATTGTCCCAAAACAAATATAAGTTCAAAACCCCCTTCTTTGATAATAGATATCAACATACCATCCCAAAGCCTGACTCTTAGATGTCTTCCCAGTTTTTTCCTTTTTTCAAGTGTTCTCCTATAATCCCATACTGTTCTCATATGGTGACGATATTTTTCCCATATGTTTGTCACATTTCTTCCCATAGTTTTTCAAGATGTTTCTCATATGGCTAGCTCAAAAACCGGGATGCTCATTTGTACCCTGGATGTTCCCCAAAAAAGAATGAAAAGAATGGGTTGTGATCGATTCCCAAAAATCGCAGATACTCCAAATTCTAGGGAAATACATTATTAACCAGTGGATTTAAGGGGTCTTTCCAAAATGTTCAGACAACCTAGTACCATAGTATTATATTAAATTAGTCATTATATATCCCCATTATATACCCATTCCATACCCTGTGGTTTTACAATGTTTTACATATATCCTTATTTTGATGATTAATTTATTGATCGTTCAAAAACAATTTTCATACATCCCTATTGTTGCTGGTCATATCCCCATTGTATTCCCTTATGTATTATCTACCCAATAAAATATGCTTGGCTTAATCCCCCATTCCCCCGTTATATCACTTGGAAATGTGGTGAAACCGCTTTCACCCATTTTGGCCCACTTATCTAATATCACCCATATTTCCCCATTCCAGTCAGTGAAAGACCCCATTCATTGCCAATAATGACATACCCATGGGATCCCATGGGTACCCCCGGTAGCGCCACGGCACCTCCTTGTAGAGCGTCTCCGCCGCGAGGCGCACCCCAGCGGTGGTGGCCAGCGACCGCGACTCGCGGCCTCGCTCGCGCTCACCGCGCTGCTCCTCCTGGAGCCCACTGGATGACCGAAGATGGGCAGTTGACCCAAGTTTTGAGCATGGCATATATTATACATATACAGATACATATGCATATACATGTACATATACCTATACTATACATGTACATATACATATACATATACATATACATATACATATACATGTACATATACATGTACATGTACATGTGTACCAAATATGTATGTGTAGGAGGTATGGACAAAAATTGTGAGTGAGGCACCCAGGGCAAAAAATGAAATCACGAGCACGATGCAGTGGAGACAACGAGTGACAACCATTGTATCATGGGAATGGTCAAGAAAGAAGACCTGGGCGCTAGTTTTCAGAACACACCCAAGTAAATGTCCAACCAGAGCTTGAATCTTCCAAACCAACGAACAGACCCCAGTCTGCGGGGGGACATTGACATCTTCTCTTGAGAGGGTCTTGATCAAAGTGTTCAAGCAATCTTATCTCTCCTGGACCTTACCATGATTGAACTGAACTGAATTCAACTGGATTCAGGGGCGGGCCACCCTGATAAACATAGCAACCCCCAAATAGACAGAAAAGTTGGTTAAGTTAAATCTGGAAGTCTTGTGGTAGATGTATGTAGACATATTAGTACGTATCATGTTTTCCTAAATCATGTGCTCAAAACAAGGCCATAAACGCACCATCCCCCAGGAAAATCACCATTTTTATAGGTGGTATGGTTACCATTCCCAGTGGCAAATCCTGGCCAGAAACGTCTCCAAACACGTCCTCCACGTCCGCGCGAGAGGGGCAATGTTTCCTCAGCGCCAAGTCGAATCCTTCCCCTGGTGGATTTTTTGCAATAAAAATTGAACGGATATTGTGCATGACATAAAATTGATCGGGATGGCTTGGGCATGTTATCCAAGATGTTATAACTGGGAATCAACCTTCATTATCAACTTTTTATGATCAGGATATTCCCAGTTATCATCATCGTGAAGCTAGATTGTCTCAGAAAGCTGTGCCAAAACTTGCAGCTGACTATACATGTAATCTAAGCCGGTAGATGGACAGATTTCATAGACAGAGTATCTGTATGAAAGTGCGTTCAATTCAACTATGAGAATTGGATTATATATTATGTATGGAGATTGGACTAGACCAGATTAGACAGGTCAAACGATGAACGGATCGACGAGGCACACTATCCATCTGCAAACCACCAACGATGGCGGTTCCTGTGCAACTACAGCAGACCGGCAAAAATGACCTCATGTTCCATGGTCCCCCCAATCGGTAAATTCGATGGATTGGTGTAAGGCCAAAGCTTACAGGGAAACCCTTGATTTCATTGGAAAATCCATGGTTTCCGAGTTTCCGGTGAAGAATTTTGATCCCGAAACCAGTCCAGGATGATCAAAACCCGCCGGATCATCCCAAAGGACCAAGTTTGGAGCAGGATTATTTGATCCGAGAGTTGGCTACTGCAACTGATCCTGGCTCCTTTCTGATACAACTCCCAGAATTTTGGTCCCACACCATGTCCCCAGTGCCGCGGTGCCGCGCCTCCTTTTCTTTCTCCTTCTCTTTGGAGCTCATCCCAGTTCCAAAGGCATACTCGTTGTCAAAGTTTTCGAAGCCGTACATCGACACACCTAGGTGTGTTGGAGACCCAGTTTACGACTTTAGGATGGGGATCTAATGGGATTCCTCAACAAAAAAATGGGGAATTGTATGGTCTATAGAAATTTTAAGGGTGACGACTCTTGGCTGTTTTGAACTTCGATTGCCACAGGATTAGAGGGTAAACTAACATGACCGTGGGCAAGAAATTTGGACCCAAAGCCATCCGTCCCGTGCAATGAGCAGCAACAAGCAGGATTTCGAACTTCCATGGATTCATGTGGTAAACCCAATGATCTAGAATCCTTCCTCGGGTATGGTTTTGTAGATATGTTCAATATGTTCTACAAATTAAATGAGGGATGGGTCCCGATAGTGTATGTTTAAGCGCAAAACGCTAAGGGGTCCATCCACGGCAGGGATGGACCAGCAATCATCGACCCCGACTTGGCCCAGGGGCTAGATGATTAGTGTAAATTGGTGCTGGCCCAGCATGTTGTATTCTTTACACATGTACACTAAGACGTGAATATCGAATATGTTCAACAAAATGACTTGATACGGCTGTGTATATTATGTATTCCAGTATGTTCCAGTCACCAGTATAACAGTATTGACAACCTTAACAAGCCACTACTCTCCAGTAAACTAACGTAGCTATTGAAAATCACCATTTTTCATGTGTAAATCATTGAACTCAACGGGCCATGGTTTCCAGTTCGCAAACTGTTGAAGTAACAGAGAGCGCCTTGTGTGTTTCGCTTCATCGTGCCCAAGGCGGCAGCGACAGCCAAGACGACCTGTGGCTGGCTGGGAAATCCCCGAACTTAAACGTACTGGCGGTTTTGATGGAAAAATAATCCAACTAAATGGTGGTACTTGGATGTACGATGATATTCATTGAGACATCATGAATAGTTTGGAATGATGAGAATACAGAACCATGCGAGTTTTATGTGTATATATTAATATATATATATATATCTGTAGATATACTTGTATATAAAGATCATAATGACAACGATGACATTATTGCTAAGATTCTAAATGATGATTACATAACAACGAGCACAATAGTCATAATGATGAAAATAAGCATAATGCGGATCAGAATGAATAGAATGATAAGGTGAAAAATAATCCTTGTTATCATTAGCCGATGTCTAAAAATCAAAAACAGTGCCAACCAGGGCAGAATACAGCCTGGTTGATGAATGCCAGGGGTCCACCCACAGAAAAGTGATTTCATTTGGTTTGAAAATGGAACTCCCGCAAAAGGATAAATTGTGGGTTTGCTAGCTGCTAGCTGCTAGCCCCTAACGTTGCCTAAGGATTCACAATGATCCTCGGCAAAAACTGGTGAATATATTGGTCCAATGAGTCCAAATGCACCCAGGTCTAGCCATCCTGTAATCGTTACCCTCCCAAGCCTGTGAAGGAGCTGGATTATCCATGCCCCAATGGTTGATTAGGTCCTGGTTCGAGGTCAAGATTCCGACTTAGACCAGGAGAAAAACGCGAAAAGTTGCCAGTCGCTTAGGATTCCCAGAAGTCTTGCAAATCGGAATCCTTCCGAACATCGGTTCTCTACTTGACCACATTCAGCCTTTGGTCGAATGATTTCAACCAGCGGAAAAGGACCATGTTTGATAGGTAAATCATCTATAGAAGGGCCATTTCCATATCTATGTAATGCTATTGCAATTTACCAGCTGCCACCCGTCCTCAAGGGCTCTGTCCAACAACGAGCGTTTCTTGTTGAAGCTCGATGCTGCCAGGGCCACCATGTGACGATGGAAATCCCTGGCGAGAATCAAGAAGTACCCTCCGGAAAACAGTGACATAGATACGGAAAACCTGCCATTTCTATATTGATTTCTAGCGGAAACTACCGAATTCAACGGATTTTTGTACATCAAATGTTAGTTTACAGTGCGGTACAAGTAAGGGAAGAATAGACCACGAACTCCTGCTATCGGATGATCTGGCCATGGTCCGAGATTTCGATCCTCAGGATTCTTGCAGAAACTTTATACAGTCATGCATACATAGTCATAGTCATAGTCACACCTGTCCATAGTCAATCTGTGGACGGTTGTCGATAAAATGTCCCAAAAAAAGTGACCGTATTTTTGGGGTTCCATTTTTATGGATGATCCCCAAATGGATGGTTTATCGGTTGATTTCATGGAAAATCCATCTGATTTCATGGATGATGACTGGGGATACCCCCGTGCAAATCGGAAACCTCCCAGTAGTCATCCTACCCTTGACATTCCTTGGGGTTTATTAGCCACTGTCAACACAGTTTGGACCATCCCTCATATGGGTGTAATAGACCGAAATAATGCTCCAAAGTCCAAGGGGGAGGGTCACCTCTGAGAAGTTGAGGTCAAAAAGCAGGGGATTTTGAGCAAAACTAAAGGCCCCACAAAAATGGGGATAAGTTGAATGAGTTGCTACCTAAAATGACCCAAGCCTTTGAGTTGCTACCCCACGCACAGGAGCCCCTAAGGGTAGACCTGGTGGTGATCTGGTTGGACTGCAACTGAAAAATCTCATCCTAGGCCACTGGGCAAGTGGAACTGGGCCCCGGGATGGATTTGGATGGGAACCCCCCAAGCTGTGGCAGTTGTGGGTGGAAATATTTCCAAAAACATCTGACTACAAACCAACCCCTCTAACAACTTCCACGATTCACGCACGTCACAGGGAGCTTTCTATCGCTGCCCTAATGATCTCAAATTCCTGCAGTCCTTTGAGTATCAGATCAGCTCGACTACGGAAGCCCCATCCCCAAAAATGATGACATCTGCTACCGAAATGGTTTTCAATTAGACAGCCCAGGGGTCAACATTTATCAGGAGTCGACATCTATGTTCCATTCTTAATTCACAAACACCTACACCTTGACCTTGAATTGATCTGCATGAATCTTGGGTCATGGCACTTTCACAGATTTCCATGCCTAAAAGGTCAACATTCTGCCTCATCCTCCAAGCAACTTGGGCGATCTACCACTTGAATGGGATCTGGATCCATAAGCCGTACCCATATCACCAGCGGCGTCTCTATTCCCAGCATTGGATGAAAGGAATTTTGCACGAAGCCGCCTTCATTTTTTCATGGATAACAGCAAACATCAAAAATCTCTTCCCCCGAATGTAGAACACCCCCAAGAAACCATGGTTTAGTAGGGAATTTACACATGTTTGGGATCCATGTAGGCGGTGTTTAATATTAGCTCCTAGGGGGATGGGATTAAAACATCCATATATTTCCAAGAAAAATGTCCCAACCAAA
>Ga0126342_10014028_pt1 | contig 14164 bp, 16 predicted proteins | sample Cyp1metagenome_FD_92528 | JGI IMG/M metagenome (GOLD analysis project Ga0126342, IMG submission 92528) | Coral microbial communities from Lord Howe Island, Old Settlement Bay, Australia - Cyphastrea 1 metagenome | ecosystem: Host-associated > Invertebrates > Cnidaria > Coral ...
ACATATGAAACATAATTACCACACCTACCATACATACAATACCAAACATACATGCCATACATACCATACCTACCTTACATAGGAAACATTCCATACCCATCATAGTAACCATACATACCATACCTATCATACCTATCATACACACCACGCATACCACACATATGAAACATAATTACCACACCTACTATGCATACAATACCAAACATACATGCCACACATACCATACCTACCTTACATAGGAAACATTCCATATCCATCATTAACCATACATACCATACAGACCATACATACTGTCATATCAAACATACCATGCCCAACAGACTTACATACCATACCTACCATCCATACAATACCAACCATTCATGCTATACTTACCATACCTACCAAACATACCATACTTTCCAAACATGCCATACCAAACCGACCATACACACCATACATACCCAACATACCATACCACACCCCCACCACACCACAGGGGGGGAGGGGACAGTACCACACCCCCACCACACCACAGCGGGGGGGGGGGGGGACAGTACCACACCCCCACCACACCACAGGGGGGGGGGGGGGACAGTGCCACACACCCCTACCACACCACAGGGGGAGGGGGAAGATCTCATATGGGCAGTATATGGGACCCATCCCATGGGGGGGAGGGCGGGGGGTGGCAGGGCCTGGTGCATATACACATATCTCAAACATGCCTATAAATATCCCCATAAATATCCCTATAAATATCCCTATGAATATCCAAATAAAAGCCTAGATCCAAGATCATCTATTATGAATCATTATAAACCATTATTAACCCCATATACCTAGATATTTTGACCTTCATCGGCAAGGTGGGCATCGTCCTGTGCGCTGGTGCCTTCCTGTGGGTTCGGGTCTCGGATGCCGAAGGTTGAAAGGGAAGCAATCATGGCAAAAAGGGCGATGATGATAGATGATGGATAGAATATGGGATTATTTACTGTATTTGTATGATGTTTTTTTTTTTTTTTTTTTTGGGATTTAATTTTTGTTTTTTTTTTTTTTTATTTAATGTGTATTTATTTTTTTTTAGGGGCTAGACTGTAGATGTATTTCTTTTGAGATCATGGATTTCTTGGAGATTATATGTATATATATATACACATATGTAATATGTTGGATTATATGTACTGTAGATGTATGATGGATTATATATGGGGATGACCGTAGATGTCGTAGTTCTGTATTTTGGTGTGGTCAGAAGAACCCCTCCTCACCTCAGCAAGGGAGTGTATGGCTTTGGCAATCTAAAATCGCAAGACATGCTCAACTGATATCAATAATGATTGTTAAATTCACCAGATAAACCAGATTGATCTTGATAATATGATAGTCTGATAGTCCCAATGATTACCATACTGATATTTAAGCGGCAAGAGTATGATCTACGTCTGTTTTCAGGACACCGGGGCTGAAGCTATACCAGAATTGCAAAATTGGGCAAGAAACTCTGCAGGGGATCCTTAGATTTTTCGAAGTAAACACCATGGTTTCCTCTCGATTTTCCCACGACCAATTCATTGAATTATATCATGTTGCATGAATCCCATACTATTATATCTGGGTAAATTATAACGACCTCACTGCGACCTCACTGGAATCATGGTTAGTAAGGGGAATCATCCCAAAATGGCCTTATTTCAGGTTAGTGAATCATTATAATTTACCCAGATTTTATATATATATATATTCATGGAATTACAGGGATAAAGCACCAAATGATATCCCTGTAATATCCCTTTTATTCTATCAACATATTCCAGACAACTCATTTGTGAAATCCCCACAGGACTACCTGGCGCAGCAGCGGGCCAAGCGAACAGCCGCCAATGCACAGTTGGCCAAGGCCATCGGGGAAAGCACCATTTTTTCCATCATTTAAAGGACCATTTCTGGATATTTCTGGGATCAAACAACACCATTCTGACTATCCAGAGATTGAAATGGGATTAAAATGGTTATCTAGAAAATCACCAGAAAATCCCATTTAATCTTTCCATTAGCAACATATCGAAATAAAACCTTCGGCCCAAAGATTTTTCTTGATTTGATCTCCGGAAAGTTTATCAATCCAGCAAAGGTTTAAGCGGGGGGCTGTACCTGGATACGCACGGTGAAGATCACATCCCATCTCCGTTTTTTGCTGTGTACATCCCAGCCGGAAATCCATGTGGGCTGGCGTGCCAGCAGGGTACCCCCTGGACTGGGGGTGACCGGTGTTCGTCCCCTATGACCCGTTGAGAAAACTCATCATTTTCACGACGAACCAGTTGCTGCACCGGAAAAAACCCGGCCAGGTTTTGGCCCTCCGCGGAAGGTGTAAATTGCAGCAGGGCCTGTCCCTTTGGCACATTTCATGCCATCCCAAGAGTAAGAACCCCCATTCAAAATGGTCCCAAATACCGGTTATTTAACATTTCGCCATGGTATAGATGGCCCATAGAAATAGATGGTTTACCGTTCTTAAACATGGTGATTTTCCATGGCTATGTTGAATAACCAGATGGTAAATCCGGTATTAAATCACGGTGGGATTACGAAACATGGGGACGTTGTTTTGAATTTGCATCCATTTGCCAGCTTCGATTACTGTATATTGCTGGGGGGGGTACCCAGCCAACACTATTAATGAGGTATCCATTTTTCACCTAGACACATGCAGTTGTAAAGATGCATGGATTGCTCGCGTGATTCTGGATCACAACTTTGCAAGTAACGATTGTTAGTGCCCTGCGGTAATTCAACTTCAAACTATGGAAAATGATCTATCTATAGATGCTTTACCTATTGAACATTATTATTTACCATAGCTATGTTGCATATGTTGCATTAGCAGAGGGTTTACTTGCCTTTGGTGCACAGCCACAATTTGCCCAAATGGATTCACATTTGTATATCATCAGTCAGACCTTCCAAACCAAGGGCCGGGTTGGCCCAAAACGAGCTGCGATGGGTCGGCTGACCCAGTGGGACCTCTCTGGATCAATAGCGTTTTTTTTTTCGCTCCAACCATCCAATTTTTTGGGAGGTAATCTTTTTGACGATTTTTCACCCATACCCAACATCACCACAAGTAGGAGGACTTCCGCGAAAAAAATGGCTATAGATGAGAAAGTTCGAGATGAAGCTGTCTCATCATTCGCAGTAACGTTTTCTAGCCATTTCTTGGGGTGACGGATCAAAACCAGTGATTTTACCATATGGGAATGAGCTGACTGTGCTGACCGAGGGCTATGCACTGATGTGAAAAACATGAGACTGGTCCGGGTTTGATCCATATGTGACGAAATATCCAAGGAAGACAATCAAAGAAGGTCAGCCAAAAGTTACATGCTAAAGATGGTCGGAGGATCACAAGTTCATCAATGTGTTGTACATCCCAGTCTTTTTTTTAAATGGGCGGCTATAAGATGCTATACATCCCCAACCAACAGCCCGAGGCGCTGGAAGAATTGGGGCCCCTTGATGAAGGAGCTGCAACCGCTGAAGCCCATGGGGTTGGCCTGGTGAACAGTTGTGTTTGTAGGGGAATATAACTAATCCCTTCACATAGTTCATATTAACCACCCCCAAACGAACCGATGGTTTAGTAGGGAATTTCCCGCGTATATAATTGGGACCCTTACCCTGGAGGTTATCCACCCTAGTAGATGATACAGGGAAAATGGTGATGACCTGATTACCATGAATCAACCATTTCCCCAAGTTCGATAGGTAAGTTCATGTAGCTCACAGTGGGATATATCCACAGTTGGATGAGAGCGCATACATAAAATTATGACTGCGGGGCCCAAGTTGTATGGAAGCAATCAGCTGGATTCTTGCTGAACCAGTACTAGATGGACCCAAACTTATTGGTTTTCACTAAGCAGTCAATGATTGATATATGTAAGATTATGTAAGGATATATGACAATTTGTTTCCCCATCAGTATCCATTTTGAAAGGTCTTGAAAGGTCAAGGACCCCCTTGAGTAGCCAGTGATGGTTGGTCAGGGGAACCTGCCAACCCCAGACTATCCAGCTTAATGAATTGATGAATTATGTATGTATATATATATACATAGGGATATACTTATATAATGCCTTTTTACAATACCAGCAACAATTCATATATCATTCACATATTTCAGATGAATCAATCATTGCAATTCAGCTGGATATATCGTGGGTTTTCAAGGCGCAACCATGGGTCAAATCCTCTGTTGAAGCTGTGGGTAAAACACTGGGCCCCATGGATAGTGTTCCGGCCTGGCCTGGCGAGCTTCACTGGGCAGGGACATGTTGTCGCCAGGTATCAAGCATGTGTGAATTCTCTGGGCGACCCAGTGTACCAGATTTTTCTGGAACTTTGGATTGTGGTGAAAAACGTCTGAGAAGATCTTGCTTCCCAACCTGCCGCTGTCATCTTTGTCTCGAAATGGGGTCAGAGTTCAGGCACAGCACACCCCGACCGAAGATGTTCGTCAAAATTAGTGGCCCTCCAGTGTATAGCAACTCCAAAAATATAGACAAGTAAATTATATATCACCATTTACAGTAGTTAGTAGGACTTGACTTTTCGATTTTTGTCGGGGCTTACTACAGCTATATATTTCATTTCTTCTACATTTTCAATCCATATCTCTTATATATATACATATTTATATGTTCGAGGCTTATTCTTGGCAGTTACATGGCACCTATCAAAACCTCAGTCTTGGTACCATGGTAGATGCTATTCTAGGGGCAGATGTCAGATGAACTTTCTTGATCCTGTCGACCCAAGATTCATAACAGCCGGTTGATTCTTTAATATTGGCTGCTGCAAATAGCCAAACTTCAAATTCACTCTAGTACAGCGCCATTTGATCAGCCGGTGGTGGACAAGATTCCCCACCTTCAACACATGCAGATGCCGCGTCCAAATGTCGTGACGGATGCCTGGCCAAGCACGAAGACACCCTGCGAGCAGATCCTGTCGTTGGTCTTGACCTCTTTCGACCGGTCTCCATTGTCGGTCCTCGAACTCACTGCGTTGGGGGGTGCTAGTCTTCACTTCTATCAGATGCAGTGGCCTCGATTTTCAATTCTTTTTGACCTTGAAAGTGCGCCGCTGGACTTGGAAAGTGAGGAAGGCCTCGCATCGAAGCTGGAACGCTTGGGGGAGAGGCTCCGAAGCCCCGCTGTCGCCAGGGCCGCCTTGGTGGAAGGAGCAAATTGCTTTCGCGTCTGGGCTGAGGAAGATCGTTGCCGAGCAGCGTGGGCGCTGGCTGTTATGCTGCGTTCATCTGACTGGGAAGAGTTGAAAAACCGAGACTACCTGGTCCGTTTCTTGGCCTCGGGCTTGGTGGCCCCAGCACCCTGGGCCTCGATGTCTACCGCCGCAGCCATGTAGCAGTTGGTCCAGGTATGTCATGACGGATGTCACGTCCATGGCTTGCTGGCAGAGGTGGGTGTTGGTGAGGTGTTGGTGCAGCTGATTCAGCATACCTCAATTCCAGTGCAGCAAGTGGCCCTGAAGGCCATCGTATGTGCTGGGGAAGTGGAACACGAGGGAGGGGATTGCTTGGGGCTCTCCGGCACCAATGTGATCCCTGCAATCATCTCAATCGCCCAGTTAGGATGCTATCTGAATCAACCAGTTGCTGTGGAAGCCATTGGTTCTCTAGCCCTCGGAAGCGACGCAAAGCACTTGAAGGTTGTTATCCCAGACGTCTTGGAATTTCTGGTGCACGAGCGTGATGAGATGAAACATGTGGCTGCTCAAGCACTGTTGCGGCTCATGTTTGCAGGAGATGACTTTGTGATCACTGCTTGTCAGCATGGCTGCATCCCGAAGATGATCGATGCTTGCTGGCGCGCCACAGGCCTTCATCAGTACACTCTGCTTCTGTGCCTGCAGCGGATGACGTTTGGAGAGCCTCACCGAAAAATGGCCCTGCAGCATCAAATCCTTCCACTTCTGTTTCAAAGCCTGCAGGATTGGAAGCACATGAGGGAACAACATCTTCAACGGCTGGTCCTCGCCATGCTGCTGGCCTACCCGTCTCATGTGAAAGACGCCTTCCTGCAGGAGAGTCCAGCGCGCAGGACTTCGGCCATCTGTCAGATGACCCAAATTGCGCTGGAGCCGGGCAATCCGAACTCCGCTTCGGCGGAGGAATTGCTGGAACAGCTTGCGCCAGGCGTGCTAGGTTAGAAAAATCCGTGGAAAGCCACTTGGACTGAGGTTACAAATGGTTGCAAGATCTCATGGCTTCAATTCTGAATGTGGGGATACGTTACAGGTCAAGATTTCGATCATCTGGAAGCCATGGGACCACAGATCACTTATCTCCTCCTCGCAGGAGAAGAGATCAGAAAACTCCGAAAAGAACTGAGGCGAAGCTCGAGGGACCCGAGGGACCCGAGGGACCCGAGGGACCCGAGGGACACGAGGGATCAGGGCGTGAGATTTCCAGGGCACCAGAGATTTCGGTCATGTCAAAATATTCCTAGCTGTTCCTCAATCATTTCATGTGCCAAGGTCGACGGTCAAAACGTGTGCCCAGTTCTTAGGAGACGGTCATCAATGATGGGATCTGATGGTTTGAGTCCTATGGGATGGATGACCAAACAAAAGATCCCTAAATCGTCTAAAATCGTTCAACGTCTGCTGTAGCATCTGCCAGGCAAACCCAAGCAGAATCATGGAGATAGTGGGATAGTGGGATAGTGGGGTAACATGAGCTAATCAACTTCATGGGAAAACCATGGGAAAATACCACCAAATTGGATCCAATTTGTCATATAAATCCAATTTGTCATATATTTCTGCAATTTCATATTTTTGGCAATAATGCCATTTCGGGGCGTACCATTTCTACAGCCAAGAGAGTCTTGGTACATGCCGAGACCTCTCCTCTCCGACAAACCCGGTGCCCTGGGTGAAAGTGATTGTGAGAGCCTGCGAACATCTGGTGGTTTCATGGTGATGTCTGATTTTCATGGCACCTGAAGCCTGTTTGACCACAAGGGGATTACTTGGGAATCACTTGGAGAAGCCTGGCTACCAAGGGCTTCAACCCGGGTTGCCTCACTTATCCATGGGTTTTTAGAACCGTGTGGCAAACCCAACTACACTAAACCATTCGCATCCATTCTCCAGTTACCCAATGTTAACATTTGGGGGTATCAAAAAACAAGGCACCCCAAAGGGGGTAACTTATTTTATTACCGAGTTCATCACAACGTGGTGCCCCTAGTTGTAACTTGATTTTATTGTCCATCGAGTATAGTGAACATTAGAAGATCCCAACGCCAGGCAAGCGAAAGGTGGCAATCAGCGCAAGAGGCCCATGCTGGCGCCCGCTGATGCGATGCAGAGGCAACGGCAGCCGGGGGTGGTTGGAGGATCTCCTAAGATGGCCAGGGGAAAAGATGATTCGATCGATGGTTGGGAAGTGTACTGACTGGGTTATACATAGAACTATATATTAATATATACTATAATAAACCTACATTTACATTTTTATGTATGAGACATGAGATTTACATGTATATATATACATGATTACCTGTATAGTGAGATATAGTAAGTATGTTATTACAGGATTATAGCCGGTGGATTATGTTACCCTACCTCGCTACTCCGCAGATACTCTGTGGGATGACCAAAGTTTACTCCGCTGATAGCAGGTGGCTAGGTGGGGAAACAGGCTTATTATATCTTATTATATGTTATTATATCCGTTATATCCTTTAAGTGACATTAATGTGGGGTAGAAACCCAGAAACCCTCAACATTTACCCAAAAAACCGAGCGATCATCCATGGGTATCACCTGAACAAATACGCATGGAACCATGGGTCAAAAGTGATCACCCCCAAAAAAATGGCTCTTGAACACATGACCAACGGGAGTTTAGTGAAACAAATATACTGTTTTGGGTGTTTTACACATGACATCACATGACTATTGGATGCTTGGTTGAATCTGATATCCCCTTGGGAGTTGGGTGATGTGTAAATTCTTGGACCAACCTGTAAATATGCAGTTTTATGGATACCCAAGAGCTTTGACCCATTCTGGTTTTCGCATGTGGGTGGTTTAGCTGCGCCATCTTCATGGCTTCTTGAAGTTGTACAGTACATGTACATCAAGTGATACGGTGGGTGGAAGAAATCCTGCACCAGTTCATAGGTAGTTTATCCCACTATTTATAGGGTTTCAACCATCCAAGGTGGTGCAGGATTTTTTCCATCCACAGTAGAAAGTGGAATAAAAGTTGTACCTCTTGGTAATCTCATCTGGCAATGGAACCCTTGATAGAGATGGGTTTTCCGCCAAAAAATCAAAGAGATGACCTACCACCGGCAAGAAAAGAGTTTATTTTTATGGGTTATTAACATATTTATTAACCACCAACCACCACCAATAAGGGCGACTCTTAACTATCTATTGTCAAGAGTTCTTTTGGGCTTTGGGGTTGAATCCCCATGATAAGGAGAATGGTGATCCTTGAATCATAAGCTACTTTAGTTCATTAGCAACATCATTCTCCTGGAAAACAATGGTCACATATATCATTGTTATATAACAGGATAACCATTATAGGTCACATTAATGTGACCTAACAAATATTCTCTAAGTCAAAACCCATTATATAACATTTGTTAGGTCACATATGTCAAACCCATTGGGACTACCATGGATTACCCCCATTAAACCACCATGGATTACCCCCCCCCTTTCGCGCCAAAGCTCCGAAGTAGGACGTGGCGCAGCGACGCGGCCGACGCGGTGCGCGTGGATGTGTCTTGACTGTTTCGGGGGGCTGGGGATGGCGGGGCGTTGGATTTGGCCCATGGGAAAATGGTGATTTACCAAAGAAGAAATAAGGTTTTTCTATGGGAATAGGTTTTTTTTCTATGGTTTTTCTCAAGGTGATCCCAAGTTTTCTATCTTTTTGAGGATTTCTATGGGAATTATAGCTGATTCAGTATAGTAATCCTCCAAAAGATAGATAGACAACTGGGGATAACCATGGTTGATGGGGATGACTAGATGACTAGGCAGTTACTATAATTGAATCTTCACTATTTTAATGGCTGCCACAGCTACAAGGTGAGGCCCCCAAACTTCAAACACCATGGGAAAGTGGCGATTTAACCTACATAAATAGGGATGTTCTATGGCAATTATAGCTGATTTATGCTCTATGATAGCTAAGTTGACATAACTTGGTGAACGGGGTTTAGGGGGATATAACTTATATAATATGATATAACTCCATGAAGTTCATGGGATTTATGAATCAACTTAGAAGTGAGGGGCGGTTGGCACATCCAACTAGGAAGCACAGACGAATCAAACTTCCGAAGTTGTTGGAAGGAGCCAAAATATCGATCGATTTTTTTGAGTTGAAACCATGGAACTTTCAACCCAAGAACTCCCATGCCATAGAAGGTGTCTTGATTGAGGGGGATATGGTTCGGAATTGGGGTATTAGAGCAAAAGCCACGCAGGATAGCATCCTTTTGGAGAACGACGTGCAACTTTCTTTCAGTGTTGTAACTTTTCTGAGGGACATATTGTCCATTTTACTGGGCAACTTTTGCTCCTGCCAGGGGTGCTTGTTTCTCCATGAAATTGGTACTTGGATGTCCGTCCCGCTTCGAAAGCTGTTTACAACTCTGGTTGGCAAGTCCTCAGAACTGGGGTTATCCCACTGTTCACGATGGATTAGTTTTTTTTTTCTCAGCCAGATCCCAGTTTTGATCAAGATCCAAGTACTGCTTGTAAGTGCATCAACTTAGTTATGGCAAGTTATTGCTTACGAATTTCTGTGACTTAGTACCTTAATGCTATAGCCAATAATTGACGTTGTAAGTGGAAGCCAACATATAGCAACATTTGTCAACTCCTAGGGAAACATGGAGGTCAACCGGTGCAACCCCCAGTACCAGCTGCCAGCTGAGGGCTTCTTGTCAGCCCTGAATTTGGAGTGGCTACCTCAGAGATCTTGGGATTACATGGAAAAATATGGGAAACCTCCAGGAATGGAGTTTAACAACGATTTTTCCTTCTGGAAATGGCTAGTTTAAGCTTGAAGTATCCATGAAATTTATAGGGATCCCCACTGCGACCCCCAATTTGACATTTTCTCATCAAACATCGCCACAAAACATGGGGGCACCTCCAAGTTGGTTCAGGTGCCATGGCAAGTCGCTAACCTTAGCTGATGCGTGTCTTGGAGCTTTACAGAAGGGGCTGGGTCATGGGTCACAACAAACTTATCGCCCATGGGATGGTTCTTAGGAGCTTAAGCCATATCAAAACGGGGAATTTTGAAGGCCCAGGCCCATATGAACCATATGAACATGGGGATATCTCCAATTTTCATTTGATAACATCGGGTTAACTCACATCATATGTGGAGGATGAAGATCCAGTTCACCAGGGTTCCGGCGGTTTGATTCCAGCGAGAAATGCTTCCGACCTGAAACGAAGGGGGTGTTGCCAGGGTTTTGCAAGAATGCGAGTTTCACCACCAAAAACTCGGGTATTTCCAAAAATGGTCCCCAAGGCCTTTGTTTCATGACTGAAATGGTCGAATGACTTGGATGATTCTGGTGTACCCATCCCTTTGAAGAAGTCAAGTGAAAAGTAGACCACGTGCCAAGGCAAGCGAAAGGAGAGGACGAGCGGTGCCAACTGGGCTACATGGTTGGGTTGCCAAGGGCCGCCAAAGGCTTCCGCCCGGGAAGCTTCGAAGATGTTTGGACTCGAATCACTATTTTGGGATGAATAATGATGAATAATGATGAATATATAATGATGAATAATGATGAATAATGATGAATAATGATGAATAATGATGAATAATGATGAATACGTATCAATGAATATATATATATTGTTCATCCAATTCCACTGTGAGATCTGTGAGAGGTGGGCGGCTTCGAATCAATCAGAAAAGACACCTTTTAAGACTGCCTAGTCGATTCCTCGTTGGCGCAAAACATAAAGCTATTTTGGGAGCTCAACAGCACTTTTTGGTTCTAGGGAGCAAAGAGTAGAGGAACCCCATTGTAGGGATGCCCAAGAAAGTTTGAAACGCGGTTTCCCAAGATGGCGGTTAAATAGGGAACCACCAATGGTTTTCCCTGTTAAAAACCATCATGTTTCATCATCATGTTTATGTGATAAAAATGGGGTCCCCCACTTTCACAAAAACACTCATACTTTGAGATTGCTAGAGTTACCATCCCTCTAGCTAACATAGACCCTGAGACTCGACCATTCTATTGGAGGAAGGTAGTTTTTCCAACCCTCAACTTATGGCAGGGTCGTTACGTTAGTGATGGCAATCATATGTAATCATCCAATTTCGCGTCAGTACCCATGGTTTACCCACTAGTCACAGGATTATCATGGATTATCCCATTGATTATTCCCATAAAATGCCCTAATCATCCATTGTTCCATCAACTGTTGTCATTCGTTTTTGTCCCATTGATAATTAACGTGGTAAAGCCAATCAAAAACCAATCCCCCAACAGAGGTGTCTATTACTGGGTTTACCATGTTCAAAAAATAGTAGTCACATTTATGATCCATTTGGTAAAACAGTCAAGCATGGTGTTTACCCTCTGGTAATTTAATATAGCTATTGAAAATGGCACAGTCGAAATAGTGGATGTACCCATTGAAAATGGTGGATCTTTCCAGTTCGTTATGTACACGTTTACCAGAGGCTACCCCATGTTTTCAATGGGCTAAATCACCATTTTCAATGGAAAACTCCACATTTTTCTATGGAAAGATCCACCATTTTCCATAGCCCCACTTCTCCATAGTCCTGGGACCCGATGGCCTTTTTGGGAACAGCGCGGCTAGCGCCCTGCTCTTAGGACTATTGTGGCGATGGCTTCAATGCCATGTGACATATTAATGGCGGCGCTTGAACGTTGGGAAAAATGGCCATGTTTCCATAGGGAAAATATAGGGAACTGCTTGGTGGTTTGGAACCATGGAATTTTATGACTTTCCCATCATATTGGGAATGTCATCATCCCAATTGACTTTCATATTTTTCAGAGGGGTAGGTATACCACCAACCAGGGAACATGATTTTCCAAACCAGTCAAAATAGGATAAAAGATAGGATGATAACATGGATTTTCCAAAGATTTTATGTCAATCCCATTTTGGCGATGTTGGATCCATGAATCTTGGATCCCGCTTTTACAGTAAGCACGCGACGCAGCTGTCAGCATCTCGGACGCTGAAAATTTGGGGTCCAAGGGGATGGTCATCCCCCAGGCCTTACGTAATAGCCATTGGAATCCCATGGAAGGTGGGATGACCAAAAAAGCCGATATATCCATGATCTATCCCTGTAGTATTTAACCGTGTATTCCGGTGATATATTTCCGTGATGACTCCCATTCTTGTTGGTTAAATAATGTTAAATCACCCTTTTGGTTGGTTAATCTCCCTTTGTTTGGACCATGGCACATGTGTCAATCACTTTCCCCCGCAGTTGCGATTGCTGGGATTAAAGGTGACGTGTGTTCATGTTGCCCAAAGACCGCCATGTGGTGCAGGTAAGTGATACTTACCCTCTGGTAAACTAACGTAACTATGGAAAATCACCATGTTTCATAGGTAAATCAACTATTTCGACTGGGTCATTTTCCATAGCTATCTTAGTTTACCAGAGGGTACCATCCAGTAGATTCTGGTTGGTTCATCACCACATCTTTTGAATCCTGATGATCCCCATGGACGATCTATTCCTGGGCCAGGTGTGGTACGAGTGGGCCGTCACCGCCCCAACCCCTCAGCCTATCCACAACCCGGGTGGCAGATCGTGCGCAGCTCAGGTGATCGAGATCAAGAGATCATGGTACATATTGGGCAGCCATCCAAGAAGTCCTTGGATATAACCATTATATTAACCATTATATCAACCATTATATCAACCATTATTAACCATTATATCAACCATTATATCAACCATTATATCAACCATTGTTAACCATTATATCAACCATTATTAACCATTATCAACCATTATTAACCATTATATCAACCATTATTAACCATTATCAACCATATTTAACCATCATTTTTCCAGTTTACCCATATGCTATGCAGACTCTTTGCGTATGACGTTTTAGTTGGTGGTACGAGCAGATGATCAAACGCGGCCATTTCACCAGAAAGAAGCAGGAAACTGGTACCTGGTACATACCGACAGAACAAGCACCCTTGTTGCCATCCGTCAAAACGAGGGCAGAACCGACAAAATGCAGACAACTATTGACCATCATGTTGGGATACTAAAATACTAAACATCACCAATTTTGTGGGTCCCCAAAAATGGAACCCCCAGTTTGACCCATCACCGGCTGTCAATGGCTCGCATGGCTTTGGAGTCGACCAAAAATCCATCATAGGCGGATGTGAACAAATACCGCTGGCAATCGTTCACCTGACAATTGACGACACCCTTTTCTACTTGGAGGATTATCCCGTTTAGTATATAACTGGTTAGTAACTGGGGTTACTAATCAGGGTTATTAACCCCTTACTAAGTGGGATGATCATGATCTGTATACTTTTGTGGGCCAATGGGGGGCGAGGTTGCCTGAAGGGCTCCATAGTAGAAAGCGATCTCCTGGTCTGTCGACCGTAGCCAGCTTGCGGAAAACTAAACCAACAACATTTTGTAGAGATTTTGATTCCACCAGTTTATATACATAGATTGACTGGTATATAAAAATGATGATCAGGAGATTTTGCTATACCTTTGCCATCCGGAATCATCCCTGACTTGTTTCTTCAAGGATCTATCCCCTGCATAACTAGCCCGCCAGAACCTCGGATGTCCCTGAAAACTCACAGGTACTCTGTGGGAAAGTAGCCACAAGGCCGCGAAAGCCGACCGTGGGATGGATCGAAAGGGGAATATGAAATGGCTTGCTGGGCAATCCCCCCATTTTTTCGATGAGTTTCCCAACTATAAACCGCCATTTATAACATAGACCCGGGCAAGCCGGCGGCGGAAGTTTCCCAAACATAAATGACCTATAGTTCAAAGACAACCTGTCCCGACCGTGTCCTTCCCTCGACACTCCACACCTCACACTGCACAGTG
>Ga0126342_10014029_pt1 | contig 14164 bp, 11 predicted proteins | sample Cyp1metagenome_FD_92528 | JGI IMG/M metagenome (GOLD analysis project Ga0126342, IMG submission 92528) | Coral microbial communities from Lord Howe Island, Old Settlement Bay, Australia - Cyphastrea 1 metagenome | ecosystem: Host-associated > Invertebrates > Cnidaria > Coral ...
TCTTCTCCTTCTTCTCCTCCTCCTCCTCGTCCTCCTCCTTCGCCTCCACCACCTCTGCCCCCACTTCCATGATCCCAGCTATAAGGTTCCAAAAATTTACTATTGGAATGCTGACCCCCCCTAAATTTGTTAAAAAAATATTTTATTTAGGGGGAATTTACTATTAGGCAGCTTACATTATAATTATTGTACCCTTGTTGGTTGGCTAACCCATTGGAGGGAAATCTATCAACGAACATCAAACAACTAGTATTTTCATGATATGGTGGGAATATTCTTGACGGCTCAGATAATGATTTAACTTACAAAAACGTTGATTTTTAGGTGATTCATATTTGTTTATGTTAGCTAAGTTGCAAATAGAATATTACAATAACCACTGTTGAGGTTTATGGGAATTATAGGATATTAAAGGATATGAAAATCGGATAGGGCCACCAACCAGCTTCCAACTAAGCGTCACCGTCTGACAATACATTTGCATCTGGTGGTTTCAACCAACCTGAAAAATATGCTCGTCATTGGCAATCATCCCATGTCTATGGTTGGGCAACCAAAACAAGGAACCAGATCATCATTGATTATAATTATACCCATTATATAGCCAGTATGTAATGCCATTACACAAGAACGTTTGAACCCATCCACCCAGTCGTAATATGTCGTAATTACATGTAACAATGTTGGAAGATAGATATACCATGGGATGGTTGCATGGATGCGGCCAGGGTACAGTGATCTTCCGCCAGCATCTTCGGTACCTCAGACAGGGCAATCTGGGGCCTCCTCAAATCCTCAAACGTGGCTGGCTGGAATATCCCTTGTGAACGGAGACTTTAATAGGAATTACTTTGCTTTGAGTGATCTCCACGGTGACAAATTATTTTGTCATAGCTTCTGGCATCATCTGAAAATATATCTGTCATATATTTTTTTTCTGAGCAAGTGTGTGTTCTGACATTTGATTATGGCATTCTATCTGACATTCTATTCTGGCATTCTATCTGGCACCTATTCTGCCATCCTTACTGGCATCTATTCTGACCTTTTCTTTGGCATTCTACCTAGCAGCAGCATTCTTTCTGATATTCTATCTGGCATCAATTCTGACATTCTTTCTGGCACCTATTCTGGCTTTCTACCTAGCTCTATGTGACATTCTTTTCTGACAGTCTATCTGGTAGCTGGCATCTATTCTGACCTTCTATTCTGCCATTCTATTTGGCATTCAAATCTTGCCATCAAAATCTTGAGCAAAGCGCCCATTTCAACTCTTCAGTTGCCACCAAGAAGCATAGATGCGTTTGGCGTGACCCACCGTCAAGAAACATTGGTCCAGCCACATGTCCTCGACAGGCCTGGGTGACCTGGACACCTGTTTATGGCTAACGGGTGTCATATGGGGCAACCACTGGGATGCCCAAGTAGGAAAGCAGATTCGCTCACCGATTTTGCTATCATAGCTGAATCTGGTAATCGAAAACTCCATGGACGAATGAGAAAAAACTCAGCACCTCCCACCAAATGAACATGCCCAAGTGGAATTCTCCAACAGATCCCAAAATTATCCCTTCCCTCCAATTTTTGAGACCAGCCCCAAAGCGAAACCTTGGTGAAATGTATGGAATCTCTTCATTTCCGCCGCCCTGGTTCAGCATGGGCGAAACCAAGTGTCTTCTCCCCATTGCCAGTTGCCCCAATTGTTCATGGACCAAAAGCATTTCGGAGACACTGGCGCATCATGGCGCATCCGGCGACAGGGAATCAGGAGAACCGTCCAAAACCAAGGAGGAGTTACCATGACCTCTTTGCTACGGCCTGTGGTTTCATCCCAAGGCCCAAAAAAAGTCATCCCTGATCGAATTGGACATGGAAAAAAAACATGTTGAAACCACCAAGCAACAGATGATTTCCTTCTTTGTGGGATGAAAAATGCTAGAGTCACTCTTTCAAAAGCTAGGATAGTAATTCATTACTATCTATTAGTAAGCTTTTACTGTTCTATCTGTTTGGGAGTTACTACAATAATCGATGATTCAACACGGTTCAGGATAGGTATTGTCTTCACCATGCGAAATCCACCACCAGCATGTGGAATAGCTATAGGCTATGTGGGCAGAGGCAGTTTACTAGGCCAGGGTTACAGGCGGACAAATACAAGTAAACAACTAGATAGCGCACTGGAACTTCAAAACATAGAATTTAGAAATAGAAACGGTTTCAGAATGATTAATGATGTTTGGATGATCGTTTCCACGGTTCCAACTTTTGTGGCAATTTTGGGTTCTGTCATCAGCTGCAAAGGGGAGCACGTCAACATCCACCAAAAACACTTGGTCAACTGGATGCGTTGGTAACACCTCCGTCTACACTCGAATTACTTATCAAAAAAAACGGTAAAGTAACACACATGCAGGGTGCCATGTGACATTTCATCAGACCCGAGCTGGGCCCCTGGGCTCTCCCCGGCAGATGTTCATCGATTTGATTTGTTCCGTTGGGTATGTCATCAGCGCGCATGAAAGATTGCATTCCCAAATCCACCGGCTTAGCATCAGGTTCCCTTAAATAAAGGGCCATAAATTGGGGGTATAGACATAGTACATCCTATTTTCAGCTCCGCACCCAAGTGCCAGGAGCTGAAAACATACCCAGTCTCAAAGTTGGCACCTTCGGCGAGAGTACCTTAGATGACAGACATCTGTAAGCAAAAGGCTAGTAGAAAGTCCATGCAAAAAAATGAGGGGGTGATCAGCTAAACCTGGAAATTCATCATAGTTAGTAACAGTTAGTAGAGCAGTAAGCAGGAATTGGGGATGTGTTAGCCAGGGCTATGAACCATTGTCTACCTTCTGGTTCAAACATATCTTGCTGGAAAATCAGCTGTTTATAGCTCGTTGATGTTCGAACTTAAATGGCCAGTTATAGGATGATTTTCCTCTGGTGATCTAACGTAACTGTGGAAAATCATGGCAAATCACCATTTTAACGGGCAATTCATTATAAATGGGCAACTTTTCCATTCCAAACTGCTTTTTGGCAAAAAAAAATTATGATCCATGGGATGTTCCTCCACTCACCAAGTATGGTAAGAACCACCAGGTGCCACTGGAAAACCTGCCTCTTGGAATGTCTATCCCAGCCCATAAATAGCTCAGAAACATGGTGACAAATTATAAGTACCTTAGAAACCTTGCATCTGAACATGATATATAGATATATAATATATGTGTGTGTAGTAGTAGATGGTTTATTGAGCAATTACTCTCTGGCACACATCTCCAACTCCAAGCACCTGTCTCCGGGATCCTCAAAAAAAGGCGTAGTGGTTTCACCAAATTCCAAAGCTATGCTTAATGATATTGGGCTTGTCCGGCTTGTCCAATTTAAGAAATGCTACACCTAGTAAGTACACCAAAAAAAAACATGGTTTTCATCACCTCTGTGCCTTGAAAGTATATAGATACATATTGATACGGTGATGTTGGGGGTATACACCTCCCAGTTTCCAAAGACAAGGCTACATGGAGGATCATCTGGTCCCGACAACGGGATTGGAACTTATCACCTTGTATTGCAAGTATCAGATTCTGGGATTCTCACTTTTGGGGAGTACCCCTACCCTCTGGTAAATTAACATAGACCCTGGCAGATAGGGGTTGGAAGAATGAAAATAGCTTAGTTTTAATGGAAACTAATCTTCCAACCCCTATCTGCCAGGGTCTATGTTAATTTACCAGAGGGTAATTAATAAACCATGGTTTATGATGTTCATTAATCTGGGGTTGACATTCCCAAATGGGAGTATCCTGCAACTATGCTGTTCATCTAAACAAAACATATGTTTTTCCAAGGAAAAACCTAAGACCCTTGGAAACAGATCCCTGGATCGAAAATTTATGATGGCCCATCTCAAATTGCCAAAGAACAACCCTGGAGCTGCGCAAAATCGGAGGTTCAAGACCGCCAATCTAGATCAGGAAAAAATATTAGCACTACACTCTACACTTTCTCCATGATTGAAAAGCCTGTTCAGCTACCAGGTTTACCAAAATAACTGCTATTCGCTCATCAGCCAGCTTTCTGCGGCGCTCACTTTTGATGGGCAAAAAGCCTGCCATGAGTCGAACGTGTCGAACGGCAGTCGATTCGATGCTGGACTTGCCATACTTTCGAAATTTCAACAAAAACATTACTTTAAAAAAACGGAGGCCCTCCCAGCAAATGTTTACATGTTTACACCACTATGGACTCCCCGTTGGTTTATTTTGGTTTCCAAAGCAATCTACACTTGGTGGTTTTCCAAAGGTTTTTGTATATTTACTGGAAGGTATCCAAGAACAAAACACCCCTACTTCGTTCAGGGCTGCACACACATACAGCCCATAAGGAAAAATGATGATGGTCCTTGGGGCATTGAACTTCGGTGGGATGCCCCCAATCCAGCGAAACTGTACAATAGTTTCATGGCTGGGATGATACCCCAAGTCGTGATATTTCAACATTTCTTCAGTATCTCCCAAGTCCGAAGGTGGATGGCAAATCCGAAGGTTTTTCCCTCTCTTCAAGAGGTTATTTTGTCCTGGTTGGTGGTTTTAACCATCTTGAAAAATATGAAAGTCAATGGGAAGGATTATCCCATATATTATGGAAAATAACACATATTTCCAAACCACCAACCAGTGTCCATTGAAATCGCCACGGCTGGGGCGAATGTCCGGTTAAACCGTTGCGTCGCATTGAAATCGCCACGGCAGGAGCTGGGATGATGAAGCCGGGATCCGTGGGACCAGTTGAAAGATATATCGAACATGTACTGAATAGGCTACAGTTGAAAACATGAGCCTCATAATGTGAAGCAGTAACATCCAGCAACCATCTGATATCGTCACAACTCTTTTTTTTCGCGAATCAATGGGGATCATTCTGGGCAGAGACGGAAACACGCAAGTTTTCCCTGCGCTTGGTTACGACATTCCCATCGTATTATACGCCATATAAACATATGTGACATTAAATTATATCACATATACCATCATATAGAATTATCCATCATATCATACACCATCATATATCCACATCAATATTATCATTCCTGCTGCTTGATTCCCTATGTTTGTTGCAGTCCTTAAGCTGAAAAAATTGAACCACCGATCTCATCCAAGGCAAATGGTTTTGATGCATTTTGATACTCAAATGGTGACGGTGGATTTTCCATTGGAAAAAATGGAAAGATATTGGGGATAACCAAATGCGGGATTTTAGGCGATTTGAAAGTGTAGAACTATTGGATCATGTTGGATCTGTAATAGATTATTGATCCTTATGCCAGGTTATGTCCCCGGTGTCTAAGTCTGGTCATACCGTGCCAGCTCCCCATTTTTTGCCGCTGGCACTTGGGTGACAAGAGCGGAGCTGTTCTCACACTCGTTGAAGCACCGGAACTGGGTTGGATCGTGGATCAACTGTGGTAGTGGTTGGTAACTGGTCCAAAACGTGGCAAATTTACAGTAAAAGGACATAATCTAAGATTATGGCTAATAATCTTACTTGACCTATAATGGTGATAAAATGTTTTGCGTGTTGTTTTTGTTGTTGTTGGGGGTATCACCAACTTACAGTAAATGGAGATTCTGCCTCAATCATTGTTGCAGTTCACCAAACGAGATAAGCTGAAGTTGGGATTATTCCGCGTACTAACCATCATTCAGGTGACACCTGGAAACGTGGCTAAACTGAGAGAACACACAAAAAATAGCTGCACAGTCTATTCCCACTAAAGGATGAAACCAAGGATTACCGTGTCCATAATAGGAAACCATAGGAAAGCCAATTCCTGCACTCTAACCCAGCAAGAAAAAACACCATTGTCAATGTGTATATGAGAGCAAAAAAATCCAATGTTCCACCATGCTTGAGTATTGGAAGGCTTCCTGAAAAACCCTAAGAACAGACCTTCTTACAACCAGACCTAATTCATGATTCGGATCATACATATATATATATATAAGTAAACATTTCATGCCGTCTTATATGCACATAAGGATATACCACACACGCAAACACACACACACACATATATATATATATATGTGTGTGTATATATAAAGAGTATATATATATATAATACACATACATATATACTATACACACTAATATAGAGAGGGGACAAACCATAATTAGCCAACCAGGCATCAAGGTTCACTCAATCATGATGTTGAGGCTAATTTTTCTAGTCATGGCTCATCTCAAGCACAGAACGAGGAAAATTAGGTAGATTATGGTAGATTGCTATTTTTAGGCGCAATGGGACATATTTTCCCATCCAAAATCACGAAAGTGTAATTGCCCAATGGCACTCCCCCCGAAAAGGGATCTAATGTTTCCCCCACTCCGGAGGCATGGGGATTGTAGCCAAGCCTGAAACGAAAAATATCATGCTTTGGCTTCGAAAATCGGGCACCCCCAAATGGTTTATCATCCCCAAGAAAATTGTCATAAATTGCTACCCCATTCTTCAGATATTTTTCATCCCAATGTTTGAGGATACCTGAACTTTCTGGGGTAGATTTCCGACATAATTAGCCAACATCACCTCCTTGGGCCATCAGCACATCGCGTCTTCCATGATCCGAGTCGTGGTTCACTGCGGCTGTTTGCCGTTCAGCATCGGGTTTGCAGCTGACCGATGTTGCCATTGATGTCACGGTGAGGTTGTTACAATTCATCCAGAGCCTATGTTTTTGAGGAGGTCGTAGGTGAATGCAACAGGCATTGCAAAGAAAATGAGGCTTTGACCTGCTACTTGGAGGATCATCACACTTTTTGGTTAACACCTGTTTAAGAAGTCTGAAGAGGGTCATCAAACCTGTTCTTTGTAGTTAAACCATGTTAAACCCCTCTGATGGTTACCTTTCAAAAAGAAAGGATATAGCCGGGCTCTGCATGGTGTCAACGTTGTTCCCTCATGCACGGCCAGAGAAAAACAGCAGTTCGCCTCCCAATCACCAAGCTTTACTCCGAAAATGTCACAATGACGCCACCTTTCGGTCAGCCGAAGTCTGGCCGGCCCAGTCTTCAATCCTTGGCAGTTGGAGGTTCTTTTTTTTAGTCATGTTGCTACACTGAGGAGAGGTTGATGATGATGTTTTGCAAGCTTTGTTGAGAGAAGTTTGGATCCGTTCCAGAATTGGCTCAAGGGAAAATAATTCTGGAGACCTCTTTGATTTGATTGCTAACAAATAGCAAGGGTATTCAGCTATAGTCTATAGTCATATCCCTCACCATTCAGTGACGAAGAATTCTGAATTCAGCATGCCCAAGACCACTGGTAGGTTGAACTGTTGGTCCAGCAAGCAATCAGGAAGGGGAAATTCTGACCATTTTCCTGAAAAGAAAATCACCGACAAATGATAGGAAATTGAATACAAATGATATGATTCAACCCAATGTGGTGGATTTCCCCTGTTCAGTTTAGATGTCCAAAATGTAACCACCCCTGGAGTTGAAGATGTTTTTTCACATGGAGCCTCGATTTTCTGTCCGACGCATCGCACCCCGACACGTTTTGAGGACTCTCATTGATCCTACGAATCCATTCAGGATCGCCCCAATCAACACATGAGCAGTGCTCCCTACGCTACTCGAAAAAAAAACCTCTTTTCGTCGTTTCAGAAAGAAAGCCCGGGTTGGTGCCGGATTCCATCGGATTCCCACAATATGGCGAAGATGGAGATGATAGTGACAGTCCCCAAGACTAAGATTGCCCGTTGTTAAAATCCCATGACTAATCATCAACCAACCGGGGTTTAGCAGCCGCTGCCCACATCCGAAAAAACACAACACTTCTCTAGTCTTATCTGAATTTCACCATCCGATGCCATCCGATCCAAGATATCTCTGGTAAAAGCCAAGGCTCAGAGTCCTCTTCATTTCTTTCCTGCGAAAAAGTTCGTATCAAATGTTGGAAACTAGCTTTGGAATATATGGTTATAGTCTATAGCTGATGTTCAAGTTAAGCAAAAGAAATGCAATGTTTGAGCTGTCATATATATATATATATATACATTATATATTATATAATGTATATATATATACACAATATATATATATACCACATATATGTGTAGAAACAAAAATTAGCACCTCGTTGATGGTGACATCGTGGCGAATCATCAAAAGCATGGAAAGCACCCATGAAACAAATACTAAATTAAGCATCATCAAAATCCATCACCCATTGAAACCCTCTGAAAAAAACATACTAAATCCCAAAAAAACATTAAATCCCTTCACCCATCTTCACCCGAAACTTTCCAGGCCAGTCCTTAGGAACTTGGTTCGGTACCTGCGGAAGCATGTGTTGCATCACCAGGACTTCGTCGAAGGACACGCGCCGGCGCAAGTTTTTGGGGTTCTGCGACCTCGGCGAAGACCAGAAATCCCATGGATTCCGATGGTTACCCATAAAACCCACCATGGGGGGGTCCATAAATGGGGGTATCCCCATAGCTGGATGGTTTAGTTCATGGAAAATCCCATCTATAAATGGATGATGGAAAAGGGGTACCCCCATGACTTTGGAAGCCTCCAAATAAAACCTATGGATTTTCAGGGGAAAATAAGAGAACTCCATGTTCGGACAACCACCACCCCATGCGGTGGGAGCAGTGTTCAAAACCACTGTCTTGCCTTCAAGCACTGGTTGGCTAATGGGATTTCACTCATAGCAATCCCCAAAAGGATAGAAAAGTAAAATTCTAGTGATAAATGGGACCCGTCCATCCTGTTCGTCGTTATTTTTTCTAGAATACTAGAACTGATTGTGACAAACTAATATGGTATAATATCCAACTGATCTTGGATAGTATAACCCCATGTGCTCAACCATGCTAATTACCCTCTGGTAAACTAACATAGGTATGGAAAATCACTATTTTTAATGGGTAAATCCGGGAGCACTCCGCTCTCGATAGCACTATCAATCATTGCTCAGCCACTATTAACACTCATTTACCATCATTGATCATCATTGTATGATCATCATTAATCCATTCTAAGTGGTTGGTGAATAAATATCCCTATTATGGGTCCTAAGAATCCCCACTAAACATCACTAAACCAGGGAGTACAATCCCCTATAACATCCTATAGCCAATCAACAATGGTATCAACCAGGGCCAGATGGCAACCAAGGCACTCGCTTTCCATGTCCCCCAAGGATACGCGCCGTTGCAACGCAGAGGGTCTTGGACCTTCGTCGTCTGGGTCGTGGTTTGCGGTGCCTAGGTGCCGATGGGATCTGCTCCCATCACTTCAGATTTTTTCACCAAAGAATTGGCTATAGTTCCATTGGTTCTTGATATAATCTATATCTAAAAACTGGCTAAAAAAATGGGATTTCATCAAACCAAATTGGTTTATCGTTTTTTTTAAATGATCTACCGAAATGTAGGGTTAAAAACCCCATATACTGAGGAATGGGGAACCCGGGAACCCCAAATCCCGAAGCGGGCAGTTTCAGCCCTCCAAGAAACCACTTATGTTCTCAGTATGTAAGTTGGATACGCCCGGGTAAACTAACATAGATGCGGAAAATTGCCCACTTATAGATGATTACCTATTATATACAATGTGAGGCCCCCAAATTAGCTGAGTTGGTTTATAATTCCAATAACTATGGTTTATGGTACTTATAACGAAGTAGTTACTGGGGCTTATAAACCAACTAACATCACTGGGGGGCCTCAAATTATATATATATATGATAAGAGTAAACTAACATAGATGCGGAAAATTGACCACCTATAGATGATTACCTATTATATACAATGTGAGGCCCCCAAATTAGCTAAGTTGGTTTATAATTCCAATAACTATGGTTTATGGTACTTATAACGAACTAGTTTTTCTGGGGCTTATAAACCAAGTAACATCACTGGGGGGCCTCAAATTATATATATATATATCTATATATGATAAGAGCAAACTAACATAGATGCGGAAAATTGCCCACTTATAGATGATTACCTATTATATACAATGTGAGGCCCCCAAATTAGCTAAGTTGGTTTATAATTCCAATAACTATGGTTTATGGTACTTATAACGAACTAGTTTTTCTGGGGCTTATAATCCAACATACATCACTGGGGGGGCCTCACATTTTATAAATATAATTATAATATATATATATATGACAAGAGTAAACTAACATAGATGCGGAAAATTGCCCGCTTATAGATGATTACCTATTGTATATATATATATATGATTTCCCACGTCGTCAGTTTACAGAATGGTAACCATCCCGGCAGGTTCTGCTGCAGGTAACCTGCCCTGGGTGAATCATGGGGGATCCAGCAACATCTCAAGGGTTTAGGGCTGTCAGTACCTAAATTTATATCTGGCTGGTGGGTTCCCATTAAAAATGGTGATTTAGAGGATATAGATCACTGGTTGGTGGTGTAATAACCATCTTGAACAATATTTATATACCATGTCATGGTGTATATATATAATGGTATATATTATATTATGTTATATTATATTATATTACATTATATTATTATAGTGGGATATTATACTAACCATAGATAATGGATATTGTACCTAAATTTATATCTGGTTGGTGGTATACCTACCATCTTGAAAAATGATGGAGTTCGTGAATGGGAAGGATGACATCCCATATATGAAATGGAAAATAATCCAAATGTTTGAAACCACCAACCAGATATACACTATCCAATCATATACCATGTCATGTACCATTTAAATCATGTAAATGCCATGTTAACTTCTTGGGATATGTTTCAACCCATCTGAAAAATATCTAAACGTCAACTGGGATGAAAATCAAATGTCACGAATCATATCGAAGAGTTTGAAAACACCAGTTCGTCTTGATCTAACCTATGAATAACACGTCTCATAATTTTCTTTAAGTTGTGATCCGATCGACATCATTCTACATCAACCAGCAGCCCAGCTCACCTTCTCCCCCACAATCAATGGATTGGTTTTCCGGGGAAAAAAACGAGAACCATTTTGACATGCATTATGATTCTTAATAATTAACCATCATTTCATCTCATTTATATAGTTTACATTCATCTACCCTCTGGTAAACTAACATAACTATGGAAAATCACCATTTTTAATGGGAAAACTCACTATAAATGGCCATTTTCAATAGCTTTTTGTATGTTTACCAGAGGGTATGTACAGCTTTCCTGTTAAAAGAAGTCCCTTAAACCAATGACACCACATCTCCAAGGGGCTGATGCCCGAGCTTCGCGGCCTAGGAGATCGGTTTTTTGGTTGGTTTCCTGGGAACATCTTCACCGGTTTTACCATGCTTTTTTACCATGAAATATTTGACATATGGGGATTTCCCGTAAATTTTCCCGTAAACCAATCCAATGATTAACATTGCTTAACCAATGAATGGTATATCCATGTGTATCCTCTATTTTTTGTAAGTGTTTTGTTTCGTGTGCATGCCCCAAGGTGGCGATGATAGTCCCACGGTTTTCTTCAGCAGAAGATTCCGCGACATGGTGCATTGACAAATGGAAACAACATCTTCAGCGAAACCAGGTCAGGGTATGAAAAAAAAAATGGTTCACCGATGGATGGTGCATGATTCATGTAGCCTTTTTTCGTACAAAATGATGCGTTGATGAAGATTGAAGCACGGGAAATGGATATTTAGAAAAAGTACCGGGTTCTCTACTAGGACAAGAGGTCATTACAGCTCCAATGTCAGAGTTTCAATACATACCCTCTGGTAATTTAACATAGCTGTTGAAAATGGCCCAGTCGACATAGTGAGTTTTCCCATTAAAAATGGTGGATCTTTCCATATTTTTTTGTATGTTTACCAGAGGGTACCTTTATGACCTAGTGACCAAAATCATCCGGAATCTGTGGATACCTTGCGGAATGTCGACTTTGAACCATGCCCATGTCATACCTGAGAAATTGAAAAAAAATCGGTACCCAATGCCCAAAACCACTTGGGAAACTGTGCTTGGGAAACTCGAGTCGTAACTCCATGGCTCCCCCCACCACCAGATCTCGATATTTATACAGAACATTTCTGGTTGGTGGTTGACCTACCCCTCTGAAAAATATGAGTTCGTCAGTTGGAATGATGACATTCCCAATATATGGAAAAAATAAAAGCAATGTTCCAGACCACCAACCAGTATCATATCCTCATATTTTGGTCTAGTTTTCAATTACAATTTTCCTCTGTTCGTCGTTAGATTACCCTCCAGCGACTCCAGCAAGCTACCATAGATATGCAAGATCTACAATTTGCAGATCATGTCCAACGGAAACCACTGAATTTCCATAGCTATGTAAACGTGTCTGCTGGAGGGTACATGAAATTCCCATGTGTTCATCGTTAAAAGCCCATATCACTAGCCCCGAAAAAAACGCGGAAAACTGTGAAACCAGGATGTTATAAATTAGATGTCATGAGGTTTACCTCATATTTCCAGGTTTCTACCCTCTGGTAAACTAACAGTTTGCTATTGAAAATTGCCATTTAGCTCGTTGATTTACCTACGCTAGAAAATAGGGTGATTTTCCATAGTTATGTCATATTTCCAGAGGGTAACTTGTCTATCTATGACTTGGGTTTGCTGTATATCTATACCATCCATATACCTCTCTCACGCCCAGCGACGGATCAGGCGGTCGGCGGTGCAATGGCGACAGGGCGTCGTCGTCTTGCCCCTTGGTTTCCACAGCGGGTGGAGCGTGGCTAGGCCGTGCTGAAATGACCGAAAAAAACAACGAAAATGCTGGGAAACTGGTACCTGGTACATCATTGGATAACTGAAATTCTTGGGATATTACTGCGATATTTCATGGTAGATCTAATGATGATCCCAGAAAAAACAAAAAAACTGGGGAAAAAAACCATCATATCCCCATGACACTTCCATTTAACCATTCCATTAACCACTAATTGTGATTCGTAGAGGTTACCCCAATCCTAATCGTCATAATCAGTCCAAATATCACCTATACATGCAGGATGGGGGTCCCCGTTCGAGCTCGCGTTCAGTTGCCTCAAATTTAAGTGGCTGAATTCTATATGGTTTCTGGCAGATATAACTATAGTATTCATGGGGGTTATTTCATGGTTTATAAACCAACTTGGAGCTGGGCCCCATCCTGTGGAGGTTCGCTGGGAAATCATCGAACCAAATGTAAGATTTTCAATAAGCCATAGAGCTGATCACTTTCAATCGTGCGATAGTTACCCCAATCCTAATCATCATCTAATCATCATAGTCCAATCAATAGGCCCATTCTATCCCCATTAAAACCGCGGTATAATTCCATTATATCCCATTGTTGATTCTCATTTTTCTCTCCCATCAAGTAAATTAGAATCATTCACTACTCACCTGAATCCATCAATAACTGTCAAGAATCATCTAACGCTGAGTAAACTCTCAATAATAATCTAATTATCCCTACTAACCATCATCTAATCATCATAATCAACGGACATGTACCCCCCATTGATCCAAGAACCCATTCAATTACAATTCCATTTCGCCATTTACTAAACCATTGGTTATAATGTGGTTAAAGCAATAGTAAACCACCAATATTTTCATGGCTTATACCACCAACTTATGGAACAGGGGATGGTTTACTATTGCTTTACTAACACTATATCACATCTGGATGAATTTTTATGACCTCACTGCGACCTCACTCGAATAATGACCCACCTTAATCCCATCATCATGTAACTGTCATCATCATAATCGAATAATCATCTAATTGAGTCTAACAGATCATCAACGAGAACCAATAATTGTTCACATTTCCAAGAGTCATCAGTAATCATAAATAATACCCTCTGGTAAACATACAACAAACTATGGAAAAACATCACCATCTTTAATGGGTAAATAAACTATTTCTATGGTCTATGGCCATGTTCAATGGCTATGTTTAATATCTCATTACATGAAATCATCATTAATCAACACTATTCATTAATCAGCATCAATCATCATTATCTGGTTGGTGGTTGGCCTACCCCTCTGAAAAATACGAAAGTCAGTTGGGATCATGAAATTCCCAATAGATGGAAAGTCATAAAAGCCATGTTCCAAACCACCAACCA
>Ga0126342_10014030_pt1 | contig 14163 bp, 16 predicted proteins | sample Cyp1metagenome_FD_92528 | JGI IMG/M metagenome (GOLD analysis project Ga0126342, IMG submission 92528) | Coral microbial communities from Lord Howe Island, Old Settlement Bay, Australia - Cyphastrea 1 metagenome | ecosystem: Host-associated > Invertebrates > Cnidaria > Coral ...
CCGAACCGAACCGAACCGAAATCGACCAGGAACCGCAGGAACCGAAACCGAACAGGAACCGAACCGGGCCTATACCAAATACTAGAAACCGAAACCGAACCGAACCGAACCGAAACCACCATGTATATGTTAATAATATACACATGGCCAGACTTTGAGACCCTGCAACAAATAAATTCTGAGCTGATTAGTAGATAATCCCATTGATACCAAAAGACTAAAGGATTAAACTACCCATCCAAGATTGACCTAATACATATAATATATATATATGTATAATCACATGGTTCTCCAAATCATCAAAGCCACATTTACCTTCCGGTAAGCAAACATGGAATGCTGGACAATTCCTGCACATTTGGTTCGATGATTTTCCCAGCTATCTATAACCTCCATTTAGTTTGGGGATTTCCCAGCCAGCCATGTTTGATTAGCAGTTCTTTAGTGATACATATAGAATCAACTGTGCATTTATTTACATATAATAGCACAATATATGATATACACATATATATAGATATAATACATATATACAGTATATAATACATACATATATATATATATATATATATATATATTTATTTATATAAATATCATCACCATTTTATTTTTCCATGTTTCCCAATGATATCCCCATGAAGTCCCATGAAATCACCAGCATTTCGTTTCGTTCTATGGCAAAATCACCAGCTGCGCAGGCCATCTTCCTCCGGCCTTCGCTGTGACGTTCGTCAAGCGAAGAGCCGCTTTTCGTTAAACGTGCCGGACCAGCGTCAAGGGATGCCGTCGGACAGGTCGACAGGTCCGAAATCGATTCTTTGAAAAAAGAACTTCGGGTCAACAAAAAGAAGCAAAATAGCTCTTCTTCGAAAGTTAAAAGTTGGTCATATATATTATATAAATCATGTAAAACCACTAAAACTCCATTGAACAAAATAGTTCTAGTCTAGTTCTAGGTGTCTTTTTGGACTATCAATATTGGGACTTGGTTGAATCTATTAGGCAAAACAGATCGTTAGAATGAATCGGCCGAAATTAGGGTTTGTCTGAAGATAGGGTACCCCAGACTTCAACGTTGGGACTTAATACTGGCAACGGTGGAGCATCATCTTCCAAGTTGATTGGTAAACACGGACTTACTTCATGGCAATGGGACATCGGAATCGTGAACATGATTGAAACAAATCTATCTTAAAATCGTCGAAACCAAATCTGATTTATATTCGAAACAACACATTCTATATTGGCCTACAGCATTGCCAATTGCCAAATTTCATTCACCAACCCAAAATATGACAACGTTGTCGCAACGGTCTTCTCCATACTTCTACTGTGAACTAAATGGAATGATACCTTTTTTTCTTTTCGATGGTTGAATTAGAGTTGGCTTGAGTTTCTACTAAAATGTCCAAATGTGTCAACACACAGTGGTGTACAATTGATTGCCAAGTTGTGTCTAACAAACATATATCATATATATATAGATGTCGGTTGGGTCTACAGTGTGGTATATCTCGAACTACTTCTTGGGTTCAAAGTAAATCAACTCATTTTTTTGATGCGACTGATCTCTCCAGTCCAGCCATCCCAAGGTCAAAATGAAGGCTTCACCTTTGGTGCCCGGTGCCCGGGAGCGCCCCTCACGATGCACCTCGGTGTCGGCGCACTATGTTCCCCATGAATTCTTTGCTGTATCTTGGGCGAAGAGAGGGATTTTATAGGGTTTTATATGGTTTTATATGTTCTTAAGGGATTTATGAGGATTTTATAGGGTTGTAGCCCATCTTCAGCACCTCCGGGAAACATATCCTGCAACCAAGCTGTGAGGAGCTGCATTCAGACATCTTCCGGCCCGAATCTTCCAAGTGGCGGCCCGCGAATGCGTTATAAGCCCATTCCCCTAATATTAAACATCCGTTGAATGGTCCCAAATATGTTCCAAATATATGTAAATCCCTTAATAAACCATGGTTTCTCAGGGGGTGTTTAATGCTAGTGGGAAGGGTTATAATTCATCAATGGACTGTTCACCAAGCTTCTTGACCCGTGTAAAACGACTGATATCAGCATGTATACAATTACCACGTCTCCACCAGGTAGAATTTGATTCCACCATCATACTTGCAGATTTATACTATAAATGAATCAGCCTACGAATAGATCATGAATTACCCCATCAATTTGCAAGTCGTATAGATCAACCATAAGCTACTAACCCAAGGTTTTCCTAGGAAAACATGTGATAAAACTGTCACAAGGAAGGGACCTTTCGGTCCTACCTGGTTCCATAGACCCACCCATGAATCAACAGCCTGGTGAAATAAAGCAACTTACCTATATCATAAATCACTGACTCAGATCTAAATTCCAATGTTTCTTGGGTCGATCCAGATTTTTGCTTGGTCAATTCCCTCTCTTGCTGGTCAAAAAACACCACAAAATCAATGACATAAATCACCAATGAGTGAAATCCCATAAAAAAACTTCTACTGCTGATGGTTAAACTGGTCAAATTCCAGTAAAATCACCAGGTTTGATGTGCTTTTTTTTTGCCGGTGAACCTCCCACCATTTGGCCCAGCTGCGCCGGAACCGCCGACTCTGTGTCGACTCAGGTCGCCACTCAGCGGGTCAGCATCTTTCCGGGAGCTGATGGACTCCTAGGAGAGTCACAAATCATGCCAGGGATCCAAGAATCTGCATATGTATAATAATGTCTGCATGTGTATGTAATATATATATATATATGTATGTATGGATGCATGCATGCATGTATGTATGAATTATGTATGTGTATGTGTGTACATGGTTTTATTTACTGGGTTTAATGTTAGTTTGGGAGATGGTAAATATGATTAAATGGGGGTTTCTTAAAATGGGGGTACCCCAATAGCTGGATTGTTTTTTGATGGAAAATCGTATTAATGGATGATTTAGGGGTACCCCTATTTCAGGAAACCTCCACATGTGTATGTGTATGTATATTTATATATACACACTGTATATTAGGTGTGTATATAATGTGTATATATATATATGTGTGTGTGTCCTATGAATTTATGAAGTTCATAGTGTGGTTTTATTTGTTTGTGCATCGATTTCTTTATTTATCTTTGTGTTCATGTATCTGTTTCTCATCCTTATGTATCTTGATTGACAATTTCAATGCATTCTAACAGAAATATATGTATATAAATGCATTCTAACCGAACACATATTTGAAAATCACATAAATCACCAACCACACCAACTTTATCGGATGCTGGGGACTCAATTTTGACCCATCATCTCGTCCATTTTCGCTTGTGAAGCCCCTTCGGGACGTGCTAATCATACCAAGTACGGAAAACAACCATTGGACCACCATACTTTTCTATATCCCCATGATATATCCATGTTGGATGGATAAATATGGTATATAGCTATTGAACATGGCCCAGTCGAAATAGTGAGTTTTCCCATTAATAGCATGGTGGATCTTTCCAGTTCGTTATGTGGCTATGATCAATACCTATACATACCATTTTAGGGGGATGAACATCCATAAATCCCAGCTATTTTGATGTGAACTACAGGGGGATAGGGTTTTGACCCATCCCCATGTTAGTTTACCATTTGTTCAACCCATGCTGTCTCCGCCCGTTCCTGGTGGGAGAGTTCTTGGCGGATCGCACGTGGGCTGTCGTGGGGGACCTTGGGAGTTCACCCAACAAAAAGGTGGGATTTAGCCTAAAACATGGTTGTAAAACATGGTTGTAAAACCATGTAAAACCAATTCCTCAAGGAAGATTGAAACCATGTAAGGATATGTAAGGTCCCAAGGCTAAAAAAAAAACATGTTTTCATATGTTTTATCCCTGTTAATCCCCAAGATCTAACCATGTTAAACCAACCAAACACATGGATTGACATGGATTAACCTTTTTTAGCAGCCTAAATTTGCGATAGTCTTGATGATTGCTTTGAAAAAGGGAACGGTATGTCCAAAGGTAAACCAAATGTCAAGTCCCGGATTGCACCACCTACAGTAAGTCGTGGTTAGGGCTGATAAGGGCTGATAAGGGCTGATGTCTTCGAGTCCAAAGGCATTCCCTTGAACAAGACAATCCCTTCAGAAGGGGCTTCTGTGTGATAGCCCAAAAATATGGTGCCATGCCTCTGACACAGACCCTGCCAGGAGCTTGGAATATCCATGACCCTCAGGGTTTAATGCTATCAAATGGGGGTTTCCGTAAATGGGGGATCCCCACAAATGGTTGGTTTATAATGGAAAATCCCATCTATAAATGGATGATTTTGGGGTACCCCCATTTCAGGAAACCTCCAAGTATGGTAAATCGATGTAAACCGTCCCTTAAACCCATCGAAATCCACTCATCTTGACTGCGCGATGCAAGAGTTGCGCCCATCTTTGGCCATCTGTCTTTGACAAAGGCTGCGCATTGCGAAGCTGCCGATGGAAGTTTGATGAGCCTAGGGGCCTAGGCATGGAAAGAAACTTCCATGCATACCCTCTGGTAAACTAACATAGCTATTGAACATGGCCACTTATAGTGGATTTACGCATTAAAAACTTGGATCTTTCCATAATAGTTACGTTAGTTTACCAGAGGGTATGAGGATTGATCACGATTGAACGGTTTGATGTCCAAACATGCCCTGCTGATTCATCCACAAACTCATACCGCTCATACCATGTCCACTCCTTGGATTTCACACAACAAACACCTTAGCTCCCTGGCTTCAATGTAGTTTTGCGACTGAATCCTTCCGCCCATTATCTCTCTGGTTCTTTACCTTTCTTGATATACAGGCTCAATAAATCTGGGCCCCCATGAGTGGTAGTTGCCGAACAATGTGCCCAACAGAAATGCCGCCCTCTCTATGCACCTCTAGGTCCGAAAAAAAAAATATCCTATTGAATGCTATGTGCCAAGTTGTTCATCAGTTTTCGAGCCTGAAAATCAACATGGCAGCCTAAGTATTCACAAACAACCAATGAACACACACACATACACACATTCGCAAAAGGTGCAACGCTGTGGCAGCCCCAGCTGTTCGCTGTGGCATTTCCAACATTTTCCAACAACTCACTGACTCGCGGCCGTTGGACATGTTGATCATGTTGGCTCCTGACGGGGCCATGGTTGGGGGCTTCCATTCTCATATTTCGTTTCGGGTAATGGGGTGGAATCCCCTCCATCCGGGGTCTATCCCTGGAGTCCCTCAGTCCCTCCAAACAAATCCTTTCCAGGGAGCTCTTGAGGCTATGAGAACGCCATTGAAAATATAGAGAACACCATCAGAAAAGAGATGGAACAAATATATATATATAGAAGCAAAAATAAAACACATCGTTACAAATTCTGTGTTAGTGACAATAGCTGGCTGTGAATCAGCCCAAGGTTCATCCCTGATTTGCAGTTCATTCCACTTTCACAACACTAACCAGCTTTGTCCATATAAAGGGTACCCACTCCGATAGCTACTGCAAACATCAATCATCATTTCAGTCTTTGTCCGATTTCAAACGACAAAAAGGGGGGCAACAGCATATGGCGTATACATAGTATATCATAGCATACAGCATACATATACATATAGCGCTATTAATCACACCCATATTGATCCACTTATTGATCCACTTATTGATTTTTCACCGTTCAACCATCAATCCACAGCTTCCACTTATGCGGCGCCGTCTTTTTTGTGATGTCCTGGACTCACTTGGTGACCATCAAGATGGACATGATCGCTGCGAAGATTCCGCTGGCCCCCATGGCGATCAACTTCAACATCCTCGGCTTAAATAATAGCTGAAGATCTGGAGAAAATTGGATGCTGACTCTGTAGACTTCAGGAAATACCGGAAATACCCTCTGGATCCCTCTGGTTATGACTAACAGTTCGCCATGGAAAGATCCACCATTTTTAAGAACGGTAAACCATCTATAAATGGGCCATTTTCCATGGTTGTGTTAAAAAACCAGAGGGTATATCTCAAGTTCAAGAGACATCAAGAGACATAACATCCAAGTTCAAACCAAACAAGAATGACATGATCAAGTTGATAGTTCTGTAGTCAAGGATAAGAATATCTGGCCCCCAAAGCCCGATGATCTTCTCTGACCATCCCTGCATCAAGTGACAGAAGAAGTTGGGCACCTGCAAGCAAACCACCAGCCAACGCCTTTGCGCTCTTGACAATCTTCAAGTTCGCAATTCCTCAGAATCACCGCGCTGGGCGCTTTTTTGGGGGGTGGATCACCAAATGCTGACGATTCCAAAGATTATGGCACTAATAAAGTGCCAGGAATTTGACCGTATTCTTGACCTAAATCCGTTGAGGATATTTGACACTTCCGTTGAGTTATACATCAATATATGATTATATATGATTATATACAACAATGGACCCAGGCTGTTTCTGTTGAAAGAGGCCAACCATGATTCAAATTCGAGGTTCAAAAATGATGGGAACCGCGAAGGACCCAAAATCTGCTCCATTCCCTAAGATTCACTTCCAATCAGCTCTGCAATGAGGTTCTCGAACTTTGGCCCACATCATTCCGAGAAAACTGTGCGTTTACTTTCGAAATCAACGAACCAAAAATGGTTAGGAACATTTAGGAACCATGTTTTCCTATTTCTCCTTCCATCAGGGAAACCATATCCTCCCCATATCCTCTATGTTTTGTCTTCCATCACAATTTCCACCGGGTAACACTGCTGGCTTCATCCACCATACTATCATACTCCCTTCCCCCTTGTACATATATCATCATATATCTATACATTTTACACGGGGAGCAAGCCTCGTCTCATATATGGAATCTTCAGATTCATGAATCTTCCCAATTTGGACTTCTTCATTGTGGCTATGCCATAGCTATCGAGATGGGGCCCATCGGCCAAGAATCGACTGCGGTGCGCCACCAGGTGTGGGTCATTTGGATCCAGAAACCTGGTGTTGCAGGATGATCTGGTTAGTCAATGTTCAATTGTTCCCTCCTGTAAACTAACACTTCGATGTGGAAAACAACCAGGACAACCCGGACGGACAACCACCAGCATAAAAAGACGATTTTCCGAAGGAAACCATTGCTTTTCCACATCTTTTCCTATGTCTACCCGACGGTATCATGTTATCCATGTCCATAGTGGTGACCGAACGTCCTCTTTTCTGTGGCTGGTTCCATACCATTTTGGGGATCATCTGTCAGCATCCCTGGAACCACTGACCAAAAACGACTGATTTCACATGATTTCACCGTTTTTGTTTTGGAAATCTTCGCGCACATGCAAAAACCCACCATTTCAGCACTACTAGTTGATGTTCAAACCCTGAGAAACTAGCAAGTAATAGCCAAACTTACGCCCTGCCTTCCAAACCAGGAAAGCCCACAAATCTGCGGGATAGTACCATCTAAGTTTATGGAAAAACGAATCAATGAGATGAAATAAGTAGACAAAAAATGGTATGCGGTATGCAGCATTTATATGCATTTATTCCATCATTCATTCCATCATTACAAGTTTGTGGAAACCCTCTGATAATCAAACATTGCGTGCTAAAAAAGATCCACCAATTTAGTTTGCAGTTATCTGGTTAGATGATGTTCCCATTAAAAGTTGGATTTGCTTAAGGAACCCTCCAACAATCATAAAACATGTTCCCTTATGTAATCGATTCCCCAAGTAATGGATGTTCCAATAGAAAAAAAAACATAGTAAATCCAGTAAATTTACGGCAGAAACCCTACGTCTTAAGGAAAAAACACACCCATTTCTGTATTAAGTCGTTATTTTTTATGAGAGAAATCGCGTCTGTTGGTTGAATATGGTGAAATTGATGGGAGTTTTCCCTACCGATTTCCCCAGCTCTCAACCTCCATAGTTAATCATAATTATAGCGCTTAAATTGTCTTAAATTTCTTCCTAAATTTCATCCCATTAGTGAACCAAAAACCTCCATTGACCCTGGATCTTCCCCATCCCCATCCCATGGTGCCATGGATCCGCCAAGGCACGGATCTTGGTTGGGCTCGTCACGTCCCACACCCGCCGGGCGTTCCCGCACCTCATCCGCCGGCAGCAGAATGGCCTGGCGCGCACTCGAAGTCTTCGGTTTTTCCAACGGGGAAAATCCGATCATTATAAGTTATACATATAAGGATGAAATCAAATTATATAAATCATGAAGCATCGGATAATGATAATCAATCATTGATAAGCCACGTGTTATAAATTGAGACAAACATCGATCTTTTCTAGAATATAATTGTACTAATTATCCCATGGATGATAATTGGGATCAATTGTCAGAACATCCCATTAAATAATCAATCATTGGGATGTTCTTTTTTTAAAATAGGCGGTTGACTTTGATATTGATGCTTATGTGTGTTCCAGTTTTTGGGGATAGAGAATGTTTGAGAGTTTTTGGCGAGAAATGGATGAAACTGGCCCATGAAAATAGATGATTTTGCTATTCAAGAGGGTGATTTACTCCATTATATTTGGTATCTGGGTTTCAGATTTTTCGCGTTCATTGGGGATCACAACAACGTCGGGATTGGTTTCTGATCATTGACTTCTCTAAGATCTGATCAAGAACATTTCGGAGGGGTCTACACTCTGGTAAACTAACATAGCTAGTGAAAATTGCCATTTGTAGTGAGTTTTCCCATAAAAAAAAATGGTGATTTTCTATAGTTATGTTAGTTTACCAGAGGGTAACCTTCGTTGGAATGGTCTTGTTGGGAAAGTTTGAAGGAACTATTGGCCACTGGCCACACCAAATGTAGAGGTGTCTGGGAAAAAAAGAACGTCTCTAGGACCTGAGAATCTTGGTAGATGGGTTTCTTGGAAGACTGAGGAAATGGTCACTTTTTGCCAAGTATGTTATGATGAATCATATATATATAATTATCAAATATATATTAAAATTCAATGAAATTGACCAAACAATAATGTGACCATTTACCAAGATTTAGGGGCATCGGCCCATCAAAACAGTTGAGGATATTCATGGTATATTGACCAGGAATATGATTATCCTTGATTATCCAATGGATTAACTTATAACAACCCCAAATAGATCCGAATAGTAAACAAACTTTGCTTTTTTAAAGGATATGAACCTCTCTGCATTTTTGGGGATGAACATCCATTTCTGAAGCTAGTGTTATACTTTTTTATATCTATTGTATCCTATTTATACCATATTCTGCGATGATTGAATCCAAAAAAAGGCCTCCGGTGTCATCAAACATGGCAACAAAATCATCCGTTGAACTCCGAGCAACTTTCCCACTAAGAACTTCCATTAAGATGAGAATTTCCCGCTACCAGTCGCCAGGGCCTCCAAATCAATGACGCCCCTGACCTGGCATTGCATTTCATCACTGCACTTGTGTTCCATTTCATGGTTATTTTTAATGGGGTTATAAGTCCTATAACTAACGGCTATATAGTCTACACACACATATATATACATATATCATGGTCCCTAAAACATATAATATTTGGTATGGTATGATAATTCCTGTTAGACTAAAGTTGTATGAATGTTGTATATCATCATGAAAAGCTCCCATTTATATGAGTGTATATATATATATCATTATATATGTATATAGCTGTGAAGGGACACAACTGTGGGGATGATGATAGACTAATTTTTGAACATAAAAATGAGAACACCAACCAGTTCTGCATCACTGGGATGAACCAAGGGTCAAATTACAGTGTCTATAATAGAAAATCAAAGAATTACGACAGGGGTCGCGATTTGGACACCCGCATTTTAGAATTGTTACCCTCTGGTAATTTAACATAGCTAGTATAGAAAATTGCAATTGTTAATAGGTAAAAAAACATCTATTTCTATGGGTCATTTTCCATAGCCATGTTAGTTTACCAGAGGGTACTCTGTTTTTTTCCACGGTTTTCCTACATGAAGCTTTCCCTGAAACCACTTCTGCTGGTAGTGAAACTAGGATCCCACCCCCTAGATGATCAATGGCCATGACTCAGGAAGCTAAAATTGCAGGTACCTACCATGTATACCATGTAAGGGCCAAATTTCAGGGGATCTATGCCCCCAAAGTATGGCTGGACATCTGGTACAGTTATACACAGTTATTCCATTTTAGGATCCTGGAATTCGAATTGACATATTCCCACTGGAAAGCACATCTCTTTGACTCTCTGCATCGGTCCGGCGCGTTGGGTCTCACGACCAAAGTCGCCCCCAAAAAAGGGTTGACAATATTACTCGGCGCTTCACAGTGGGTCAGTCGTGGTTAGTTCATGTTAGTTCACCAGTGACCGAAAAAAAACTCAAGAATTCTTCACAATTATGGCTAGCTATAGCATGCTATAGTTTGTTTATCCCAGTGACTGGAGGTCGAGGCATCGACGTCGAGGAGCTGGATTCTTTTTTGGTCTCAACCACCGGTGAAGGACCACAGGTTGGACCACTATGCGGGTTGCCTAGATTCAATGACTTCGCATTGTGGTTTTTGGCAAACCCGCTAAATACTAGACACGATCCCATAGCAAACATGAGCACGGCGGGGCCTTTACCCAGCAGGAGATACTCCATGTGCCATGCGCCAGGGAAATTGAACATCACGCAGAACAGTAAGTGTATAGCAACTCCCAAAAAATAGAAAAGAAGTGACACCTGAAAATATGAGGCGGTTATGTAAATCTTATATGATCTATATATAACATCCTGGAAACACTGCTCTATGTTTTTTGGGGGTTACTATATTCAACTGAGCCAGGAAACAGTTTGAACCACCAGCCCATTCCGAATTGTACTGGTTGGTCAATGGTCATCCCCAGTATGGATCTAGGGGCCAGAGGCTAGCAGCGCAGCCACCCAACAAATGGGGAAGCCAAAAGCGCTTTGAATACACTGGCTCAACTGATTATGTAAATGGATATAGATCGAAAAAACAAAGAACCAGCAACTCCACTACAGAATTTGCTTTGAGCCTACACCCTTGCGCACACCAATTATCTTTTTTGAAAACAAACTTTCACATCTTGGCATACATGCTAACCTTACTGGCCAAACCATTTTCCAATGACAAAGATCTGCCGATGAACAATATTCCGTGCAGCTACATTGGAATGGACAATTCCCTGCTTCATACCACTAAATGCAATGGTTTTTCGCCCAAAAATACCTTCTAAACATAAACCCTAGTAGTTCAACATAGCTATGGAAAATCACATATTTATAGATAGTTCACCTGTTCACCTGTTCACCTCTTTAACATCTTTAAAATTGCCATTTTCGCTATGTGAAATTACTGCAGTGCATCTACTCGTCCTGGTTTCAACGCCATCATTCGATGCCAATCAGAAGCGAATGATGGGGATCATCGCAGTCAATGGGAGATCTCCTGAATTGTGGGGATATTCCCTGAAATTAACCTGAAACATAGGCCAAAAATATATGGAATCGGTACCTCCAATGTTTATCGCTTCCTGAGTCATGGCCATTGATCTAGCTACTCTTGTTTTTTCCTCTCTCGAACATGTACGGAGATGTAAAGGCATTCTTGAAAACGATCCTAACATGTGGTCAATTATACATTCATATCAATTTCAGATCCATAGTCAAACCACCAACCGGCACTCCAATCCCGTCGACCAGCTACAGGGGGTTGGTCAAACACCTGAGCAAAAAAAACATACTGAATCATTTACAGTGAAAAAAACATGATCAACTTAAAGATTTCCGACAATCTTTGTTCATGTTGTTTCCCACAATTCTCAAACAACCACCCTTTCCTAAATCCACCGGTTTCTCATCATGGTCCTTTTCAGAATTGCCATCAGTCGGGGTACCTCAAACACACCCATATCCATGATTCATTGGCGATATCCTTATTTGATGATTGACATATGCACCAAGTGATTTAAAATGGTTTGGTTGACCTCCCTTTTTACTGGTGAAATTATTTTTCATATTATCATATTGTGATTTGAGGTTTGAATCCCTATCAAATACTTTATAAACCATGTTCTAACCTAAGTTATCCCCATCAAATATGTCATAAGCCATGTTTTAACCTAAGTTATCCCCATCAAATATGTCATAAACCATCTCAACCACCATGTAGAACATGGAAAAACATTGTAAAACATCAGAGTCATAAGTCCTAAGTTCACCTCCATGTTTCGGCAAACATGTCCCCCATGTTTCGGCCTCCGGGTGTTCCCCGGTCACAACGCCAGGGTCTTTGACCGCGGCTGACTCGACCCACGGCTGGAGCGAAGACTGGATCTACGGGAGGACAGACTGCGCCTGGAGCTCGACCGTCTCGACCTTCGAGGTGGTGCCGAGATGGGACTTCATGGGAATATCATAGGGATGGAGATAGACGGGGATATAGTTATGTGTATATATATATAGTTATATATATTTATATAGTTACAATAACTAACCAGTACTAACCGGTTTGTCAAAAAACGGTTCAATGTAAAATCCCCCGAACTAAATGGAAGTGTATAGCTGGGGAAAGCATCAAACTAAATAGGGATTTCTAGCATGCCAAGTTTGATTGTCCCCTATTTGTACCTTACTATCGGCGTTGGCCTCTTTATTTGGGCCTTTCTGTTTTCTGGTGCTTGGACCCAGGAACTATTTGCAGATTGCCAGGAACTATTTGCAGAGTTCCAGGAACTATTTGAAAAAACATGCGTTATATTGAGGGGAGTTAGCGAGGGAAATATGATGATGAGTTAGCACAGGCTAGCTAAAGGGAAAACAGCAACACAACACTTAAATGCCTTAAGTGCTGAGTCCAACTGATTTCAGCTTACCAGTGCGTCCCTATTGTGGGTATATGGAAATGACAGTACTCATGAGTTATGGTATGGGATATGTGCATCCTCATGAGTTATGGTATGGGATATGTGCATCCATAACATGCCAACATGTTGCCTTGCTAAACTTTGGAATCTCGCGTGTGGAAGCCAGCACATCGGGCATAAAAATACCTGTTTGATTTGATAAATCAACCGGCCAATCATATCAAGAGCCATGTCAAATATACCGACCCACCCCCCTGACCCCGCACAGGGCAAAAAACTCTGACCGCGTATTTTTTTTCATGCCTGCGCACCAATCCTTTTCTTGCTCACGAATTAAAGCCCACGCACCACCATGTTAAAACAAAATTATAAGCATGTCCAAACCAATAGCTCCTCTCTCCTCTCTCCTCTCTCCTCTCCCCTGTCTCCTCTCTCTCTCTCTCCTCTCTCCTCTCTCCTCTCTCCTCGTAGCCTTCTTGTCACCTGTCCGCAACCTCCTCGTAGCCTTCCCTGTACTTCCCGTAGCTTCCCCGTATACCTTCCGTACCATAAACCGTATGCCTCCCGTAGCCTTCCCATATACCTCCCCTATAGCTTTCCCTTATACTTCCCGTAGCCTTTCCGTATAGATTCCGTACCCTGCTCGTATCTCCTGTCTCCTCTCTCCTCTCTCCTCTTCTCTCCTCTCTCCTCTCTCCTCTCTCCTCTCTCCTCTCTCCTCTCTCCTCTCTCATCTCTCCTCTCTCCTCTCTCCTCTTCTCTCCTGTCTCCTCTCTCCTCTCTCCTCGTAGCCTTCTTGTCACCTGTCCGCAACCTCCTCGTAACCTTCCCTGTACTTCCCGTAGCTTCCCCGTATGCCTCCCGTAGCCTTCCCCTATACCTTCCGTACCCTAAACCGTATACCTCACGTACCCTTCCCGTAACCTTGCCTGTAGCCTCCCCCTATACCTCCCGTAGCTTTCCCGTATATCTCCCGTAGCCTCCCTTAGCCTTCCAGTATACCTTCTGTAGCCCTCCCAACCAAAACAAAAGTGGCAGGAAATAAGCATTCTTCCCAAACTGGTGCAACGGCAAAAAGGGAACGAGGCACCCAGTCGCATTCACAGAGGACTGCTCTTCCATTGCCTCGGCTTCATGGATGCCCTCCAATTTGGGCAGGGCCGGTGGGACGGGAAACCAGTCCAGCTCGTCCCACACCTCGACCCAAAGCTCCGGCTCATCAAAGAATTCCGAAGCCGAAGGTGCCTGCCATCGTCTCAAGGCGTCTCCGTGACAATGCTCCTCTTGCTCTGGCACCTCGTATTGCCACATAGACCAGAGTCTTGCG
>Ga0126342_10014031_pt1 | contig 14163 bp, 14 predicted proteins | sample Cyp1metagenome_FD_92528 | JGI IMG/M metagenome (GOLD analysis project Ga0126342, IMG submission 92528) | Coral microbial communities from Lord Howe Island, Old Settlement Bay, Australia - Cyphastrea 1 metagenome | ecosystem: Host-associated > Invertebrates > Cnidaria > Coral ...
AAAGTGAAAGTTGAAGATGTGAAAATGAAGCTTTCGTGCGAGACTCCCCTCAAAATCTGGAAGTGGAAGATGTGAAAACGACGCTTTCGTGCAAGACTTCCTTCAAATTTTGAAAGTTCAAGTGGTGAACATGAAGCCAAATAAACTTTCAATTCCATCACGGGGCCGATCCGGGAATCATCCTGGTTTAAACGAACGTGTTCCGAAACCCTCTGCGGGACAAGCTTCCCCACCCATCTTCCGCACCACGTTTTGTCCTGCAAAACACAAGATTTTGTGCACCCGCTAACTCTCAAAAACAGATTTCGTGCGAGACTTCCCTCAACAAGTGAAAGTTGAAGATGTGAAAGCGAAGCTTTCGTGCGAGACTCCTTCAAAATCTGAAAGTGGAAGATGCGAAAACGAAGCTTTCGTGCGAGGCGTCCCTCACAAAGTGAAAGTTGAAGATGTGAAAACGAAGCTTCTTGCAAGACTTCCTTCAAAATCTGAAAGTGGAATATGTGAGAACGAAGCTTTCGTGCAAGACGTCCCTCAAAAAGTAAAAGTTGAAAATTTGAGAACGAAGCTTTCGTGCGATACTTCCCTCAAAAAGTGAAAGTTGAAGATGTGGAAACGAAGCATTCGTGCAGACTTCTTTTCAAATTTCATCCATTCAATTCAATTCAACTAAATTCAATTCAGCTCAATTCAAGTCAATTCAATTCAATTCAATTCAACTAAATTCAATTCAGCTCAATTCAAGTCAATTCAAGCCAATTCATTCAATTCAATTCAGTTCAAATCAATTCAACTCATTTCAATTCACTTCACTTCAACTCAATTCAATTCAACTCAGTTCAATTCAATTCAATTCAACTCAATTAAACTCAATTCAGTTCAACTCAATTCAATTCATTTCAATTCAACTCAATTCAATTCATTTCAATTCAAGTCAACTCAATTCAACTCAATTCAATTCAGCTCAATTCAATTCAACTCATTTCAATTCAATGCAACTCACTTCAATTTAATTCAGTTCAATTCAACCCAATTAAATGATATTAAATCCATTTTAATTTCACTCATTTCAATTCAACTCAAGTCAAATCAGTTTAGTTCAAAACAATGCAATTCAGTTCAACTCAGTTGAATTTAATTCAGCTCAATTAAATTCATTTCAATTCAATTCACTTCAACTCAACTCAATTCAATTCAATTCAATTCAACTCGATTCAATTCAACTCAGCTGAGTTTAATTCAGCTCAATTCAATTCAACTCAATTCAATTCAATTCAACTCACTTCAATTCAACTCAACTCAATTCAACTCAATTAAATTCATTTCAATTCAACTCAATTCAACTCCATTCATCTCAGTTCAATTCAATTCAATTCAGCCGAATTCAATTCAACTCAACTCATTTCAATTCAATTCAATTCAATTCAACCAAATTCAATTCAAGTCAATTCACTTCAGCTCAATTCAATTCAACCCAATTCAATTCAACTCATTTCCATTCAATTCAATGCAACTCACTTCAATTCAATTCAGTTCAATTCAATTCAATTCAACTCAATGAAAATCCATTCAATATCACTCATTTCAATTCAATTCAAATCAATTCAACTCAGCTCAACTCAACTCAACTCCAATCAATTCAATTCAATTCAACCCAATTCAATTCAGCTCAATTCAATTTAACCCAATTCAATTCAACTCAACTCAATTCAATTCATTTCAACTCAAGCGCAACTCAATTCAATTCAACTCATTTCAATTCAATTCAACCCAGTTGAATTTAATTCAACTCAACTCAATTCAAATCAACTCACTTCAATTCAATTCACTTCAATTCAACTCAACTCAACCTAATTAAATTCATTTCAATTCAACTCCATTCAACTCCATGCAGCTCAACTCAATTCAATTCAGCTCAATTCAATTCAATTCAACTCAATTTAGTTCAATTCAATTCAACTCAATTCAATTCAAGTCAATTCACTTCAACTCAATTCAATTCATTTCAATTCCATTCAACTCAGTTGAATTTAATTCAACTCAATTCAATTCAACCCAACTCAATTCAATTCACTTCAGCTTAACTCAATTCAATTCAATTCAACTCGATTCACTTGAACCGAGCTCAGTTCATTTCAACTCAATTCAATTCAATTCAACTCAGTTGAATTTAATTCAACTCTATTCAAGTCAATTCAACTCACTTCAATTCAATTCAATTCAACTCAATTAAATTCATTTCAATTCAACTCAATTCAACTCCATTCAGTTCAACTCACTTCAACTCAACTCAAGTCAATTCAATTCAACTCAGTTCAATTCAATTCAACTCAATTCAATTCAACTCAATTCAATTCAAGTCAATTCACTTCAACTCAATTCAATTTAATTCCTTTCAGCTCTTTTCAATTCAATTCAACTCAATTCATTTTATTTCAAGTCAATTCAATTCATCCACTTCATTCCTTCATTCTTTCATTGTTGGCCATCATAAATAACCGTAACACGGAAGTTCCTTCAAACTTCCTTTGATTACAGTGCCATGCGTTGGGTTGCATGTGCAAACCTCCGCCATTGTTCCCAGGCAAAGGCTCCCGGTGATGAGGCCCGGTTGTCTCCTCCTTGACACCTTTCAATGCGAGTTGGGCGAGTTGCTCATCAACCAGGAGACTGACGCGTGGAAAGAGTCCCCTACATTTAGAGTCAAGAACCCAGACAGAGAGATTCGAAAGCTGTTTTGGGACATACATTTCATATTCATTTCATCATTTCAAAGGGATTGCCTGCGCTTTCTATTATAGATAGATAGATAGATAGATAGATAGACAGATAGATAGATAGATAGATATATAGGTAGATAGATAGATAGATAGATAGATAGATTAGATAGATTAGATAGATAGATAGACAGATAGATAGATAGATAGATAGATAAGATAAGAAAAGATGAGATAAGATAAGATAAGATAAGATAAGAAATATAAGATAGATCAGATAGATTAGATAGATTAGATAGATTAGATTAGATTAGATTAGATTAGATAGATAGATTAATTAGATTAATTAGATTAATTAGATTAGATAGATAGGTAGGTAGATAGATAGATAGATTAATTAGATTAATTAGATTAATTAGATTAGATAGATAGATAGATAGATAGGTAGATAGATAGATAGATAGATAGATACGTATACCTATATCAGAATCAATCAGAACCAATCAACATCAGTTGACGCTCAACTGAGCGCAACCGTGGTAACCGTGGGCAATTTTCCACGAGGCAACTGAGGCAACTCACAGCATGGCCGCAGCATTGTTCAAAGATGTGTCCGGTTGCCCACCAGCATTTTGGCTCAGCTCACACGGGGATCACTGTTTTCCTACCTCGTTGTGGTGCTCCATGGAGCCTTGCATGCAGAGAAAGGAAAAACTTTGGATTTGCTCAATGTGATTTGGATTCACATTTTCAGCCACCAAATCTGAAGAGAACATAGAACATCGTGACGACATCGTGGAACACAACTCGGTTGGACGACTGAGGAACTGGGAATTGGTCAACTGAGTCAACCGGTCAATACAGTGCAGAGCTACAGGTGCAATTACGTCAGAGTGGGGTTAAGTCTACTGCACATAGACATACAGGTGACATACGTAGTGGATGTTGGAAAAGAAATGCGGGAAACTTCTAAATGCACATGAAAAGGTATATAGATTCTGACAGATTATGTACAACTCTTGTATTTTACGCCCTCTCTCTTGTTCCTGAAGTGCTGATGCACGCAAGCAGAGCAATATGATATTATATGATATGATATAATATAATATAATATGGTATGGTATGATATGACTAGATTTGCGCATTTGATGTTTCCACTCGCAAGTTTTTGTTGCAGGCTACAGAGACAGCCTCTGCAACGTCAGGCAAAGAGTTGTTCCGGCTGATCATCGTATGTACAGTCGGTGAAGATTTCTGTGAAAGTCATGCACCATAGGGCCATGTTTTATTGCTGTTACTGCTATTATTATTATTTCTATTTAATTATATGTACATATATATACACATGTTTATCATTGTTATGTATGATTTTCGTTTCCTCTGGCCATGCCAAAGACTCGCTACAGGTACCACGGCAGGTTGCGGTGCCAGTTCCAACGGATCACTGGCAACGAGGAGCTGCAGCGTTTGGAGCTGTTTTGGCAGTTCGAGCATCCCGGGCATCCCGGGCTTCGTTGACACGACGTGTCCACAACTAAGCTGAGCACCGGGCAGCATGCGGCAGCATGCGGCAGCATGCGGCAGCATCAGCTGAAGTTGAACAGGTTGCTGCAGGTTGCTACAGGTTGCTGGGTTATTCTTGTGAAATCTTGTGAATCAAGATGGCTCCTTAAACCAAACCTTGTCAAACTGAGGCAGCCAGCTCAAAGGCGGAAGGCCGGCAAATCAACATTGAGAATGAGGCAGGCTCCTTAGACCAGCCTAAAGCCTGGCGACAGCTATGCACATTGGATATTCCCTGCTTTGTGTTCAGTCGCTTGGATGCTTTCCACACGCTATTCAATTCTTTGACAAAATGCGCTGTGAGAGCTGAGTTCACATTTCCTCGGGAGCTTCCAAGAGGCAGTGTGGAATCCATGGAAGCTTCGTTGCATCTGATTGAACGAGTTCTGACCAGTTATTTGCCAGACATATCTACAGTGTATGGATCTACTGTAGGATCTACAGTGTATGGGTGCGAATGAGAGGTATGCAAGATCAGAACAGGTGAACAGCCTTTGCCACTTGTTCAACTTGGCAGAATTTTTGTGGCTAAGGACGAGTTCATGCGTGCCAATGCTGCGAAGGCACTTGGATTCCTTGCATTTGGATGCATTGGGCATAATTGATTTTGATTTCTGATGATTTCTGTATTTTTATATTTTGTACTGTCCCTTCTGTGGCTTGTCCTGTCCAAGCTCAAGGTTTGCCTTCAAGGTCTCCAGAGAGTTGAAGAAAAGCACAACGATCCAGAGGTTTTGCTGTGCTACCTAGAGTCAGATGCTCAAAACATCTCAAAACCAGAAAGAAGGCAGAGACAGGGAAGTTTTGGGGGTGTCGGGGTACCCCAATTACACTGCTTCCCGCACTTGAGGCCCACAGACATGGGACCTTACCGAAAGCAAATGCTGATGGAGGCGACCTCTTATGCAGTCAAAGGAAAGAAATGCAGCTGCAAGTGCAACCAGTGCAACCGTTTTGAGGTGAAAATCACAGTATCTTCTGGAAAGTGTGACATCCACATCCTGGACATGTCAACAGGACTGCACTTTGCAAACCTAAGGATGTCATAGGAAGTAATGTCAAGTGTGATAATGAGATGCGTTGCCCTACGAAACAAAGATGCACTGACTTGATCATAGAAAATCTATGAAAATCTGCTTGGGTGCAGGAAGTGTGGACAAGAAGACAGGAGAGGTCACCTTCGATCCTGCGAACAAGGTTCCATTGGCTGAGACAATCTTTACTTCAGTGCTTTCTAGCAGGCTGAGGCAAACAGTTCTGGAACTATTTTTTGCCTTCATTCTGATTCATTCTAGATATTCTCAAGACATCTCAAGACATCTCAAGACGTCTCAAGACATCTCAAGACTTAAGCAAGAACTGCGCGGCTTGTTCTCGTCCCAGAGTAAGACGTAGGTTGATCAAAAGGCTGACAACTGCGTCACCTGGAAAGACAACGGCAACGGAGGCGGGTTGGGCTAGCGAGCCTAGGGTGGGAGGCATGCTGCGGGCGGCTGAGGTCTTGACTTGGTGAACTACAGCTGGCGTTGGGCTTAATACTTTTGCTGAAACTACCGGGTAACGGATGTAAAGTTTATGTAAAGGCGAAAAGGGTTATGATTTACAATGGTTGTGATGACTACTCTGGCCAGTTCCACTGCGAAATCTGTGGGCACATCCTTGATAGTTTGCGAGTAGCTCTCGCTTGGATTTGTTTTGCTTCTTGATGATCTTGATGGGTTTGTGGGCAATCGAGGTCTCAGTCGACCGTTGGACTTCCATGGTGGTTTCCACTGCCGGACTCGTTCATGCAGAAGGCCAGGACAATGTAGCCGCGCAAACATATGAGAGGAAAGTAAGAACTACTTGAAAACCTATATGACATGTGTCTGATCGTGTCTTCCCTTGCCTATAATCATTTTTGTTCTGCTCTATAACATGTGCACCTGTATGTTGGGATTGGGATTTGTTCCTTGATTGGACGTGTGCGAACGTGCACTCTGTTCGCTGGCAGACGGCGTCATTTGTGATTGGCCAGGTAGTCGTGAGCTCAGTCTTGAAGGTTGCTCTGCTCTGCTGCTGTGATGGTTGACTACATCCTCGTTAGTTTGCATATTCTAGATCTAGATTAAAACTCTCCACATCAGAGCAATGTTCGGACTGGTTTTCCCTTGCTTTAATATTGCATGTCTTTATGTTCTCGTGGAGAGTGTGGGTTTTGGCTGATTGGCCTGAATGCTTGGATTGGGTTTATCAAAAAGATGCAGTTCACGTTTGAGCTGAGTACAAATCTGAAATACTGACAACAACCCTTGGAATGCTTTCTGACAGCCACTCAACAAACATCATACAGAATCTGCATGAAAATGAAGGAAGACTTTCTATTCTGATTGAACGGAGATGCGTTGAAATCAAAAAGACATGATTAGAAGAGATTCAAGATCCAAGCAAGGCATCAATTTAAAGGCTGGACCAGACAGTTTTGCGAGCCTTTGTCCAAGGTGAAAGATGGCATGAAGAAAGCCAATGACAAGATTGCTGAATCTTATGCTGAAGAGCTGGTCTCTTGCCTGAAGGAACAAACATTGTCTGAACTATCCTATCTAGTCCAAACTATCTACATTGACAATGCGTCTTAAAATAAATTTTCTATTGTGTCTCCATCCGCATTCGTCCCTTTTCTCATCCTACAGTGCCGTTCCTAAAATTAAATATAGGATGAGGTATTTCTCAACGACCAGACGCATGCCCCTTTCATTTCCCAGCAGAAGAATTGGTGAACAAACGTTTCTGAGGAAAGAGTGAAGGTTTGAATATGTTTTCCAGGACTGACCAGGGTTTTTGTGCTGCAAGTGCATCATGAATCAGATGTACATCACTTTCTGTTCGAACTTCATGGTGCCTCCTTCGAGCAGGTCAGTTACGCCTCCAGTGCTCCGAAGATAGGAAGCCTGCACAGGCTTGTACATTGCCCTCACGCGACACTCAGAGGCCCAGACTTGAGATACAGTTGGTTTGTTTTAACACCATTTTGACATTTTTTTGATGACATGATGTAATATAACAAAATATGATATGATATGATATGATATGATATGACATAATGTAATATAATATATACAATATTATATATATAATACTAGACATATAATATTATATCATATTACATTGTACATATAATATATACATAATGTTATATATATATATTTATATTATTATAGGATATTATTGTAATATTATGTTATTATATCATATCATATGATAGTTGTTACTTTTTTTCATTGCTTTCCAGGGCTACGGCTCCTGCTTTGCTTCGGAACGCCGAGTTGCAGAGTGGAGCTGAAACGTAGGACTGGACTCAGCTGGAGCTTTTCAGATTAGTCCTGAAGAGTAGAGCTGGGGAGAAACAAAATGCTGAGCAGCCTGAATCAAAAACTCTGAACTCTGAACCAATGCTCAATATTCAGCATTTTGTTCCCTTTGCCCAGATTTTCCCACGCATCTTTCAAAGTCCAAGGCAGACTTTGGTTGGATGTTGCGAATGCTTAATCTGCCTGCGTGGCTGAAAATCTAGATCCTTGCGTTGCCGAAAATAGATTGCTGAAATTCTGCACTCGAAGCTGGCAATCCATGTCGCATGCACCCATGAGCCAAGCTTGTTTGAGGCGACTGCTTCTACGATGGAACCTGGAGTTTCACAATACATCAGTACTAGCTCGCCCTGCTGACTCGTTTGAGGAACGCTGAGAGCACATTTGGTCCAATGAGGCTGTTGCCGTGCGATTTTAGCACCCTCCTGTTTCCAAACTCCCACGGGGAAAGGTTGCCAAAAGACAATGAATGTCTTTGGGAAGTCTTGCTTGGTTGGGGCAGTGGGAAAGTCATTTACTCGAGGTCTAAAGCACTTAAAGATGAAGCGCAGCTTCGGAAACTATGCTAGACAAGATTTTCAGAAAGATTCATAACGCCTGCATACCGAGTGCAATGTGTGCTGTTAGCAGCTTCCTCTTTTGTGTTATTGTAACTCTCCCAAAATGAGCTACTTGTCAAACCGAAACAGAAATCTACCAGCTCTAGGCTCTAGACAAAATGCAGGAAAACAACTGTTGCGTGGTCACACTGGCATCCATGATTTATCCAATTGGATGTAATTGGCACATATTGGCACATGCTTGCCCGCAAGACATACTTCCGACGCCAGGTCTTGGCTTCCGAGAGAGGATGCAGAGCAATTCAGGGCGTCCGAGGCTCAGCCGGGCTTGCTAAGTCGATGGCGAAAGTTTCGTGCCTGAGGCCGGCGGACAGCATCTCTCGCACTCGACCAGGGACTACTCTGAGTATCTCAGACACTCCCAGGACGGAGGTTGTTGCAGAGGCACCATGAAATGGTCACTCTCACTCACTCTCATTCTCACCTGCTCTCACCAGCTTTCACCAACTTGATAACTTGATATAACTTGCGTCTATGCTTAAAATCTGCAAAAGGACAAACAGCTCGCCACCGTCGAGAGCTCCAGAGGAATCCAGGCCTCGTGCGCTACCCGAAGACAAAGTTTGGGAGGGGAGAGGGTCTGCTTTCTGAATGTTTCATAATGTTTCACTGTTTTTGGCTTTTGGAGCTTTTCTTCTCCCCCATCAGTGTGTGACTGATTCATATTTTCGCCCTGTACTCAAGGATTTGGGCCAAGTTGCCCGTTTCAACTCACATGCAAAAGCTTCTCAGGCAAGTACTCGCTGAGTAAAGGTCGTATGTTCCAAAATCTACCAGGGATCATAATGAGAAAAGAGAGCTGAACAACAGATGAAAGAATGAATCCAACTCATTTCAGGACGCCGCCGCGGACGCAGCAAGGAGGATTGCAAAGCACGAATCAACATTTGGTATGCTGAAAGTTCAAAATAGATTCCGAGGAGTTGACGACAATCAAACTGTTCTGCTTCTGCTTTACCCGATTGAGCTCTGCCTGACAGAACTTGTCGACTTGTTTGTGACCCTTGGAGGACTTCCTCTTGTAGATGAGGGCTTCTCACAGGCTCGGTGGACGCATGACATGAATAGCTAGTCTCAAGGCAAAAGCCATGATACCAGCTGCTCAAAAGACAGCCAGCATGTTTTCAGAATTTTTGTTTGGCGGGTTGAAACGCTGACAACCCGCTGGCCAGCAAAGAGATTGCTGTTGACACCTTCCAAATAAGTGTCCAAGTGATTCTAAGTGCCTATGAGATCTATGAGGAACCACTTCATTGTCATTTGTGGTGCACAGGACGCTTTCTCTCCGTGCTGTTCAGCCGTCTCGGACACGACTTCCCTGGCAGCAGAGTTGATGTCAAAGGACCTTGTGCATCGCATCCGCTTTCTGCCGTCGTTTGATGTCGTTTGCCCAACCGATGTTTGATGGTCGTCAGGACATTACACAATCTTTGCAGTCGGTGGCCTACATCTCAATGGCACTGGAAAGTCATGCCGACGAGGAGCATTTGAACATATTTGAACAACTACATGGGACAGGGTGACTGCTCCGGTAGTAACAGCGAAGCCACATGTATCATTTGGTACCTTTGGCATCCTTTGGCATCCTTTGGCACTCATTTGTGCTGTCCTTGTTCGATGTTTTACTTTCGAGACTTTGTGATTAAGTTGTACCAAGTGCTGACCGGAGTAATTTGGCGGTAGCAAGAACTGGTCAGGCTGGTCTCTGGCTTGCCCTGCATTTCAGAATTTGACATGAAACATGTGACGTGTGGCAAGAGAAGTTGCATGTACGCTTGCTTGAACACTTTGCGTTTGCTGCTGGCAGGATTGCTCTCAAACCAGTCAAGCTGTTTCCCTGCGGATAGGGTACCTTGCCTAGCACCTGCTTTTCATAGAATATCTTGGAACCGTAGAACCGAGAGACGCACAACCAAGAATAAGAAGTAGAAGACAGATGTATGAGTGGCAGGTTGCCTTGCAAAACTCAAACATTGTGACTTGCATGCTGATTTGCCGTTTTATCCCCCAAAGTGCGTGCGGCAAAACAGCTTATGAAGAAAGCACGATGAGGCAAAAGCTGACTGCTGAGATTGGGAATACGTTCTTGGCACAATTCCAAAGTGATGCTGCTGCCAGTGCTGCCAGGCGTGCAGCAACTCCGATCGTGACATGATGTGACATTTCACCAGACGATTCACTTGTGCCAGGAGTGCTGATGGCGCAGCTGCCCCAGAGGCCTGAAATACAGAGAGTGACTCATGACTTGGAATGCGTGTGCTGGTCGCCGAAGCAAATCCATAGAATGACAGTTCAGGGGCAGTGCTTTGAATCATTTTTTCTGATGCCTGCAAGTGTTTGCTTTGCCACAGGGTTTCTTCCTGCTTTCTCCAAAGTCACAGGCAGACAAGCAGACACCACCAGGAAACACAACTTCCAAGCGCATTTGCCGTCGTGATTTGCAGGTAGAGGCAGAAGCCATTGCTGGAATTGTGCAGGCGGGAGAGATGGGACGGAGAAGCAATGACTTCTTTGGACGTTGCTACCCCGGGTCAATCAAGCCATGCAACACATGCTTGCCCCTGCTCGTATACTCGCTTAAGTCTGCATTAATATCACTACTGATTGACATCAATAATTCGGCATTAGGCACACCACTTCCTCTTTTACATGTAGGGTCCGGACTGAAACTATTTTGGTACCTCCTGTTGGTTGACCTGTTGGTCTGAGCCATTGCGCGCGGGCCATTTTTTTGTCCCACATGCTGGTGCTTTGAACCCTTGTGTCTTTTTTCTTTGCCGAAATGGCGTGGAATTGGCCAAGCACTCAATGGCGTTTGAATCTGATTTCTTTTCATTTCCAGTCATTGTGCTTGGCGAAGACCAGCCATCCATCATGATTGTGTCTAGACTCAGACAGTGATCCCATGTGATCCCTTTGTGACAGAACAGTGAATCCAAATGGGAGCGGAACATGTCATAGACGAAAGTTGGTGTGAGGTACCCTGCCAAATTGTCTCCTTGTTTTGTAAACAAGTGGGCGGTATTTGACCCAATTACAACCCACAACGGTGGATTAGTAGCGGAAGTTTTCATGTTGAGTCAAGCGCGAGATATGCACACCGTTTTTGTATCAACATTCGTTCTTTCGCGAGGGCTATCTATTGCGATGTGCTTTTTGATTTAAACTCTGCCGGGCCATCTAGCTGGGACTGATGAAGTTGTAATCCAGTGCATTTAAGGCGCTGAATAACTTTTCTTAGAAGTTACGGACTGCAGACCCGGTGACTCGTGAGTGGACGTGTTTGATGCATCCGCTTCTCAAGTGAGTTTGGTCAAAGGATCATGCCACATTGCTCAATGGATTGTCTTAGGATGTCTCAAGAATGAGAAGAAAAAATGACTGTAGAGCCAAAACACAAACACGCTTATCTGGCTATTCTTCTACATTGGAACTCAAAAGCATCCTGCACAGGAAGCTGCAAAATTCGCTGTCCCCAGCGAAGCGGCACATGCTGTGCGGAACTTTTCTTTGTTCACTTGATCTGATGTGAATTCGGGAGCGTTAAAACCACTTCCAGTGATAGATTCAGAAAGGTAATCGAGACATATCGAGGCTAGTCTTCATTCAAGGCACTTTTTTTTTTTCGCTTTGCTGATGCTTTCAACATAGATCAGAGAGCGATGCAAAAAGTAAGCTGAGGCAGAACCCTCCGAGGTTACCTCTGAGGGTGCTGTCACCAAGGTAAGGGCGCTGCAGACCGATGGTCCGGATCACATAAATCCCTGGAAATGTACTTAAGACATCTTAAGACATCTTAAGACATCTCAAGACATCTCAAGTCTATGCAATGCATGCAAGTGATATACTTAGTATAGTCTAGTATAGTCCAAAGATGTCCAAAGATCTGCGAATGACAGGTCCTGGCCTGGGGCAGATGAAAACTTCACAGATTTTGTTTGTAGCGATGAGAGGATGACAGGAAGGACAGGAAGGATCAAGTCACGGGTTGCTCGTTCATGCTCGTTCCAAGCCAATGCTCCAGGAGATTGTGCCTATTGTGGCTAGCCCAGAGGCACATTTGGAGGTTTCAGACATTTTCAAACAGATGCAACCGAATACTTTGGTGACTTTCTGCGGACTTCTTCGTGGTTGCATGTTTCTCTCGCGAGTGAAAAACATATCTTGCCACTATCTATTTGGATTTCCCTGCCTTGGCAGGAAACTTCAAGAGTCAGAACACCTTCATTGGAATTAGGGCCGGGGCCTGAAGAAGCAGCCAAGAAAGTTGCAAATGAGTGTGCTCTTGGACTCGCCTCAAAACAAGCAAGTCAAATGTCAAATTATGTCAAATTAAGTATACAGCAAGTTCAGCATGATCCCAGCTTGGAACCCTGATTTCTCATTTACACTCTGGCAATCAAACATGGCGGAACATCCCTGATGATTTTCCCATTGAAACCTTCGGGGATTTCCCATGGCCATGGCCACCGGAGAGCTGTTGGCTAAGGCATCAGCTTGCCACTGAGATGTTGCTGCTGGCTTGCTCCAGTGCCGTGAGCTTGCCTTCTACTGCAAGGCTCATCCACTGAGATTTGCTCCGTATTTGTTCTGGGAATGGGCTTCAGACACGGGGGGATCTCTACAAACACTCTCTACATCATATGATATGAGGTGTGAACCTGTGAGCCCAATGCAAGTATCACTATCAGTGGGACTTTTGACAGTGCGTTGGATGTGCAGGTCGGTGGCCACTTCTGATCAGGCAAGTTCCATTCGGTCCATGCGTCTGCAAATGATTCAAATAGTGAAGGGGTCATCAGACACATCATACGTGTCATGGCTTTGAGTGTTCGCATTTGGCTGGTTGCCAGGTGTTTCCAAAGGCAGATATCGATGAAGTGAACATGCTGACTAGGGCCATAGCAGCGGATGCGATAGCGGACGATGCCAGTGCTCATACGGTGGATGTCTTGACAGATGTATCTGATCAGCCAGGGCAGTTGGCACAATCTACCTCTCCCAGGGAGGCGTCTGCGCCGTCTGCGCGTCAAAGACCGGAAGACCTGGAAGTTGCTGAGGGAAAGGAAGTCAGAGCACCCAGGACTATCCGCAGAGATTCGACACTGACGATTCCTAGTCCAAATGCAAGGGATGCAGAAGTGATGCACAGCAATGAGGCAGGGACACTTCTCAGGAACGCCATGGTAAGAGAGTTCCAGCTTTGGATGATATCCAGATATATCCAAGTCATGGCTAAACCCAAGCTCATGCCTTTATCTGATTGCTCTTGTCTGTGATTCATCCCCTGCTTTTCTTTGAAAACACTGTAGATCATCCAATAACGATTCACCTGGATTGATATGCCTGTCCCGATCTCAAGATTTTTCCATCTTTTCGCAAACTTCAGGCACGGACTTAGCTTCAGATGTGTTCAGTGTTAAGCGCAAGCCGCAGCAGGTGCAACTCCAGGATGATGTGGCTGTCGAAGCCTGGGTGCGTTTAGCATGAAAACATCAGCTGCAAGGCAATCCGGCACAGGCATAGACAGTATAAACATGTATAAATAGTCATGATTCATGATTGGTATTTCTTCTCACGGTCAACTTTCTATCATCTCAGTGACAAAGCTAAGGGCAAATTCAAACTCTTGATGCAAGGATGATTTGGCAACGACAGACTCTATTCCGTTTGGCATCATGATCACGGACGCGGAGACCCGCAAGAGCATAGTTCTACTTGAAGCGCCGATTCTAGAGTCCAAGCTGCAAACAACGCCATTTTCTGGAGAAGATGATTCAAACTACGAACCCGAAATATGTCACAATAACTTGGAGGAGTACAGGAATTGTAGCTGGAAGCCAGAGTCTCAAGTACTCCTGTGGCTTCTAAGTTGTGAGGGCCGCGGCCAACCGAGGATCCACCCCCTGCGAGGCT